>OQVZ01000689.1_pt1 | contig 12945 bp, 10 predicted proteins | sample 1691571 | NCBI WGS metagenome assembly OQVZ01 (sample SAMN03418261, study PRJEB22391) | human gut metagenome | biome: human-gut; feature: organic feature; material: feces | host: Homo sapiens | place: Tanzania | collected 2013-01
AGCCACCCAAATGGTAAATGAGGAGAAGTACAAAAGGAACATAGAGGCAAGAAATGAACAGAAACTTAGCTCTGCTGCTAAATTATATAAAGAAGCGATGGCTCTCCATGCCACAGACTCTATTATGAAAAAAGCAGCAGACGAATGGACTGCTTCGCAGGCTGTGATAGATGAAACTTATAGCTATCTCTATAAAAAAGGAGTAGAGTATAGTTATATTGGAGCCGAAGAGGCAGCTCGAACTTTTGGTAAGAGAAGCCTTGTTTTGAAAAGTTATGCTTCTGTGACTTCTCAACAGGAAAGATAAATCACTCGTATACAGACAATAATAATATTTAAATATAGAAAACATGGATTACAAAAAAGTATTGTTTGCTTCGATGGGCTTGTTAGCTCTTTCGATGCAGGTACAAGCGCAGAGTTGTGCAGACCTTTACAAACGTGCCAATTCCTTGAAGGGCAGCAAGAGCTATGCTGAGGCTATTGTGTATTACCAGAGAGCTATGGCTTGCGATGCAAATCTCAAAAAGGATTGTAACAAGTGGATTGCTTATTGTAGAAAAAATCTACCAAATCTTACCATTTCAGAACAAGAGATTCGTATTCCTTATCAAGGAGGCGACAAGCAAGTAATGGTGAAAGCTAATGGAAAATGGCAAGTTACTGGAGCTGGGCAATGGTGTAAGGCTGATGTTTCTGGTGCTAAGAACTTGATTGTGAAATGCCGTGAAGCGAACAATAGTACTCGTGAAAAGATAACCAACTTGACCGTTAAGAGTGGTTCTTTGTACAAAACTATCAAGGTTGTACAAGAGGCTCGTCCTGAGTATATCGAAGTGGGGGCTACGAGTTTGGCTTTCCCTGCTAATGGTACTTCTGACAAGATTTCAGTAAGTTCCAATGCAAATTGGGATGTAACTTCCGTTCCATCTTGGTGTAAAGTAGAAAAGAGTAAAGATGGAATTCAAATAACAGTGACACCTAATGATAGAGTATTGGAACGTACAGATGATATTGTTATCGTTTCTCCTTCCAAGAGCGTTACCATTAAAATCTATCAAGGTGCAGGAGAGGAGCATCTTACTCTTTCTCAAAACAACTTGGTCTTGAATTCTGAAGGTGATGTGCATTATGTAAAAGTTTATACAGATGCAGACAATTGGTTTGTTGGTGACTATCCTACGTGGATGAATGTGCAACGAGTAGGCAAGGACAGTATTCGTGTAGAATGTGGTAAGAACTTGCCTAATGGTGAGCCTCGTTATGGTAGTGTACAGGTGAAGACAGACCGTCAGACTGCAGGTGTGATGGTAACACAAACACCACGTATGGCGCAAGACTTGATTTTTCCTAACTCCAAGTTAGTTGGCGGTCGTAACTTCTCCATTGGCTTCAATGCAAGCTATTATGTACCATTCGTTTCTGCTTCTGCTGGTGGCGATTATGTTGGTTCGGTTGTAGATTACGGTCTAGGTTCTAGTGCAGAGAATGCATCTTATAAGTCGGCTTCAGGCTTTAGTTTCGGTATCTTGGCAGATATGCGTTTGTACAAGAATATCTTCTTGATGGCTGGTGTGAACTTTACTCAGGTGAAGTATAAGAATACGTTCAATCAGAACACAACATTCATCCAGCCTTATACAAAGTATGAATATCTGAGAGGCGATGTGCAAAACTCATATACCGAGGACTATACACATACGATGATTGAGGTGCCAATTTTGGCTTCTTATCGTTTCAAAGTAACCAATATGAGCCATGTTCAGTTGAATCTTGGTCCTGTACTAAACTTCGGTTTGTCTGCAAAGATGAAGCTGTCTGGTAATACAGATAGTGAGACAATGCGTAGATACTATATCAGTACCAATCAAGCTGTTGATAATTCCAACTATTTGCGTCATACTGCTGTTAATGCAGAGTTTAATCTCTATCAGCCTTGTGTGAAGTGGGATGAAGTCTATACAACTGGAAATGATGCTGACGCTCCGCATCATGACGAGTTCCAAGCAGCTCCTTTCAAAAAGTTCAATTGTGGCCTTCGCTTCGGTGCAGCATATGAGTGGGCAGGTATTTCCTTCGGCCTATCCTATACTTATATGTTGACCAATATGGCAAACAAGAACTATTGGGAGAACGAGCGTTGGACGGTGTTGAACAATAGTGATGTTACGATGAAGGGCTACAAGCACCGTATTAATAGCTTGGAGTTCAAACTGGGTTATACATTGAGATACTTAAAACTTAAAAAATAAAGAACTATGAGATGTCAATTTTGTGGATGGGATAATCCTGAGGGAAAAGACCATTGTGAGAAATGTAATAAGCCTTTATGCAATATGGACGAAGGCTCTTCGGCTAATGGTAATGCTTCGCATGAGCGTTTGACAGAGAGACAAAAAAGTTCTTCTTTCAATCCGAAGGCTACAGTAAGAGAAAATGCAATGTCTGGAAGTGTTGCATCCGCTAATGCCTCACAGCAAGTATGCCCTGATTGTGGATTTACTTTGGAAGATGGCGAGTGCGCTAACTGTGGCTACACTTCCAAGAAAGAAGCTCAGGCTCAGAAAGCCTATAATGCTCATCAACAAGGGGATGTTCGCAAGACTGTTCGTCCTCAAAGAAAAGGCGAAAAAGAACAAAAGTTCTCTTTAACCCCAATATCAGAGGACACAGGTTTGCCTGAGGGTGATCCTATTGCTTTCGAAGGAAACTGCATCGACCTGAGCAGAAATAATACAGACCCGAAGAATTCCACAATAACCTCACATACGCAAGCTACGATAGCTTACCATGAGGGGAAATGGAGTATTGAAGACAAGAGTGAGTACAAGACTACTTTTGTTCAAGCCTTTGGCAAGATAGAAATTCAGCAAGGGACTTTGATTCTGTTGGGCAACCAGTTATATCGTTTCGACAACTAAAATAGTGTATGATAGCATATCATCTTAGCATAAAAAATGGGGATTTGTTCGATGGCAAGTATCATGTCATCGGACAAATCGGCAATGGCTCTTATGGTGATGTGTATAAGGTGTCAGACCATAAAGGTGAAGTTTATGCCCTAAAGGTTCTTCGTCTTTGGGAAATTATGGGTGACTTGCATGAAGGACTCATAAGACGATTTGAACAAGAATATAAGGTGATGAGAATATCAAGTGAATATCTTGTTCATAGTTTGGACTTTGGTACAGTGCAAGGCAATCCATTTATTCTTATGGAGTATTGCCCTAAGGGCGACCTTTCAAAGTTCATTTCGCAGGACTCTTCTAAGATTGCTCTGTATGCTTGCGATATATTGCAAGGACTTTATGCCTTGCATCGTGAGGGAAAGGTTCATCGAGACTTGAAGCCTGAGAACGTGTTGTTACGCCAAAATGGAAAAGCAGCCTTAACAGACTTTGGTGTTGTTGGTGAAATGGAAAAAGCCAAGCGAATGTCGGAAGTAGGATGGTGGAAGAATAAGCCTAAGCAGACTTTTGGCACACCTCTTTATATGTCACCAGAGATATATTATAAGAATGGTGGTGGTATCACTTACTTGCCTACCGTGGATATATGGTCATTTGGTGTAATGATGTATGAGGTGCTTACTCATGGTTCTTTTCCTTTTGGGAATATAGATAGCGTAGAGGACTTTCCACAATATATGGAATGTGCCAAACAAGGAAGATGGAACAGAGAGGCTTTGAATCATGCCTCTCAAGGAGATTTCTGGCTTCCTATCATAACTCGTTGTCTAGCCCCAAATCAAAAGGAACGTTATCAGAGTACCTTAGATATATTGCAAGACTTAAAGCCTTTGATAGGTTCTGTGGAACCGATTTTAGCCACAGAACGCCAATCACGAAAGTTGTCAATCTCTAGCCTTGTCATCTCGCAAGGCGAAAATCTCGGTAAGCGATATGATTTGAGGATGTTGCTCAATGGACGAAGAAGGATGCTTCATGTGGGGCGTGAAAAAGACAATGACATAGTTTTGCCAGCAGTCAACAACTCATACGTGTCACGCTATCATTTCACCTTGGAGAAGTCCGCTGATGGTCTTTCTTGGTTGATTCGTGATGGGCAATGGCAAAAAAGTGAGCGTTGTTGGGTTACTTCCACCAATGGAACGTACCTTAATGCTACACCTGTGTCTTCACAAGGCATCAAGGTGTTTACAGGTGATATTATCACCGTGGGTGAGTATAAACTTAAAGTAGAATAATTAATGATAGAAAATTATGGAACAGAAAACGGTTAAATATAAGCGTACTCTTCGTGGTTCGGTTGGAGCTGGTGTAGGTGCGTTGTTTAATGGCAATGGTCGCCGTTACTTTATCTTGGAGCATAAGGACGCTTCTAAGTATCACAAGGCAGGTGATTCTCAAAAGATTATCATCGACCAGATAGAGCTAGGTCGTGATAAGAATTGTCAGGTTCGTTTTGATGATGAGAGTTTTCCAACTGTCAGCCGTCGCCATGCTGCTATCATCAAGGATGGTGACAAGTGGAAGTTGGTACAGTTGTCTCAGACGAACTCCACTTTCTTGAATAACCGTCCTGTTACAACTGAGTGGTATTTGGAAAATGGCGATGAAATCCAACTCTCTGTTGGTGGTCCACGTATGGGATTCATTGTTCCGCAAGGTAAGCAAAGCCTTGTGTCTAGTATCAAGATGACGGAGCGATTGGAATTGTTCCGCAAGCAAGCCTTGCGTCCTTATAAGACGGCAATCGCTTGTTTGTTCGTTTTGTTGTTATTGTTAGGTGTAGGCTCGGGATATGTAATTCATAATCAAAGTAAGGAAATTGCAGCATTATGGCAAGACAACAATGTTAAGAAAGAGTTGATAGGAAAACTTGGTGTTGACTTGGAGAAAGATAGAAAGAAACTTGATTCATTGGAAAATGTAAAGCCAAAGTCTGTCACTAAAACAGTTTATGTTGGTGGTGGTTCAACCTCTTCAGAACCTTCAGTAACCAAAGTCTTAGCAAATGTCAAGTCTTCCGTATATGCTGTACAGACGGAAGTTTATTGTGAGATAGATGGAGAGAGAGAAAAGTTGCAAAGTAGTATTGGTACAGGTTTCTTGATGAGTGATGGCAGATTTATAACAGCTCGTCATTGTGTAGAGCCATGGATGTTTGATACTGGGGCTTTATGGAGTTATTATGCTCTTTCTAAATCGGTTGAAGGAGTGAAGGTTTATGCTGAAATAACGGCTGTCAATACTCAAAGCAAAGGATTCCAGTTAAAGAATACATCATTTACAATAAATCGTAATTATGATAGTCCTCATAGTGAAACAATGGAATTGGAAGGAGAACAAATCACTTTGACGGCAACGCATGCTCTTAGTACGGTGGCTTCTCTAGGAAACGATTGGGCGGTAGCTTATGTTGGTCAGAAGGGTATGTTTAATGACGGCAAGTCTTATTCGGCAAACCTTAAGGCAGGAACATCTGTTCATTTGCTAGGTTTCCCAGGAGGTAATGGTATTGCTGACGGCAAACGTTTGGTTGACCCTATATACAACCATTTGTCAATTGCACGTGATGGTTTAAACTCAGGTCGTTGTATTATGGTTAATCAAGGCGTTGATCATGGAAATTCAGGTGGTCCTGTATTTATCATCAAAGGAAACTCTGCTTATGTTATCGGCATCGTAAGCCGTGGTGATTCTAATTCCAACTTGTACAATCACTTGGTTCCAATGTCAAATCTTTAATGAAGAAGGCTTATGGGAAAGAAATTAATAGTATGGTTGTTGCTAACCATCTGTTGTATACCTTGTGTAGCCCAAATAAACATCGCCGATTTACTCAAAAATGGAGCGAAATTGGGGCAAGGCATTAATATGACAAAAGAGGCACTTTCGCCAGACTTATATATCATTCGCCAACAATATCGTTTGGAGCGCAAGGGTAAAACCTATGGTAAGAGTCACAAACCTTATTATGGTGAGACTTATTCTTTGGGAATCAAGGTCTCAGGAGGTATGTATGTTACAAATGCAGCTATAGAACCTTGGAAAGGTGATACTGATTATGAAAGAGTGAATGCAGATGGTAAATATAAGCCAGAATATTTCTGGACTTATCAACGCCAAATGAATGATAGTGTGTATAAGGCTGTCGAACTAGATTATGGTACTTCTTATATCTCGGCAGTAAATGCAGACAAGAGTCTATGGCTTCATCAAGACTTGCAAAGTGACTTCGGTCTAGGGATAGATAACTCTTTGGGAGAAAAGAAAGGTTATATGCTATGGGCTTATTCTAATACGGATGCGCAAGATAGTGCTATGGTTGTAGAATTACGACAGTCTATTTTCAAGACAGTTGTTAAAGCTGATAGTACGTTAGTTCCGATGTCTCCTAATAATGAAGGCAAACTGATAGGTGGACTGTTTGTAGTCCCGAAGTATGAAAAAGGTGGAGTTGTCAAGATGATGTTGGCTGGTGTTGCAGTAAAGAATGTTGCTTCCAAATGGTCACTTCAATTACTAATTAGTAATCAGAAGCCAAATGAGGTCGCCACAAGTCCAACAGAAAGTTCAACAAAACCTGAAAAGTCGGATAGGAAGAAAAAAGCAGAAAAGAAGGAGGATTCTTTCGAGCCGACACCAACTAAATAGAAGTAAGTATGGTTTCGTTCAAATTATTTGCTGGCACAGATGTCGGCTTAAGAGATAACAATGAGGACAACTTTACGGTTTGTCCTGACCTTACACAAAATGAGTGGATGATGCCTGCTGACCATCAGCAGGTCATCCCACTTGGTGAGTGTGGATGCCTGATGATTGTGGCAGATGGAATGGGTGGACAAAATGCAGGGGAGGTGGCAAGTGCTATTGCTATCGAAACTGTGCAAACAATGTTTGCTCCAGATCGCTTGACAGATAAAGTCTTATCTAAACCGGCTAACATCAAGGAATATCTCAAAAAGGTTGTCTCAAAAGCAGACTTCAATGTCAAGGAGTATAGCAAGGAACACCCTGAGGCGGAAGGCTTAGGCTCTACAATCGTCATGGCATGGGTTATTGGTAACAAGGCATATGTTGCTTGGTTGGGTGATAGCCGTGCTTATGCATTCACCCCAAGCCAAGGCATCAGACGTTTGTCTAAAGACCATTCCTATGTGCAACAATTGGTAGATGCAGGTAATTTGTCGGACATCGAGGCAATGAACCATCCCAATAGTAATGTCATCACTCGAAGTCTGGGAGATACAGCACAAAAGGCAAAAGCTGATGTGGAGGAATATCGTTTAGAGGATGGTGAAATCATCCTTCTTTGCTCTGATGGATTGTGTGGTGTTTGTACTGATGATGAAATTGCTAGTGTCCTGACAGAGGAAGCAAATGATTTACAAGTTTGTAAAGAACTGCTTACTGAACTTGCCTTAGACAATGGAGGGAGTGATAACATAACCATTGCTCTGATGCAAATTGTTTTGGAGGAAGAAAAGGGAGAGGATGGAAAAATGAAACATAGAAAATCCTCAAAGACTATTCTTGCCACTTTATTGATTCTTATTGGAATTTCAGCAATAGGATTTTTGGGATGGTGGATGAAAAGCAAAACTACAGTTTCTATTCCTGTAAAAGAAATCAAGGTGGAAAAAACAAAAAACAAGAGTCTTCGACAAGTTCCAGCAACAAATCGCAGTAAAAGGCAAAGTAAAGAGAATAAAATTGAAAAGTCAAACATGACAAAGGAGCAAAAAACATTCATGAGAAGTAAAAAAGATTCTTTGAACAATCCTAAAGAAGATAAACTTCCTACTTTAAATAGTTATCCGGGACAAAACACCGGGATTCCTCAACCTGAAATAGAATAAAAATAAGAATAATATGAAAAAGTATTTAGTATTAATCGCAGCTGCGATAACCCTTGGCTTCACATCGTGTAGCGAAGAAGACTGTAACCATTTCGGCGAAGGTAAGTCAACTGTAAGCTATGAAGACATAGCAGGTTCTTGGTATGATCCTGTATATAACGAAGAGGTTAAATATACAGAGAATGGAACATTTCATGATAAATATTCCAACAAGTATCAAGCTACTGTAACGGAAGGAAGATATGAACTTCGTGCAAATAAGTTGACATACACCTATTCATTTATGGGGCAAACGCAGTTCACTGATTTTACCATATCCAATTTCGTAACAGATTTAACCTTTTCTTTGAATTCAAAAAAGACGGCTAAAACCATCTTGTATAAGATAACTGATGTCATTAACTTGGATTTAGGAGGAACGGCAACATTGCCAAGCTATGGTTTGGAAAGTCCTGATGATAGAATTGTGTCGGTTGATGGATTAGAGGTAAAGTCAATGGGAATGAAAGGTACGGTGTATCTTAAAAACTCAAATGATACCTACGTAAAAGTTATCGTAGGCGACGATGCTAATGACCTATGGATGGATTATTCGCAGTTGATTGGTAAGAAGGTCTCTGATATGAAAAATCTTTTAGGTGAACCAACAGCTTTGTCTGAAAATGATGCTTTTTATAACGAAGTTGGTAACACTCACGATTTGATTAGCTATGTTGGCTTTACAATAGAAAATGGAATCATAACTGGATTTGGTCTTTATTTCAACGATGGGGTAGATAAAAATGAAATACTGCAATATATTGCTTCAAAGTATTTCTTTAATTCAACAATAGAAATGTATACTAGCCATAAGACTTTAGAGTCTTCGATATTTATTTTAAAGTATTTCGAAGATGTTAACAGCTTGGTTTTCCAAAAGAAGCCAGAAATAATAAAGGATTATACTGGTTTGTTTGGAATGGATAAGAATACTATCAAAACATCTATGGATAAATATGGTTATTCATATTTGTTGTCTGATGATTCATATTCGGAAAATGGTTCTGATTACTATTCTATTTCTGACAATAACTATATAGAAATGGTCGGATTTGTTTTTAATCCTGATAACCAAATGTCTGAATATTGGGTATATTTGAAGTCAACTTCTACTTTACGAACTGTTTATGATGAATTGTGTTCTAGCTACATTGAAGAAAAAACAGAAGAAACTGATTATTCCTATGTGTTCTATAACAAAGATAAGACAATTAAGGTTACCTTGGATTTGAAGAGTTCTGCCGTTGTTTACAATAATCAAAATATGAAACAACATGTGGCAAAAAAGAATGATTTCGGAACATATTACGAAGCATTGGGACTAACGCAAGAACAAATAATAAAGAAATATGGGAATCCTTATTCGTCAGATGCAACAAATATTACTTATGTTATAGGGAGCGGTTACATCAACTTTGTTTTTCTATCATTGGATTCAAAAACGAAGAAATGTAAAACTGCAACTATAACAATAAATGATAATGTGTCAGAAAGTACAGTGTTGGATTACTTCAACTCGAAATATACAGTTTTTGAAAAGGGTACGGCTGAAGATGGTAGTCAGTATGCTTGGCTTAATGGCGCAAGTTTAGCAGAATCAACATTGGGCATAATTTATTTTCCACAAGACAAAATGATAATATACCAGCCATTGGGTTCTGCTGCTAACAATGCAAAAGTTCACATAATGGCGAATGTTAGAAAAACAAGAAAATAGGGCTTATTCAAAATAAAACTCGGAGAGTAATACTTTCCGAGTTTTATTTTGAATGATGGGTTACTTTTGTTAAATGAATGTTCTAAATAAGTAAGCAAAACTGATAGATATGGTTATAAGCAAAAAAGATTTTTCTGAAGTAGAGTATGTCCTTCAAATACAGAATAAAAACGAAAAGGTTACAGAACACTTTTATCATGCTGCTTGGAAATACTTCAAAGAATCCTATAAGGTGGTATTTTCACGAGAGGATTTGATGTATGACATCTTCCAACAATCCTTCGTAAAACTTTGGACAGAGATAGAGACTAAGAAAATCTTTGTTAAAGAGGAAGATGGTAAGCTATATAGGTTTGATAGATATGGCAATGTTAGGATGCTGACATGCAACTTGAAAACCTTTCTCATTGACATCGCAAAGAATGATTATCGTTCGTGGTTGCGAAATGACCATTTGACATTGGAGGACGATTTCGAGTCTTTCGCACATATGATGGAAGTAAAATCGGCTGTGCTTGTTGACGAATCTACAGAAACGCTACAAGAGCAAATTGTGAACAGCTGTATACTTGAATTGCCTCCTCGTTGCAAGGAAATCTTGACTATGTTTTATTACAAGGGTATGTCTCTGGATGAAATCATAGTGGCAAGAGGAGAAAAGAATATCAGCAAAAATGGTTTGAAAACAGGAAAGTATAAATGTATGGAAACCTTGAAAGCTAAGGTAAAAGATGCATTTCGACTATATAAACTTAAATATTAGAAGTTATGGATGAAAAGATTCAAGACAGGATTGATAGGTATCTCAGAAAGGAGATGACCCCAGAAGAAAGTCTCAACTTCGAGCAAGATACATTGAATAATGATGAGCTACGTAAGGAGTTGGGGCTAACCCTCTTGGTAAGGAAAAGTTTGGCGAGTAGGCAACTTAAACTCGATATGACTGCTTATTGGAAGAAACAAAGAAAGGTTAGAATCGTAAATGTTGTGACTATAACATCTATAGCCGCATTATTTGCTATAGGCTTTGTTTTGTTAAAACCAAATGGCTCTGCAACTCCTGCTGAAGGAATGATTGCTCAGAACGATGCAAAAGAAATGCCATCAGTCAAGGAGAAGCAAAAAAGGGTTGCGGAAGTGATGAAAAATGTCCGCAAAAATAATGATGACAAGGAAATAGTGGAGACAATAGAAGAGTTAGAGAAACAAAACGATATTCCTTCTATCAGCCAGGTATCGGACGAAAATCTGGCAAAAGCAATATTACAGAATCTCGGAGAAGATTTCAGGGGTTTAAACGGAGGTCATAAGGATTGATATGGAAGAGAAAAAAGAAGATTTATTGAAAAACTTAAAAAAGGTCAATGCGATTTGCGGCGAAATCGACGATTTGAAATCAAAAGTCAAAGAAGCAAAATCAAAGGTTTCTGCTCTCGGCAAAAAGATCTCCGTAAAGGAAAAATCGCTTAAAGAGCAACTCGAAAAAGCCAAAGCCGAAGCCGAGGCGGAAAACGAAACAAAAGCGGTTACCCCCGAAGTTAACGAAACGGTTGCGGAAAAAGCAGAGGTTAAAGAAGTCAAAGAAGAAAAGAAGACTAAGAAAACCAAAACTAACGCTTCCGAAGAGACCGCGCCGCAAAGCGAACCCGAAGTTAAAGAAGCGGAGAAGATCACGGAAAAATCCGCCGAAACGGAAACAAAAGTAAAATCCGAAAAAAAGACAAGCGGGAAAAAGAGCGAGCCGAAAGCCGAAGAAAAGGCAGAAGAAAAGGTCGCCGCGGTAACCGAAGAACCCGTAAAAGACGAAAAAGCTTCGAAAACGGATAAACCCGAAAAAGCGGTAAAGACGGGAAAAGCGGTAAAGACGGAAAAAGCCGAAAAAACGGAAGCAAAAGCCGAAGAAAAACCTGCAAAAGAAGCGGTTAAACCCGTAAAAGAGGAAGAAAAACCCGCAGAACAGCCCGTTAAACCCGTTGAAAAACCCGTTTTGGACGAAAAGGCAATAAAAGAAGCAAGAAAAAGAGCTTTGGAAGAAGCTCAGGCGCGAGCTTTGGCGGAAGCAAGAGCAAAAATTCTCGAGCAGAAGAGAAAAGAAGCAATCGCGCGCGGCGAAGACCCGAGTCTTGTTAAACTTGCAAGCGAACGTCCGAGAGTTTACGAGCCGAAAAAAGATCAACGCCCCGCAAGGCGCGAATATATTCCTCAGGACGGAAGAAGACCTGCGGGCGCGGGAACGAGAACCCCTTCGGACAGACCTTTCGCAAACAGAAACGGCGCGAAGCCCGGCGCACTCGGAGGAGCGAAGAAAGCCGTAGAGATTTCTTACGTCCCCAAGGATACGGGCAAAGCGTTCGGAAACAAGAAAAAGTCTTCCGAAAAAAGTTATGACGACAAAAAGGGGCTTAACAAGAAATCGCTTGCAAAAGCTCAGGTCAGCATAGAGGATTTCGACGAGAACAAGACGGGTTACAGAAAAGCCCGCAACAAGAAAGCAAGTAAATCAAGCGATCAGGCTCAGACCGTAAAAATCGAAAAAGCGGTTATAAATAAAGAAATCATTCCGATAAAAGAGTTGTCCGAAAAACTCGGCATATCCGCAATCGAAATAACCAAAAAGCTCTTCAAAGAGGGCATAATGAAAACTATAAACGATTCCGTCGATTATGATACGGCAGGAGTCATCGCGGCCGATCTCGGCATAGAACTCGAGCTTAAAATGGATAAAACGGCAGAAGAAGTTCTTTCCGAAACCTTCGATTCCGCAGACGACGCGGCAAAGCTTGTCAAAAGACCTCCCGTCGTCACCGTCATGGGTCACGTCGACCACGGCAAAACCTCTCTTCTCGACAGAATCAGAAGCGCAAACGTCACGGCGTCCGAAGCGGGCGGCATAACTCAGCATATCGGCGCGTATACGGTTACGGTTAACGGAGAGAAAATAACCTTCCTCGACACCCCGGGACATGCCGCATTCACGGCAATGAGAGCAAGAGGCGCGCAGATTACGGATATCGCCGTACTCGTTATCGCCGCAGACGACGGAGTCCCTTACCTTTATCGAGTTTTGCTTCGATAATGGTACCTTTCGCCATTCTGTCGGGATTAGCTTTAAGTTCTTTGACGTCCGCCGTTAATAAAATGGTTTCGAGAAGATTGTCTATACCCTCGCCCGTCTTTGCCGATACGGGAACAAGAGCGACGTCTCCGCCCCATTCTTCTATAAGAACGGATTGATCCGCAAGCTGCTGCTTTACCCTCTCGATGTTCGCCTGAGGTTTATCGATTTTGTTTGCGGCGACGATAATGGAAACTCCCGCGGCTTGCGCATGGTGAATTGCTTCTATCGTCTGCGGCATGATTCCGT
>OQVZ01000692.1_pt1 | contig 12920 bp, 13 predicted proteins | sample 1691571 | NCBI WGS metagenome assembly OQVZ01 (sample SAMN03418261, study PRJEB22391) | human gut metagenome | biome: human-gut; feature: organic feature; material: feces | host: Homo sapiens | place: Tanzania | collected 2013-01
GTTGCTCAGGCACTTATAAATAATGTTAAACTATAGTGTTGCGGAATTAAGGATACAATCAAACTTTTCCTAAGTCAGACTATGAACTTGTGCTTGTTCTGAATGGTTGCAATGAGCCGTATAATACCCAAATTAATGAATGGTTGTCTAAGCATTCTGATTTGCAAGTCCAGTATTTCCAAACAGATGAAGGGGGCGTATCGAATGCTCGTAACATAGCCCTTGACAATGCAAAAGGAGAGTTCATTACCTTTATAGATGACGATGATTATATAAGTAGTACTTATTTGGAAACATTATTAAAGCATGCAGACAAAGACACGATTTCTGCAGCTTATCCATATGCTTTTGAAGATGCAGAACCCAATCAACAAATACTTTATTCTTATACAAGGTTCTATAATATTTATGAACATGCAGGAAAATTGAAAGCAAAATATGTAAGACAGTATTTCTCTGGTCCATGTATGAAACTTTTCCATAGAAGCATCATAAACAATAAAAGATTCAATCCAAAATTTAGAATAGGAGAAGATTCGCTGTTTATGTTTTTAATCTCTGATAAGTTTAAGTATTTTCAGGTTGTGTCTAAGAATGCTGTTTATTATCGTAGATATAGAATGAATAGTGCAGTAACTACAAAACGTTCTTCAAAAGATGTAGTAGGCAATTCTCTTAAACTATTATATGAATATAGTAGCATCTATTTTAAGGCTCCTTTCTCATACTCTATAGTTCAATACCTAAGATGCGTTGTAGGAACCTTGCATTCTATTTTAAATAATATGTGACGTTATATGATCTATTGTATTTTTCTATTTTAAAGGTGGATATCTATGAAAATCTATATATTAGCAAATTTTACTCGTGCTCTTGATGGTGAAACCACTGGCAGATTCAGTTTTCTTGCATCAGAGCTGTCAAAAAGAGGACATCAGGTGAAGTTGGTGATAACAGACTTCTATCATGGTACTAAATCACCACGTCCAGAACCTCATTATGAGAAATATGATTTTGAGATAGTGAAGTGTCATGAGCCTGGATATAAGGGTAATGTTACTCCTCAGCGTTTGTATAGTCATTATGTTTGGGGAAAGAATGTGGCTGAATATCTAAAGAAGGCAGAGAAGCCTGATGTGGTGTATTGCGCTATACCATCGTTGACAGTTGCTGTAGAGGCAGGTAAATACTGCAAGCGTAATGGGGTAAAGTTTGTTGTGGATGTGCAGGATCTTTGGCCTGAAGCATTTAGTATGGTGTTCAAGAACAAACTGTTTAAGTTGGCTTTTAAACCAATGGAATGGTATGTGAACAAGGCTTATGCAATGGCTGATTTGGCTATTGGTGTATCTGAAACATACGTGAACAGGGTTCTTTCGGTTAACAAGAAGACTAAGAGTGGTGTGGCTGTATTCCTTGGCAACAATGGTCAGTTGTTTGAGGATTCAGCAAAAAAATACCGTAAAGAATATAACGACGAAACTTTACGACTGTGTTATATAGGCACTTTAAGTCAAAGTTATGACATTAAGATGGTAGTAGACGCATTGGTTATGGCATCGTCGCGTATGAAACAACATGTCAAATTTATGGTTATAGGCGATGGTGTCTATAAGGATGATTTTGAGACGTATGCCAAACAAAAAGAGATAGATTGTGAATTCACTGGCTTAATGGATTATCCAAAGATGGTTGGTGAACTTTGTGCTTGTGACATTGTAATTAATCCTATTAAAAAGGGGTCGGCTGCAAGCATCATCAATAAGGTAGGTGATTATGCACAATCAGGACTGCCCGTAATCAATACACAGGAATGTGAAGAATATAGAAAACTGATTGATGATTATGGTTGCGGTATTAATTGCAGGTGTGAAAATGCCGAAGATGTTGCTGCAGCTATCGTTAAACTTGTAGAATCTCCAGAATTGAGAAAAGAAATGGGAGAGGCTGCAAGACGATTAGGAAAGGATAAGTTTGACAGACGATATTCATACGCAAGAATAATAGAGGCTGTTGAAGAATTGGGAAACACTAAAAAATAAGATGAAAAATGAACTCTCTGTTCTTTGAGCTACTTCAGGTTTCTATAGGTAATTGTGAGTGTCTTTCACGCTGCCCATCAACATGTGAATGGACAGAGCTGTTTGCTATTGCTAAAGCTCAAACTATGGTAGGCATAACCTTTAATGGATTGCAAAGATTGCCACAGGAACAAACTGTAGCATTGCCAAAGCTCTTGAAGATGCAATGGCTGGGATTGGTTGTTCAGATACAGAAACGCAATGAACTTGTAAATAAGCGATGTGTGGAAATGCAACGGCGTTTGGCAGAAGATGGCATTCGTAGTTGCATTCTGAAAGGTCAAGGAGTGGCAGCGTTGTATGGCAAGGAACTTTCTTTGTTAAGACAGTCAGGCGATATTGATATATATGTAGACTGTAACTGTAAAGAAGTGCTTGAATATCTTAACATGAAGAATATAGCGTATGGTCATTGGGACTATCTGCATGTAGATTCTAAATTATATGATGATGTGGAGATTGAAATGCACTATAGACCCTCAGTGATGCGCAATATTCTATCCAACTATAGATTCCAAAAGTATGTCTATCTGAACAAAGAGGCGTTTTTTAGTGGTTGTGTGAATGTTGGAAGTTCTGACGATAAGCTGATTGTGCCAGTGGCATGGATGAACGTATTCTATCTATTGCACCATACTTTCCGCCATCTGCTGACAGAGGGTGTAGGGCTTAGACAAGTGATGGATTGCTATTATGCCTTGACTACTTCCAATCTTTCAGATGATGACAGAGTGAAACTTAAGGATGCGGTGGATAAGTTTGGTATGAGGTGTTTTGCTGAAGGATTGGCTTGGGTTATTGAGGAAGTTTTTTTGGCAGATAATGTAGAAGATTTCAGAAAACTAATTCCTTGGAAAGCTGATATGAAAGAAGGCAAGTTTATACTTAATGAAATTATGCTAAGTGGAAATTTCGGGCATTCTGACAACAGGTATTCCAAAGGAAAAGGTAGGACAGGAAAACTCATAAAAGTATTCAGACGCTCCATTCATCTTTTAACTCATTATCCGTGTGAGGCCCTTGCTGCACCATTCTACTATGGATGGCATTTCTGTTGGAAGAGATACAACAATCATGTAAAAGATCAGTTGACATAAAAACAGATATTAAATATGTATAAACATTTCTTTAAACGAATTATTGGCTTCTTTGGAGCCTTGTGTGGTGTTATTCTTTTGTCTCCCATCTTTATTGTGGTTACCATTTGGCTTCACTTTGCCAACAAGGGAGCAGGGGCTTTCTTCTTTCAAGAACGTATAGGTAAGGGAGAGAAGCCTTTTAAGATAATTAAGTTCAAGAGCATGACTGACGAAAGAGATGCCGAAGGCAATCTACTGCCTGATGCACAGCGTTTGACGGTGGCTGGCAAATTTGTCCGTTCTACATCGATAGATGAATTGCCTCAGTTCTTCAACATCTTAAAAGGCGATATGGCTTTTATAGGTCCTCGTCCGCTTCCTAAAGTATATCTGCCATATTACACAGATGAGGAAGCAAAGCGTCATGATGTTCTTCCTGGCATTTCAGGGTGGGCACAGGTTAATGGTCGCAAGAACATTACTTGGGACAAGAAATTGGAATATGACAAGTATTATGCAGAACACTGCTCATTCTTGTTGGATGCCAAAATATTCTTCTTGACTATTTACAAAGTGTTCAAGCGAGAGTCGGTTGGCGTAGAGTCGAGCGGTGTGGTAAGTTTATACGATACCAGAGGTATACAGCGTGAAAAATATGCCCAATATGCAAAGAAATAAAGAAATAGGCAGTGAATTTTGGTTTGACTTTGAGCCAAAAGACATTGCTTGCAATTCACAAGAAATCCTTGTACTTTCAGGACGAACGGCGATAGATGTTATCTTAAAAGATATCCTGAAGAGTCGCAAGATAAGAAATGTATATCTACCAGCATATTGTTGCGACTCAATGATCGATCCTTTCATTCGAAATGGTATTGATGTGAAGCTATATGATATAGATTTTGATGGTGGACTACAATATCTGATTGATGAAGATACTGAGACGGATATTTTCTATGTAAACAACTATTTTGGTTATGAAAATACCATAAGTAACAAGATAATTGAGCATTTTAAGCATAAAGGAGCAATTATCATTTATGACAAGACCCATTCTTTGTTTATGACCAATGATGCTACTGATGCTCTTGCTGATTATACATTTGCAAGCATTCGTAAATGGATAGGTGTTGTTTGTGGTGCTGTGGTCAGCAAGAAGGAAGGGCCCTTTGATGTGGAACTCAAGGATTATCCATACTTGCAATGCAAGATTGATGCTATGCAGGAAAAGGCATTGTTTATCAAAGGTGAGAATGTGGATAAACAGTTGTTCTTGAGCAAGTATGGCGAGTTTGGAAATCATCTGTCGGAAGAGTATCAAGGATATAGGATGGATAATCTTTCTGTTGGCATATGGCAGCAATATGACAAGGTGGCGATTCGTGAAAAGAGACGTGAGAATGCCGCTGTATTGCATTTGGAAAGTAAGCTGCATTTTATAGACAAATTGTCTGCAAACGGCTGCCCTGTTTTTGTTCCAATATTTTTTGAAACAATAGAAAAGCGTAATGCCGTAAGGAAAAGTCTGATAGAAGAGCAAATCTATTGTCCCATTCATTGGCCTAAGAACAAGTTGGTGACGCCGGAGATGAAGGTAAATGACATCTTTGACAAAGAGCTTTCGTTGATATGCGACCAACGCTACACAGAATGTGATATGGAAAGAATTTTGAAAGTTATAAACAAATTTATTTAAACTAAATATTAGAATCATGAAAACAATTCTCGTTACAGGTATTGGTGGTTTGACTCCTCGTTCTATAACCACTATCATTCGTGAAAATCATCCTGACTACAAGATTATCGGTTGTGACATTGAGAAGAAAGCTATGGGCTTCTTCATGAAGGGTTTGGTGGATGAGTATTACATCTGTCCTCGTTGCAACACTCCTGAGTACTTCCCATGGATTGAGAAGTTGGTGAAGGAGAAGAACATCGACTATGCTTTCGTACAGCCAGAAAGCGAGATTGTAGAATGGGGTGACTATTATGACAAGCATGGAAAATTCCCTTGTCCTACTTTCATGGGGTGCAAACTTCTTAGCTTGTCGCTTAAGGACAAAGCTATCATGGCTGAGGCTTTGGAGGGTACAGAGTTTATTCCTAAGACTATCAAGGTGACTCAGGATAATCCTAAGTTTGAAGAGGTGGAGAATGAAATAGGCTTCCCTTGCTGGATTCGTGCCACTAACGGTACTGGTGGTCTTGGTTCGCTGAAGCTTAATGATTTGAGCAGCTATAAGAGTTGGCTCTTCATCAATAGCTTTATCCCAGAGTTCACTGTAAGCGAATTCCTTACAGGTCGTCACTTGGCTAACGAAATGCTCTATTATAATGGAGAGTATGTGAAGGGTGCAGCTTTGGAATGCGCAGAGTACGTTATGGCAAGCACAGCTCCTTCTCATGTAACTGGTAACACACACTTTGGCCGTTTCTTGAACGAAGACCGTATCAATGAGTTCTGCGACCGCTGTATAAAGTATCTGGAGAAGAAGCTTAACGTAACAGCTCATGGTATCCTTTCATTCGACTTGAAGGAGGATAGCGAGGGCAACATGAAGGTTACAGAGGTGAATATCCGCCACATGGCTTATGCTGGTGTGATGGCACACGTTGGCTTCGATCTGATTGAGGATACCATCAAGATTATGGAGGATGGCAATTGCAACCGTGTGGAGCGTGCTCCTTATTACCATTATGACAAGCCTTATGTTTTCCTGCGTGATGTGGACGTAGAGCCTATCATCTTGGATAGTGAGGAGATATTTGATGATCCTAAGCACAAGTTTGAACTGTAGTCAGATACATACAATACAAATTGATAAAACACTGTTTTGGGGTGTTTCCTTTTAAGAGAGTACAGCCACTTATTGGAATAATAAGAGACTGTATTCTTTGGAAGAGAAATATCTAAACGATTCAAAATCTATTTTGAAAGGAAATGCAATGCAAAGTGAAATAGGTAGCAACTTCTGGATACGACCAGAGGATATAAACTTGAAATCATCGATAATAATACCGAAACAATTTGGATGTAATGGTAGTGACTATGTGTGGATGTCAACAGCGAGAAGTGCAACATCTTTGATTCTCGACACTATAGAGAATAGAAGTGTAAATGTTAAAAATATTGCTGTTATTCAGTCTTTTACATGTCATACGGTTATAGAGCCTTTTCTTGCGAAGGGATATAAAATACATACATATCATATTGACAGAGAGTTACAGGCAGATGCTAATGATATATTAGAAGTTATAAAAAGTACAGGTGCAAGTGTTTTCCTTTTTCATAAGTACTTTGGTTGGGATACTATAACGAATTTGGAAAACATAATGCCAGAGTTAAAACGTCTTGGCGTTGTGACTATAGAAGATTGTACGCAAAATTTGTACAGCACCTTTAATAGGGTAGATGCAGATTACTTTGTGGGTAGTATTAGGAAATGGTGTGGAGTACCCGATGGAGGTTTTGCCGTTTGTAAGGAAGGGCAATTTGTGAATAAGCCTCAAAATGTTGACAAGGAATTGGAAAAAGCAAAGGTGGAGGCTTCATTACTAAAATATAAGTGTTTGTTTAAAGGTCAAGGAGAAAAACAAACTTTCTTAAACCGTTATAGAGAAGCAGAAGACATTCTCAATAAACAAGATAAGTACTATTCAATATCAAATGTATCTACAATAATACAATCAAATCTTGACACAGAGAGTCTTGTCAATAAGAGAAGAGAGAATTTCAAGGTTATTGTTGCTTGCCTAAATAAAATAGAAAGGAGGGGGGTAAGATTGATATTTAGTAAATTGAATGAAAATGAAGCCCCTCTATACTGTCCGATTCTATGTGAAGAAAGAAAAACTGTGCAATCTTTTTTAGCGCAGAATAATATCTATGCACCAGTTATATGGCATAAGGCAGAATGTAGTCCGGTAGTTGATGAAGATGCTGATTATGTATATGACCATATCTTATGTATACCAGTGGATCAGCGTTATGACTCAGATGATATGAAAAGAATAGTTACTGTATTAAATGGAATTATATATTAATAAAGCAATGAAAAAAATCGCAATAATAGGAGGTGGCATAATGGCTTCTTACTTTGGGGAGGCGTGTCACCGCTTGGGTTATGAAGGTCATTACTTTTCTCAGATTGATGGAAAAGTTGATGATTCTAAAGTGGACTTTTTCCATGAGATTAACATCTTTGATAAAGATGGAATTGTTGCAATATGCAAGGAAATTGGAGTAGATGGTGTTGTCGCTACGACTGAATTATCTGTGCCTATTACGGCTTATGTAGCAAATAAACTTGGTCTTTTAGGCAATGCGGTTGATATTGCCGAGGTTATAACTGACAAGTATCGTAATAGAGAATGCATAAAGCATTTAACCGATTTACTCTCTCCAAAGTATGTCGAATCCTCAAGTATTGAGGATATTATTAAGTCTGACATTCCATATCCTATGATATTGAAGCCAGTTTGTCTTGGAGGAAAAAGAGGTATTACGGTTGTGAATAATGAATATGAACTTACATCTGCATTCGAATATGCTACCAGCTTCTTTAGAACTGGCGTAAAACCTCAGATAATTGCAGAACAATTCCTCGTTGGTGGTATGGAATGTAGTGTTGAGAGTATTTCGTTCAAGGGGCATCATACCATAGTTCAGATTACTCAAAAAGATAGTAGTGGTGCTCCTCATTGTGTAGAACTTGGTCATCATCAACCTGCACCTTTAAGTGAAGAATTATGGGATAAAGTAGTACGTGGTGTATCTTCGGGACTGACAGCTATTGGAGTTGAAAATGGTCCGTGTCATACAGAAGTGAAAATCATTGATGGAAAAGTATATCTTATTGAGTTTAATGCTCGTCCAGGTGGTGATCATATATGGTGGCCAATGGTAGAACTAAGTACTGGCTTTGATATCATGGCTGCTGTTATTCAGGCTGCAACTGGTGAATTGAAACCTATAGATGTAAAATCTTTCAAACACCGTTATGCTGGCTTGTACTATGTGATTAAGCAGACTGCATATTTAAAACCAATTTTTGATACTTGTGATAATGAACCTTGGTGCTGGGAAAAGAATTATATCTCAGATGAACTACATGAATTGAAACAGAATGACCTGAGACATACTAACTATATTGTTTATTCATCAGATGAAGGTGATCCCGTGGCAAAACTGATAAATAAACAGTAGATTGGCAATAATGATCAGGTGATTATATATAATAAGGTAAAGCAGGTATGATTGAATAGGCTTAGGTCCGTGGAGCGAAACCACTACCTGCTACGGAATTTAATAAATATCTTAAACACTTATTTAAAACTATATGTCTATGGATTGGAAAAAATATCTATCATCAGAAAGAATGCGTAAGAGTTCAATTAATATTGAGCAGCGTAAAGAACACAATGATTATCGCACAGATATAGAATCAGATTTTGGCCGTGTAATATTTAGTTCTGCTTGTCGCAGATTATATGACAAGACACAAGTTTTTCCTTTGACGACTGATGACAATATTCATTCGCGTCTGACACATTCGATGGAAGTAATGAATATTGGACAGTCATTTGTCTTTACATTGAGCGAAAGTGAGGATTTTAAAAGACATACAGGTCTTGACGAAGTAACAATTCTACGTAATTTTGCTGCGGCATTAAAAGTGGCATGTTTGGTGCATGATATAGGTAATCCTCCTTTTGGACATTTTGGTGAAGATTCTTTGCAAAGTTACTTTCAGGAATTATTTAAAGCTCCTCCTTCTTGGATGAGTGAAGAATACCGAGAGGAATTGATGAATCTTGGCAAAGAAGATTCTGTTGTTGGTCTTGATTATACTCAATTTGATGGTAATGCTGAAGGGTTAAGAGTATTGACAAAGTTGCAATTTATTGAGACTCTTGACGGATTAAATCTTACATGCGCAAGCTTGGGATCTTTTATGAAGTATCCTAATATTGCTTTCAAAGATAAAAGTGATGGTAGCTATATCGGAATGCATAAGCATGGTGTTCTTAACACGGAACGGGACGTGTTGGATAAAGTGATAAAGGCTTGTAGTTTGCCTGTTGTCAATGATGTTGTTATAAGGCATCCTTTATCTTTCTTAATGGAGGCTGCTGATTCTATCTGCTATCTGACTATGGATATTGAGGACGGATTGAAAAAGCAATTGCTTACATTGGATAAAATGGCTAAATGTATTGAGAATTATAGAAAAGAAAAAGGCATCGTTTTTGATGAGAAAGCTGCTAATTTGTATAATGATATAAGTGAATTGGCCAATGATAATGATATAAACGATAGGAAAAGGATTCTGAGTTTGCGTACTTGTATAATGGGGTATCTCATAGATTTGGCTTTGACAAACTTTATTAGTCATATTGCTCGTATAGAAACGGGTGAATATAAAAATGAACTAATAGAGGATGATAGCAATGGTATTGCAAAGGCTCTTGGGAAAGTATGCAAACAATTTATATTGAATAGCAGAGATGTTATCTCGTTGGAGATAACGGGTAAGTCTGTTATTTATGGTATTTTGGATGCTTATATTAAGATGTTCTTTAGCGATGATAAAAATCTGAGAAATAGAGCAAAACGCTTAATTTCTAAAACCATTTTCCTGACAACACTCCAAGAACATTTAGAAAGAACGGGAAGTAAAGATATGGCAGACAACGTGTATGATAAATTTGATGTTAAGGATTTTTCTGTAGAAGAGAAGTTGAGAATTTTGCGTGATTACGTTTCGTGCATGACAGATAAGTTTGCTCTTAATCATTATCGTAAGCTCAGTGGACAACAAATATACTGATAGAATTGATGGTCAAGCAAGATTTTTCAAATTTTATTTACAAGAATGCTTGAGCTACGAAATGCGTGAAATCCTAAACGCTATTTCTCGGAAGACGGAGGTTTATGTATTTAGTGGTATAATACGTAACTTTTTCTTAGGTGAAAGTAGTTTCCGTGATTTGGATATTGTTGTTGGAGATGTTGAATGTGTGATTGATACTATCAATGCTGTTGATTCGGATGTGGAGTTTAGAATCAATAGTTTTGGTGGAGTGAAGGTTAAAATTCAAAATCTTATAATAGACTTGTGGGGACTTGAAAATACATGGGGAATACGAAAGGAGAGGATGAAATTAACACCAAAGTCATTGCTGAAGACTGCATTCTTCAATTTTTCTGCAATTGTATTTGATTACAATAAAACTATCTTCTATTATGAGAGTGACTTTGTGAAATTTCTCCAAAATAGAATGATGGATGTTGTTTATACAAAGAATCCAAATATTCCTTTGTGTATCATCAATTCATGCTATTATAGAGAGAAATATGGCTTTGGATTGACACTGAAATTGTGCTATTGGATATTTATTAATCACACATTCTTAGCATCAGATAAAAAATGTGAAGAAATATTCAATGATGTGCAAAGACATCATTTTGCAAAGGTCGTGATCTCATACGAGCATATAAGGGAGTTCGTATTTCTTTGTTATAGACATTATAAAATTGGTATGCCTATTTTGCCGAGGTTTATGTGATTTATCTTTTGTAGCAGTTACCTTCTAAACCAAAAGATAATGGTAAAAATATTTGCAGGTACTGGAGAAAAGATGTACATTTGTGGTTGAAGTAAACATAAGCAGTTGGCTATGATAGCCGATAAAATAGAAAATGCTTATATAAGTTGAACTGACTATAAAATGTGATTATATGGCAAATGAAGATACACAACTGTTGGAAGCTGTCAATATAAATACAGGACATGGTGCTATTGGTCCTTTTTCTGGTTATCACTATCAATGGTTTTATTTTATATTGAGAATGCTCAAGATGAACGAAAAGGGTGAGTCTGTTGATTTTGAGGTGCGTGATGATGTCGGATCTAACGTGAACGGACACTTGACTTTTTATCAATTGAAGCATACTATTTCAAAGAATAAAGGAGGTTCTGCTAACTTAACTATTTGTGACCCTGATTTATGGAAATCTATAAATGTATGGATTGAAATAATATCCAAATATGTTGTAAGTGGTGTTTCTGTAGACGAAGTCTTTGCAAAGTCTGAATTTACATTGATTACCAATAAGAAGTCACAGGACAATGAATTCTGTAATTTAGTAGAAAAGTATAAGAATGGTATCATTACTATAGATGATATTAAAAGTTATGTTTCTGAACTTAAAGGCAAGCTGAAGGATCCTAAACCGAAGGAAAATGAGAAGCCCAAGGAGAATCTGAAAAAAAAATATATGAAGAATGCTACCCAATCGGAGTATTTCGCATGTCTTTTGAAGAATCTAAAGTTCGTATATCTTAGTGACGAAAAACTTATTGAAGATATGAAATTTCAGATAGGTCATAGAGCAGTCCCTAAAGAGCATATAGATAGTGCGCTGAAAACGGTTGTTGGACGTGTAGAGACAGAACTATATCCAATAATTCAAAGAGGTGAGAAGTTGTCTATATCTATAGATGAGTTTGACAATTTGATTTTGACAGAATTGGCGCAATTTAGAGGTCTGAAATTTGTTCCAAAATATAATACTCCACTCAATATATCATCAAAGAAACTTTCTGAACAAGTATTTATTAAACAATTATTGGCAGTAAAAGATATAGAAAAGGATAATGAAAGTGAGATTGTTGAGATAACTCAGCAAACAGTTGATTACATAGAGAGTGAACGAGCATCGTTTTCAAATCATACACTATCTCATGATTCCATAAAGGCACTATATAGGAATGCTTATATGTTTTGGCAAAATAAATTCAAAATTTGTTACAAGTTTGTAGATAAAGATTCTGAAAAAGAGGTTTTACAGGCTGCTGCTAATCTTCTTGATAATATTCGTTCTAAGTCGGATTTGAAAATTGGGGATGATAGTCTTGGGGATTATTTGAGTAATGGATTGTTTTATAAAATGTCAGACACCTCTATACAAAAGGATGGAAATGCTATAGGTTGGCATCCTAAGTGGAATGAACTATTTAACGGTAATAACAATGGATAGTCTATTAAATAATGAAGGTTTGGTATCTTGTATTGCATATCAGATCTTAAAAGAAAGACCTTGTGATTTCTCAAAGTTGTCAATATTATTGTCACTATTGATGGACGATCAAATAAGAGCATATGTTATGTGTAAAGACAGTTTGTTTTTTGAAGACTCTATATTTAGAAATGAAAGGCCTGAGTTTCTAGAACGAATATATCTTGAAATGCTTCCTGTATGCCTAAATAGTATGGTTATTCTTATTCAGAATTATATCGTTGAAACAGATAATAATGTCTTGAAACTAACAGAGAAAGGACGAGCATTTGCTGATGATATATCCTTAATAGGAAGCCGTAGATTAGAGAATATAAGTAAGGACGTTCCTTTTATTATTCAACTTACAGAGAACTATTCTGCTGCCGATTTGTTTAAATCTTTAAAACTATCAGTATGAATTTCTATATAAAAACAATAAAACTATGGTTCAAGCACAATGATGCAGCTGTAGAATATGAATTTCATAAAAACAAAGTGAATGTAATAACTGGTGATTCTTCTACCGGAAAGTCTTCTCTACTGAGCATTATTGATTATTGCCTTCTATCTGGAGAGTCAAATATTGTAGAAGATGTTATTAATGAAAATATAACATGGTACGGATTGTCATTTAGTCTTAACCCAAGTTTGACAGTTTGAAGAAATTTTCATCATTTTTTTGCTGTAAGTGATTGA
>OQVZ01000693.1_pt1 | contig 12885 bp, 14 predicted proteins | sample 1691571 | NCBI WGS metagenome assembly OQVZ01 (sample SAMN03418261, study PRJEB22391) | human gut metagenome | biome: human-gut; feature: organic feature; material: feces | host: Homo sapiens | place: Tanzania | collected 2013-01
AAGGTACAGGGTATCGGGCAAGGACGAGATTTGCCAAGTTCTTTAATCTGCCGGAACTGATGTCCATGTTCAAGGAAGTTGCGGACATTAAAACTTCCGACCAGCTCCATCTGCCTGTGCCGGACGCAAAGTTTGAGACCGTGGTGGCAAAGCCGTCCGACCTCCAAAAGGAGATGGTGCAGGAGTTGAGCAAGCGTGCCGCCCGCATCCACTCCGGCACGGTGGATGCCTCCGAGGACAATATGCTGTGCGTCACAAACGACGGCAGAAAAATCGGTCTGGACGTTCGCCTGATGAATCCCATGCTGCCGGACGATCCCAACAGCAAACTCAATGTCTGTGTGCAGAACGTGCTGAAGATCTGGGAGGAGGGCAAGGATCAGAAACTGACCCAACTTTTGTTCTGCGACCTCTCGACCCCGAAAAACGATGGCAATTTCAATGTCTACGAGGACATTCGCAAAAAGTTAGTCGCCGCCGGTGTGCCGGAGAATGAGATCGAGTTCATCCACAATGCCGACACCGAAGCAAAAAAGGCGGCGCTGTTCTCCAAAGTGCGCTCCGGCGATGTGCGAGTTTTGCTCGGAAGCACGGCAAAAATGGGAGCAGGCACCAACGTGCAGTCCCGGCTTGTGGCAGTGCATCACTTGGACGTTGGCTGGAAGCCCAGCGACATGACCCAGCGCAACGGACGCATTATCCGGCAGGGCAATATGAATAAGGAAGTCAAGGTGTTCAACTACGTCACAGAGGGAACTTTTGACAGCTACTTGTTCCAAACTTTGGAGAATAAACAGCGATTCATCAGCCAAATCATGACTTCAAAATCCCCGGTACGCTCTTGCGATGATGTGGACGAACAGGCTTTGTCTTATGCAGAGATCAAGGCATTGTGTGCTGGAAATCCGCTCATCAAGGAAAAGATGGATTTGGATGTACAGGTGGCGAAACTGAAAGTGCTGAAAGCCGACCACCAAAGCCAGAAGTTCCGTCTGGAAGATAAGCTGCTCACAAAATTCCCGGCTGACATTCAGGAAACGAACGCCTATCTAGCTGGAGTGAAAGCGGATGCAGAAGTTGCCGCCGCCCATCCGCAGGAAAAGGAGGGCTTCTGCGGTATTATCATCAAGGGCGTGACCTACGATGAGAAAAAAACTGCTGGCGAACGCCTTCTCCTCGCTTGCTCCGAACTGCCCAACAGCGAGGAAAAAGTGATCGGCAGCTATCGCGGTTTTGAACTGTCCTTGCGTTTCGACACCTACCACAGCGAATATCAGGCTCTTTTGAAAGGTCAGCGGAAGTACCCGGTAGCACTGGGCAAAGACCCTCTTGGCTGCATCATCCGGCTGGATAATTCGCTGAACAATTTCCCGGAACGAATCACTTCTGCCGAAAACGAATTGGCCACCCTTAAACAGCAGCAGGCTGCGGCACAGATTGAAGTAGAAAAGCCGTTCCCGCAGGAAGAAGAACTGGCAGAGAAATCGGCTCGTCTTGCAGAACTGAACGCCCAGTTGGATATGGATGAAAAGCACCATGAGCCGGAGCAGAACGAGGAAGAAAAGACGGATGAACCTCGCCGCCCCTCGGTGCTGGCAGCTCTGGAAGAAAAAGCTGACAAGGTGGAGCCGATCAAGCCGTTCAAAAGTTTTCTGAACAAGGATGGTGATACCCGATGAATGACCGCCGCGACCAACAACTGCATTTCCGTGTCAGCAGGCAGGAACTGGAACGTATCTGGAGCAAGATGGAATCCAGCGGCATTTTGAGCATTGGCTCCTATCTGCGCAAGATGGCTCTGGATGGTTATTGTCTGCGGTTAGATTTGGCCGAGCTGCGCCGCGTGGCCTATCTCCTGCAAATGTGCAGTAACAATCTCAACCAGTATGCCAAAGCTGCCAACGAGAGCGGTCAGATCTACGCCGCCGACATTGAGGATTTGCGTACCCGGTTGGACGATCTGATTTGCGTTGGCAAGCAGATCCTTTCCCGGCTGGCTGACCTCTGATTTTTTGCCCCGCGGTTTCGGCTGTGGGGCTACATATTATATAAGGATAAAACTGTGGGAGGTGGTGAACATGGCCGCAACACGTTTGATTGCGCTGCACAAAAATAAGGGGAAAACCGTTGCGGCCTGCTTGAAAAGCCGCACGGACTATGCGCAGAATCCAGACAAAACCGAGCGGGGCGAATTGGTCAGCAGCTACGAGTGCAGTCCTCTGACGGTGGACGAAGAATTTATGCTGTCCAAACGGCAGTATGAACTTGCCACGGGGCGCAGGCAGAAAAGTGATGTAATCGCCTATCAGATTCGGCAGTCTTTCAAACCCGGTGAAATCACCGCCGAGGAAGCCAACAAGGTGGGCTACGAACTTGCGATGCGTTTCACCAAAGGCAAATATGCTTTTATTGTTGCCACCCACACAGACCGGGAGCATATTCATAACCACATCATCTATAACTCCACCGCGCTGGACAGTACCCGGAAGTTCCGGGACTTTTTATTGTCCGGGCTGGCCGTGCAGCGGTTGAGCGATTTGATCTGTCTGGAACATCAGCTGTCTGTTATTGAAATCAAGCCGTACCGAGAACGGCAGAAGCGCACTCTTTATCCTCCCAGAGAAAGCAATCGTGATAAGCTGTGTGCCGTAATCGACAACATCTTGCTGAGCGAGAAACCTGCAAGTTTCGAGGGCTTTCTTCAAAAGCTGGAACAGCGGGGCTACGAAATCAAACGGGGAAAGTACACTTCGGTCAAAGGAACACGGCAGAAGCGCTTTATCCGTTTTCGGACACTGGGAGCAGGATACAGTGAAGATGAAATCAAGGCGGTCATTGCAGGAGATGCCGAACACTGCCCACATCAGAAGCAGCCACCGAAAGAGCAACCGTTCCACCTGTTGGTGGACATTCAGGCAAAGCTCTCCGAGGGCAAAAGCGAAGGCTATGCGCGGTGGGCAAAAAAGTACAATCTGAAAGAAATGTCCAAGACGCTGATTTTCTTGCAGGAGAAGAAAATCGGCAGCATTAAGGAAATGCAAGAGCGCGTGGACGCTGCTACTGCTCGCTATCACGAACTGGGCGATTCCATCAAGGCGGCGGAAAGACGCATGGCCGAGATTGCTGTACTGCGGACGCACATCGTCAACTACGCAAAAACGCACCCGGTGTACGATGCCTACCGCAAGGCCGGATACAGCAAGCGATTTCTGGAAAATCATCGCGCAGAGATCACGCTGCACAAGGCAGCGAAAGCTGCCTTTGATGAATCCAATTTGAAAACGCTCCCCAAGATCAAGGAGCTGGACGCAGAATATTCTAAGCTGCTGACAGAAAAGAAAGCACTCTACCCGGACTACCGCAAAGCGAAAGACGAGATGCAGGAACTTCTTCGTGCGCAGCGCAACGTAGAACTGTTCTTTGCCGAAGAAAAGAACACCACCGAGAAAACGCAGTCCCGATAAACGATGACAGCCTAGGATTCTTCCGTTGTGGAGAGTCCTAGGCTGTCTTTTTTGTTACAGAAGTGTTTGGAACAAATGCGCAGCCTGCATCGGCACGATGCAGATCGAAAGGGGTTTGGGCACAGCCCAACAAGCATTTTGAATTTGGATTTGAAAAATACGATTCAAAAATTGCAAGTTGGTACCAACTTGCCCTGCTTGCTACAATGGTGTTGGTTCTGAGAAGCTCACAGCCAGCGAGCTATACAGATGCCCAAACCTAAGCTACAATGAAGATGTGCTGAGAGAACGAAGCATTGCTTGAGCTGAACGCTCGTACGCGCAAACTGTTTTCCGTCATCTCCGGCGGACAGTTCATATAAAGGAGCTTCATCTCATTCTGTCCTGCTTTGTCCGGCGAGAGATCCGGGTACATAAGCGAGTCCAGTGAAAGATGAACCACCTTTGCCAATGCTTTTAAAATTAGATAAGAAGGATTTCTCCTTGCTTTCTCAATATCAGCAATCTGTTTGGCAGAAACATGGGATTCATCGGCAAGCTGTTCCTGCGTCAGATTTTTTTCTTTTCGTGCTGCTCGGAGCGCATCTCCCAAAGCAGTCAAATCATCAATCGGCATTATCGTTCACCTCATTATGCCTGACAAGCTGTACGATTATGCCGATTGTATAATGCTGCGATTGGTGATAAACTTGTATTGTTCGAGACAAAGAACTATAATGTACTCTGTGGAGGTGCGAAATGGACTATATGACATTGAAAGAGGCCGCCGAGAAGTGGGGCGTGACACCTCGTAGGGTAAATTATTATTGTGCTGGTGGGCGTATCCCCGGTGCTGTGAAAATGGCCGGTGTTTGGCTGCTCCCTAAAACTGCGGATAAGCCGCTTGATGGCCGGACAAAACAAGGAAAGGAGCAAAAGCATGAGTAATATATTACTTCTTGAAGATGATTTGAGCCTGATTAACGGGCTTTCTTTTGCGTTCAAAAAACAAGGATTTGAATTAGTTGTTGCCAGAACCCTCAAAGAAGCAGATAGTTTGTGGGTGGATGGAAAATATGATTTGCTGGTGCTTGATGTATCCCTGCCGGATGGCACCGGATTTGAATTTTGCAAAAAGGTGCGGCAAGTTTCCAAAGTCCCCATCATTTTTTTGACGGCGGCAGATGAAGAAATGAACATTATCATGGGTTTGGACATTGGTGGAGATGATTATATTACAAAACCGTTTAAGCTGGGAGTGTTAGTATCCAGAGTAAATGCACTGCTTCGTCGGGCAAAAGATTTCAGCTCTGCAGATACACAACTGGAATCCAACGGAATGAAAGTGCTTTTACTGCAAGGGCAGGCGTTTAAGAATGGAAAGCTATTGGATTTGACTGCCGCAGAATATAAGTTGCTGTGTCTATTTATGAAAAACCCGAACATGGTACTTACCAAAGAACAGATTTTAGATAAGCTATGGGACTGCGACGGAAACTATATCGACAGCAGTACCCTTACGGTCTATATGCGGCGGCTGCGTATAAAGATTGAGGATAATCCGAGTGAACCGCAAATGCTCCTGACAGTTCGGGGAATGGGATACAAATGGAATGTGATTGGGTGAGGTGGCCTATGAAAATATTTGCAAACAAAGAAATCAAAAAATTGTTTCTTGCAGTATCCGTTATTTGGGTAGCCTCCCTTCTGTTGACACAAGGGTTCTTATGGTTGTGCTATCAGCGGTTTTCTTTGTTCCTATTGCTTGTTTTCGTATTGTCAGGAGGAGCGATATTGGCGGTGGGTTGTTCTTATTTCAAAAAGCAAAATCAAGCCATGGAACAGGCGATATCACAGATCAATGCGTATCTTGACGGCGATCACAATGCCCGTATTGAATGTGATGATGAGGGCGAACTATATCGGTTGTTTCATACCGTCAATTCTCTGGCGGCTGTCTTAAATGCTCACGCAGATAACGAACTCCGGGAAAAGGAATTTTTGAAAAATACAATCTCTGATATTTCCCATCAACTGAAAACACCGCTGGCTGCTTTGAATATTTATAATGGTCTGCTTCAAGACGGGGATATGGAATTAAGTGCTGTAAAAGAATTTGCTGATTTATCCGAACAGGAACTTGACCGCATTGAAACGCTGGTGCAAAACTTGCTCAAGATTACAAAACTGGATGCCGGTGCCATCGTGCTGGAAAAGGCCACAGAGAATGTGGCGGATATGATGCGGGATATTGAACTGCATTTTGCATATAGAGCCAGACAGGAAAAGAAAGAAATCATTCTGTCTGGCTCGGATCATCTTTCTCTTTTTTGTGATCGTGATTGGTTGAATGAGGCAATCGACAATATTGTGAAAAATGCGTTTGACCATACAGAAAGTGGTGCAACAATTCGTGTTGCGTGGAAGGAGTTGCCATCAGGTATTCAAATTGTGGTAAAGGACAATGGATGTGGCATCCACCCGGAAGATATACACCATATTTTCAAGCGTTTTTATCGCAGCCGTTTTTCAAAAGATACACAGGGTATCGGTCTGGGCCTTCCGCTTGCGAAAGCAGTCATTGAAGCACATGGAGGAGCAATCGAGGTAGACAGTGAATTGGGCAGAGGGGCAAGTTTCACGATAAATTTTCTGATTCCTACAAAATTGTAGGATGATTGTAGGGTTACAGTAATATTTCAGTGCTATTCTTTCAATCGTAGACAGGAAATGAAGCTTACCTGTCTACATCGCAAGAACATAAGAAAGAGGTGTTTGCACTATGAATTTATTAGAGGTCAAGAATATTTGTAAGACCTATGGCAGCGGTGAAACTGCTGTAAAAGCGCTTAGGAATGTTAACTTTTCTGTTCCTAAGGGAGAATATGTGGCAATCGTCGGAGAATCTGGTTCGGGTAAAAGCACACTGCTGAATATGATCGGTGCGCTGGATATGCCAACTTCGGGAAAGGTGCTGATTGATGGTAAGGACATTTTTTCCATGAATGACCGAAAACTGACGGTATTTCGCCGCAGGAATATCGGCTTTATCTTTCAGGCGTTTAACCTTATCCCGGAGTTGACGGTGGAACAAAATATGATTTTTCCGCTGTTGCTGGATTATCAAAAGCCGGACAAGAGATATTTGGAGGAACTGCTGACGGTTTTGAATTTGAAAGATCGTCGTAATCATTTACCCAGTCAGCTTTCCGGCGGTCAACAGCAGAGAGTGGCGATTGGCCGCGCATTGATTACCCGCCCTTCTCTGATTCTGGCAGACGAGCCAACAGGAAATTTGGACTCACAAAACAGCAGTGAAGTCATAGCATTACTCAAAGAAACATCGAAAAAATACGAGCAGACCATCATTATGATTACCCACAACCGCAGTATTGCGCAAACGGCAGACCGGGTATTACAGGTATCGGATGGCACTTTGACTGATTTTGGGAGGTGCCGTGAATGAAAAGCTATCTTAGTCTTATTCCGATTTCCGCAAAGGTGCGCAAGCGGCAAAATCGTATGACTGTCTTGTGTATTATCATTTCGGTGTTTCTTGTCACAGCTATTTTCAGTGTTGCTGACATGATGATACGAACAGAAAGCGATTTTATGATAAGTAACCACGGAAACTGGCACATTGCAATAAAAAATATTTCACAGAACAATGCGGATGAAATCAGTAATCGTTCAGATGTTACAGCAGTTGGTGTAGCTTCTCAATTTAATTTTGAAGGAGAACAACCGTACCGAGTCAACGAAAAACGAACTGTTTTGTATGGCACCGATGAAGTCTATATTACTCAGATTTCAAATGGAATTGTAGAAGGAACATTTCCGGCAAATGATGAGGAAGTTATGCTTACACCTAATTCTGTAACAGCTTTAGGAGTACAGCTTGGGGATAGTGTAACCTTACATACCCCTGCTGGAGATCGGACATTTACAATCTCTGGCTTTGGCACAGATGATGAAAGCTATTATAACAATCAGACTTATTTGATAGGCTCTTATCTGACACAAAGTGCATTTACTTCTGTTATGGCACAAAACGGAGTAACAAACAATGAGTTGACTTATTATGTGCAGTTTGAAAGTGCAGCGAAAGCGGCAAATGCAATAAAAGAACTACAGACACAGTACCAATTATCCGATGGGAGTATTTCTGAAAATACCGGCGTTATGGGCATGGCTGGGCAAAGCAACAATACAGCGATGCAGAGTATGTACGGATTGGCAGCAATTCTATTTGTTTTAGTGTTGCTGGCAGGAATATTGATGATTTCTGGCAGTATGAATAGCATCATTGCGCAACGAACTCAATTTTTTGGAATGTTGCGTTGCATTGGTGCAAGTCGTCAACAAATTATCCGCTTTGTCCGTTTGGAGGCATTGAACTGGTGTAAAACCGCGGTACCTATTGGAGTGGTTTTTGGAACAATAATTAGTTGGATTATTTGTGCCACACTTCATTATGGAATTGGTGGAGAATTTTCTACAACGCCAGTCTTTCAGATCAGCCCTGTTGGACTTATCAGTGGCGTAGTTGTTGGAGTGGTAACAGTATTTTTAGCAGCACAATCCCCAGCAAAGCGGGCTGCTAAAGTTTCACCCATATCTGCGGTTTCTGGCAATGTAGATAATAAATCTTCTGTTAAACACGCTATCAAGTTTAGCTTAGGAAAAATTGATAATTCACTTGGCATACATCATGCGGTTGAAAAAAAGAAAAACTGGTTTCTGATGACGGCTTCCTTTGCACTGACTATTATGCTGGTTTTTTCTTTTTCTGTAATTTTAGATTTTGCAAAGCAACTTGTTCCATCGTTGAGTGTCACATCAGCCGATATAGCATTATCCAGTTATGCAAATAAAATGGATATTGAGCGCAGCCTGGTCGATGAAATCAAAAAAATAGATGGGGTTGCAAATGCTTATGGAAGTAGCTATGTAGAAAACATTCCTGCAACATCTTCAAGAGCAGGAATAGACCATATCAATATTGTTTCTTATGATGATACACTTCTAGATTACTCAAAAGGTAGTATTGCTCAGGGATCATTAGATACAGTTTACGGGAACAGTAACAAAGTGGCAACCGTATTTAATAGAAACAATTCCTTGCACATCGGTGATACCATCCAGTTTGCAGGCGAAGAAGTTGAGATTACTTGCGCTCTATCACAAGGGTTATTCGGAGATGATCTGATTATTATTTGCTCACAGGAAACATTTGACCGTATCATGGGCGGTACAAAGTATGGGCTTGTTGGAATTCAGTTAGATTCAAACGCTACTGAAGAAACAATAGCAGAAATTAGAAGTCTTGAAAACGATGATATTATCATTACAGATCAGCGTGAAGGCAATAAACAAAATAAAGCTACATATTGGGCTGCACGAATTGTTTGTTATGGCTTCTTAGCTATTATCGGAGTTATTTCGCTGTTTAATATCGTCAATAGTGTCTCTATGAGTGTATCTGCACGAATTAAGCAGTATGGTGCAATGCGAGCTGTTGGTATGGATAATAGGCAGCTTAAACGAATGATTTCTGCGGAAGCGTACACCTATGCAATTTCTGGTTTGATAGTTGGATGTGGCATTGGACTCCCGCTTAGTCGATTTTTATATAATCGTCTAATTACACATTATTTTGGAATTGAGTGGAGATTTCCTATCCTGTGGTTTGGAATTGTCGTTGCCTTTATCTTCATATCTGCTATTGTGTCTGTTTATGCTCCTGTAAAGAGAATTCGCAATATGCCAATTACTGCAACCATCAATGAATTATAGTTTCATATGTTAATCTGCCGGACGACGGCAAAAGAAAAAAGCCGTCGTATGGCGGAAAACAATATTCCCTACAAGGTGTGGGCGGCACTGCTTCTGGTGCCGCTGAATACACCAATGCCTACCGGAGCAGTGACTCAATCCTTGTGGTACATTGCAGCTCGTTCCGGGGACGTCCACCGGGTGCAGCACTATCTTCGCACAGAAAGGGATACCTAAGATGGAGCAGTTATCGGTACGTCTGCTGTTAACGGCTGGCATCCTGCTGCTGATCGCAGGGGTGATTTTTGCCATTCTCCAAGTATGGCTCTATACCGACCTTCTCTGGGCAGGCGCGTTTGGATGCCTGCTGGCGGCTCTGAACTTTCGGGATTCCAAAAACGACGGCGGCTAAAGCACACGGCATCGTAGTGCACGGTCAATGCGGAAATGCGAGCTACACCCGATTTTCCATATCGAGTGATATAGATTTGGCTTTGGGGGAGGATTGTCTATTGTATGCAAAAAATTGAAGTTGTTGTTCGCATCACGAAGGATCACTGCCCACCGCAAGAGCAGACGATTTTTGAATGGTTCGATTTGATGCGGAATCCCACAGACGCTCTGAGCCGTCCCGATCTGGAAATCAACTTGGAACACCACCGTGTTTTCAAACACGGAACAGAGGTGTACATGAGTCGTTATGAATACGGTGTTTTGAGTTTGATGGCACAGCATCCGGGCAAACTGTTTACAAAGGAGCAGATCTTTGAAGCAGTCTGGCATAAGGACAGCGAAAGCTATTTGAGAGCCGTCACCAGCACGATCGGTCGTATCCGCCAGAAAATAGAGGATGACAAAGATCACCCCCGTTATATTAAAACGGTTTCCAACATTGGATATCAATTTGTCCCATCATCGGAATTGGTGCGATCGAATCGCAGTCTGTAATAAAAGCCATACCGTAAGATCCTAGTAGGATTCTTCGGTATGGCTTTATCGTTTTCTACGCTGTACGAAATCGGCATCCTTGCATAGATGACCAAGAATATTCTAAAATAGAGATAACTTAATTCAGGAGGTCAAACCATGCGAACATTTGAAGAAGTATTGACCCAATTCCATAGCTTTTTAGAGTCTGCGACCTATTTGGACGTTGTTCCATGCCGCTGGGGATATGTAAGGCTTTTTAATGAAGGCAATCCCATCAATTTCAATGCAATTCTTTGCCGTACACCACAAGAACTATATACGGCATTGGAAAATGATTTGGAAACAGAGATTCAGGTCAGCTTGGGAATCGACTGAATTGGTATAAAATTGGTTTGGTTTTGGGTTCGTTTTGGTATAGTGACTTTGAAAAATATGCTATACTGTACCACAAGCAAAACATTTTCAGGGATTTTCAATCTTACTGTAAAACTCTGTCAGGTGCTTTGCCAGTGTGCGGGTCGAGTCCATTAAGGTTTCCCGCACTGCTTCTGGACAGGAAAGATAGATTCGATTGAACTCTTTTAACTCTATTTCCGTTTTGCCCATCCCCGGAGTAATCAGCGCATCAAGCGAAACCGGCAAAATACGAGCAATCGCCAAAAGAATTTCGTAAGATGGATTCATGCTGCCTTTTTCAATGTTGGCGATATGCTTCGTTGAAACATGGCAGCGTTCAGCAAGCTGTTCTTGGGTTAAACCTGCCAGCTTGCGCTCCTTGCGAACCTTTTCTCCAAGTACTTTCAAGTCAGAATTCGGCATCATCGTTCACCTCAATAGTATTGTATCGTTCTGGTGAATGACGCGGTATAACCTTGTATTTCCTGTGAGTAGGAAGTATAATGCCGATTTTTGTATTTCCCGGTCGAGTTATAAAAAAACGGTAACTCGTCCGGGCGATTTCACGCGCTATTCGATCACAGTTGCCGTTTGTGGAGGTAACTGTGATTTTTTATTGGGGTAACGCATCAAAAAAAGCCTGTCTGCTGCTGTAGACCAGAATGCAAACAAACCGGCACAATCGTTCCATTCTACTACCCACAATCGTGCTGATATGCTATACTGCGCCAGCTTCCCGCTATGGGAGGCTGGCGCTTTTGCGCTTTTGGAGCCAAAGTGCCGCAGTCCACCAGATACTTCCTGCCCGAACAATCATTTTATAAGAAGATAACTGGAGGATTATTGAAAATGAAATCGACCTATTTGCTTCCGTGGTTCAAGATGACCACATGGTACTTCCGACTGTCTCGATCGCTGGAAGTTTCCAACATCAAAAAGCGCACCAAAAATCATGGTGCAGATGCCGACCGTATTTTCATGTTGGTGAAAAATCATGTGCTGGCCGTATCCGGCATGGGAGATGAAGCTCCGCCCACTCCCGGCGGAAGAAACGGAGGGAGTGATGTTTTATGATCCTGCTGCAACGGGTGAACGAATCCAGAACCTCCGAAAAGACCGTGAAGTGACACAAGAACAGCTTGCCATTGACCTGAACATCAGTGACCGCTACATGAGAAATCTGGAGAAGGGTGAGAAAGTTCCGTCTGTCGACCTCTTTGTGGAGCTGCGGGAGCGATTTGGCTCCTCGCTGGACTACATCGTCTTAGGTGTGTCTGCGTCCCAGCGGGAGCAGGAACTGCAAGATCAGCTGCAAATGCTCCGCAAAGAACTGAAAGAAATGCAGCGGCGGATTCTTGTTATGCTGGAAATGCTGGGCGAATCTGCTTGATCAAACGCTTTACTGTTGTAAACCGGAACGATTGGTTCCGGTGAAAATGGCAAAACCGGAACTACTGGTTCCTAACGAGAACTTCAGTTTTCAAGTACACTATGGTCACAGCAAGGGCAGCCCCCCTAACAGGGGACGACAAACCCGAAACTGTACCGTGTACCTTGAAAATTGAAGAAGCAGCTTTTCGGCACTTCCAGACAATGATACTTCCGTAATTCGCGGCCCGGTCAGAAAGCAGACGGGGTGGCTGAAATGCCAATGGAGCGGTGCAAATCCGCCGCCGAAAAGTTCCCACCTCCGGGGTGTCGAGGACAAATAGGAGAAAAACAGTATTTTTCAAACCACCAGTTGAGGATTTCTCGGCTGGTGGTTTTACATTTCCCATCAAAATACCGATATGGAGGAAATCTATATGAGTCGATTTTATAACAACTGCGTAGACGAAGCCAGCTTGACTACCCTCTGCCCGATTTGTCTGGATTCCTTTCAGGGGGCAAAGGGCGTTCGCGTCCGGCGCGCAGACCCTAAGCAGAAGATCAAGGAAGTCTGCACCTACTGCCAGATTCGCTATGGTTTCGATTATTATGTACAGCCCGATAAGAACGCTGGGCAGTATGTGAAGCGAGGCCATTTCGATGATGAATCTGAATGCGCTTAAAATCGACCCAGAATTTCAGGGCAAGATCCCGCCCCTGAATTTTGAAGAAGAACAACAGCTTGAGCAGAACATTCTCCACGAAGGACGGCTGCTGAATCCCATTATCATCTGGAATGGCTTTATTCTGGACGGGCATACCCGCTACCGCATCCTGCGGAAGCATCCGTTCATCGCCTACCAGATACAGGAAATCGAACTGGATAACCGTTACGCGGCTCTCTCATGGATCTGCCAGAACCAGCTTGGACGCAGAAATCTTGACCCGGAACGAAAGAAGTTTCAGATGGGCA
>OQVZ01000695.1_pt1 | contig 12866 bp, 8 predicted proteins | sample 1691571 | NCBI WGS metagenome assembly OQVZ01 (sample SAMN03418261, study PRJEB22391) | human gut metagenome | biome: human-gut; feature: organic feature; material: feces | host: Homo sapiens | place: Tanzania | collected 2013-01
ACCTCGCTGCTCGCTTCATCAAGAACTTCGCTAAGTACACAAACAACGAGGCTGGTAAGGCTCTCGTAGCTGCTGGTCCCCAGCTCTAATCTTTCAGACAAAGATAAAGACTAAATAAAAAAGGTCTGTTTCCTGTTAATGGGAGACAGGCCTTTTTCTGTTGGCACGAATTGCACGGATTTTCATGAATTGGTATGAATTTTCATAAATTATTACTCCACAATTCACGAAATGCGTAGAACAAACTGCAATTTATTTCGCTTGAAATAATAAGGTTTTAGTTTTTTATTTATATCTTTGTGATTAAAACAAGCAGCAATAGTAACGTATGAATGATTTTGAGCGTCTTTTCAACAGACTCTATCCACGTGTGAAGCTGTTCGCCATGCAACTGCTTAAGCATGAGGACGAGGCTGAGGATGTGGCGCAGAATGTATTCGCCAAGCTTTGGGAGATGCCTGAGAAGTGGAGCGAGGACAATGTGGACAGCTATGTCTTCGTGATGACGCGCAATCATGTACTCAACGTAATCCGCTACCACAAGCTACACGAATCGGGGGGGTAAATTCTGACGACAACGCAGACGCAACCCTGCCTGCCGAACTGGGTGCAGACGATCCGCTGTATTACGAAGAGGCATTGCTGTTGATGCGTCTTACGCTCGACCGTATGCCCGAACGCCGCCGTCAGATATTTGAGATGAGTCGTATGCAGGGACTGTCCAATGCCGACATTGCTGAGCAATTGCAGCTGTCGGTGCGCACCGTAGAGCATCAGATATATCTCGCATTGAAAGAACTTAAGAAGACCATGCTCCTCTTCGTATTGCTTGTCGTGATATAAGCAATCAGCTGCAAAAACATAAAAAATCAAGAAAAACACATTTTTTTTATTTTTTCCTTAAGTAGTCCTTGTCATTCATGTGTGTTATATATGTATGACAGAGACAAACGGTACACATAAATATATAAATAGCATAATGCGCCTCTTCGCCCACGGCGACTTTGGTAGCTCTGCCACCAACCATTTCCATAAGTGGTTGGCAGACGACAAGCACCGTGAAGAAAAGGATGCTGCAATGGAGCAGCTTTGGGACGAGACGGCATTCACCTCTGCCAATATCAGCCAAAAGCAGACCGATGATGCTTATGCCCAGTTGTGTGCCACTGTAGGTATCGGTCAGCAAAACAACGGAACGGACATTCCGGCAGACGCTATCGACCGTCGCCGTATCAAGGCAGTACGCTGGTTGCGGTTCTGGCAGTCGGCAGCAGCGGTGTTCATAATAGCAATAGGTATGTTGGGCTATATGCTTTACAATACCGACACACAGAGCCAGGACCTGCTGCAAAGCCATACGCCCGTAGCCCAGACACGTCAGATGGTGCTGCCCGACGGTACTGTGGTGATGCTCAATTCATGCAGTGCGCTCATCTATCCTGACCACTTCAACGGTCATACACGCAGCGTCTATTTGATGGGCGAAGCAAGCTTCAAGGTGGCTCACGACAAGGAACATCCGTTCATCGTCAAGACCAACGACATGCAGGTGACCGCACTCGGCACCGAGTTTAACGTGTCGGCTTATCCCGACGACCATAATGTGGAGTCGACACTGATAGAAGGTAGTGTCAAGGTAGACTGTAACGACATGCACAGTAGTGTGATTTTGCAGCCGGGCGAGATGATAGCATACAATCGCGACACCCACAAGTATGAGGTGATGACACCCAATATAGCCGACATCACGGCATGGCAACGCGGCGAAGTGGTGTTTAAGGAGAAGACGCTGGCACAGATATTCTCTACGCTTGAGCGCAAGTATCCGTACTCGTTCCACTACAGTATGCACCGCATCGGCAACGACCACTACACCCTGCATTTCCCCGACAACGCCCCCATCAAGGACGTAATGGACGTGATAGTACGCGTCACGGGCAAGCACGCCTATCGCATAGAAGGCGACAACTGCTACTTCTACAACAAGTAATGTCGTGAGACATACTCTGATTTAATGAAAGACTAATTTACACCCCTATATTTACCCCAGCCTAAAATTTACAATAGATTTAAACCTATATATAAACTAATAGTACTAACAATGAGCAAAAGACAACGAACTGTGGCCATGGTTCTAAGAACTATGTGCTTCTCGGCGCTGCTGCTGGCTTCACAGACAGCAGCAATGGCACAAAGCCGAGCCCGTGTCACGATCAAGAAGAGCAACACGACCATCGTGGAAGCTCTCAAACAAATCGAAAAACAGACAGGTATGTTTGCAGAGTACAACCATACCCAGTTGAACAAAAAGCCAGGTATCAACGTCAACCTGCAGAATGCAACGGTTGACGAGGCACTGCAGAAAGTGCTTAATGGTAGCGGATTCAGCTACCAGATAAAGGGCGACCAAATCATCATCGTTCCCGCTGGTGCTACAGAAAAGCAGCACACCAACGGAACAAAACAGCAAAACGGCAAGAAACAGCGCATTCAGGGACGCGTGCTCGACAGTGAAGGCATGCCTCTTATCGGCGTGAGTGTACGCACCGAGGGTGCGGGCAACGAAGGAACTGTGACCGATATGGACGGTAACTTCTCGTTTGAAGGTACCGCCGGACGCCATGTTGTGGTGTCGTACATCGGCTACAAGAACCAGACACTGAAGGCTGGCGAGAACATGAACGTAGTATTGCAGGAGGACTCAAAGCTTCTGGGTGACGTAGTGGTGACAGCTCTCGGTATCAAGCGCGAACAGAAGGCACTTTCGTACAATGTGCAACAGCTCAAGGGCGACGAACTCAACAACGTAAAGGATGCCAACTTTGCCAACTCGCTCGTTGGTAAGGTTGCAGGTGTGCAGATTAACAGCGGTGCGTCGGGTGCCGGTGGTAGTGTGCGCGTAGTTATGCGTGGTGCTAAGTCAATCGAAAAAGACAACAACGTGTTGTACGTAATTGATGGTATACCTATGTATAACCACTCGTTTGGCGGTACTGGTGGTTCTTATGCTCAACAGACGGGTTCTGAAAGTTCGGCCGATATCAACCCCGAAGATATCGAATCGATAAATATGCTTACGGGTCCTTCGGCTGCAGCTCTTTATGGTAGTGACGCTGCCAATGGTGCTGTTATTATCAACACCAAGCGTGGAGCCAAAGACCGCACTACTGTGACCGTATCGAACAGCACTATGTTCTCTAAAGCTACTATGCTGCCAGAGACACAGAGCAAATATGGCACAAGCACAGGACTGATGAACTGGGGCGCTGAGGTGAACAGCGACTTCGATCCTGCCAAATTCTTCAATACTGGTTCGAGCATTATCAACTCGGTAGCACTTTCTACCGGCAACAGCAAAAACCAGACATACATTTCGGCTTCTACTACAAATACACAGGGTATTATTGTAGGCAACAAGTACGACCGTTACAACTTCACAGCACGCAACACTACATCGTTGCTCGACGACAAACTTGTAATCGACTTCGGTGCAAGCTATATCCTGCAGAAAGACCAGAACATGGTTTCGCAGGGTAAGTACTACAACCCGTTGCCCGCACTGTATCTGTTTCCACGCAGCGATAACTTCGACGAGGTGCGCAACTTTGAACGTTGGAATCCGGTTTTGGGATACAACACACAATACTGGCCATACGGTGAGGGTGCACATTCGCTGCAGAACCCGTACTGGATACAGAAGCGCATGAACCGCACTACAGACAAGACACGCTATATGTTCAACGCATCGGTGAAGTACAACATCTTCGACTGGATGAATGTGACCGGACGTGTACGTGTGGATAACTCAGAATATCGCATACGTAACAAGATGTATGCATCGACCCTCACTACATTCTGCGACTCGAACGGTGGATATGAGGATCAGACTCAGCACGACAAGTCGGTATACGGCGATATCATGCTCAACATTAACAAGACATTGTTCAACGACTACTCGGTAGCTGCCAATATCGGTGCTTCTATCAACGACCAGCGTTTTGAGGCGGCTGGCGGTGCCGGCAACCTCCTGCTCACCAACCATTTCGCAATGAACAATATCAACTATGAGAGCAAGTATAAACCGATACAGAGTGGATGGCACGACCAGACACAGTCGATTTTCGCTTCGCTCGAATTAGGCTACAAGAGCATGCTCTACCTTACAATGACAGGACGTAACGACTGGGCATCGCAGTTGGCATTCTCTAATCAGTCATCGTTCTTCTACCCGTCGGTAGGTATGTCGGCTGTGGTTTCGAACATGGTGAAGATGCCGAAGGGTATCGACTTCCTCAAGGTGCGTGCTTCGTACTCGAAGGTGGCATCTGCATTCAGTCGCTTCCTCTCTAACCCGAGCTACACATACAACAACCAGACCCACCAGTGGCAGAAACCTAACACGGCTCCGCTCGACAATATGAAGCCTGAGGACACTAAGTCGTGGGAACTCGGTTTGAACGCCAAGTTCCTCAACAATACTATCAACTTCGACCTCACTCTCTATCGTTCGAACACTTATCATCAGACCATTTATGCTGCATCAAGCTCAAGCTCGCTCTACAACCGCAAGATTGAGCAGACTGGTAATATCCAGAACCAGGGTATAGAGCTGGCTGTTGGATATAACAACCAGTGGGGCAAGCTGGGCGTACAGTCGAACCTGACATACACCATCAACCAGAACCGTATCAAGCAGTTGTCGCCCGACAGCCGCAACAACAAGGGTATCCCCGAAATACAGAAGGACTATCTCGGCGCAAGCTCGGTAGCTCCTCAGGTAATACTGTACGAGGGCGGCTCGATGAGCGATATATACATCAAGCACGAACTGGCACGCGACAACAACGGTGCGATACTCCTTGACAAGAACGGCAACCTCTCAATAATGGAAACAGAGCCACGCAAGGCAGGCAGTCTGGCACCTAAGTACAACTTGGGATGGAGCAACACTATCAAATATGACGGATTGTCGCTCGGATTCGTACTCACAGCGCGTGTAGGCGGTCTTTGCTATTCGGCAACACAGGGTATTCTCGACTACTATGGAGCATCGCAGGCTACTGCTGACGCTCGCGACGCTGGTGGTATAGCTATCAACACTGGTACTGTACCAGCGCAGAACTACTATCAGACCATATCAACGGCTGAAGGCGGATATGGAGCCTACTATCTGTACAGCGCTACCAACGTACGTTTGCAGGAACTGAGTCTGTCGTACGACCTGCCTAAGCGCTGGTTCGGTGGCAAGATGCGCGCTTCTGTAGGATTTGTGGCACGCAACCTTTGGATGATTTACTGCAAGGCACCGTTCGACCCCGAACTCTCAGGAGCCACAAGCAGCACATATTATCAGGGTGTGGACTACTTCATGCAGCCCTCAACGAGAAACTTCGGATTCAACGTGAAATTACAATTCTAAAAAACGAACACTACAATGAAACATATAAATAAGGTGGTATTGTCTGTTGTTCTCGGCGCTTCGGCTCTGACGGCATGTACAGACAATTTCGAGAAATACAACTCCGACCCATACGCTATATATAAGGCCGACCCGTCAGTACTGCTGCCGGCAATGATTGAACCGGTGATGTATGTACAGCAGAATAACTCACAGATGATTGATCAGATGGTAGGTGCACTCGGTGGATACATGACATGTTCAAACCGTTGGGGCGGACAGAATTTCGACACATACAATGCGTCGGATGGATGGAACGCTATTCCGTTCAATACCACATACGAAAACCTCGTAAACATCTTTGATGTTGAGAAGGCTACAAACAAGGCTGGTCACTACTATGCTATGGCTTTGCTGCTCAAGGCTTCGGCTCTGATGCGTGTAGCCGATTGCTATGGCGGCATTCCGTACAGCTCGGTGGCCGACCACTCGTTCCGCACTGGCTACGACACAGCTGAGGAGACATACAAGAACATCATTGCCGACCTGCGTCAGTCTGTCCGCCCCAACGGTTTGAACATGTCATGTGCCGCCATACTCTATCAGTACTCGGTGGCTTATCCTGCCAGTCGCCCGTTGGGCAGTTCAGATCCTATCTATCAGGGCGACTATGCTATGTGGGCACGTCTGGCCAACTCGCTTGCTCTGCGCGCTGCTATTCGTACAGACGACCGCCAGGCTGCTGAGGAAGTATGCGAGAGCCCTGCCGGACTGATTGAAAACAACAGCCAGAATGCTCTAATGGATCCAGGTGTGCAGGGCAACCCATATCAGCTGGCATCGGCAAGCTGGGGCGACTTGCGTATAAGCTCATCTATCGTCGACTATATGCAGGGTTACAACGATCCGCGTATGGCGTCTTACTTCACCAAGTCGTCTTATGACGCAACACGCTACATTGGTATGCGTAGCGGTGAGGCAGGATTTGACAAGGCTGCGGTGAGCGGCTACTCACAAATTAATGCTACTGCATCGACAAAGATGCCGGTGTGTCTGGCTGCGGAAGTTTGTTTCCTGCGTGCAGAGGGTGCGCTGAAGGGATGGAACATGGGCGGATCAGCTCAGGAATTTTACGAGCGTGGCATACGTTTGTCGATGGAGCAGTATGGAGTAGATGCTACGACAATAGAGGCGTATATAGTTGACGACACGCATACCCCCGAAGGTCATGCAAACGATCCGCGCGGTTCAAAATACAATTACAACCGACAGACTAAGGTGAAGGTTAAGTGGAATGCAGACAACAGCCAGCAGAATCTGGAGCGTATCATCACACAGAAGTGGATTGCCAACTTCCCACTCGGACTTGAGGCTTGGGCTGAGTATCGTCGTACCGGATATCCGGAACTGGCTCCTGCCATCAGCAACCTGAATCAGTCGGTAATCACCGATATGCAGCGCGGTATGCGCCGTCTGCGTTATCCGTATACAGAGCGCGACCTCAATCGTGAGAACTACGACAAGGCAGTACAGCAGCTCGGTGGTGCGGACAATGAGGCTACCGATTTGTTCTGGGCTAAAAAGAAGTAAAAAACTAACAACGTAAACCAATTATGAAAAAGATATTCTACTGCCTCACGGCTGCTCTCGCTATGGCTTTCGCCTCATGCAGCGACTGGACTGAACCAGAGGCCAAACAAATGACACGCTATAACAACACCGAAATAGCGAAGACAGAGACTTATTATAAGGCTCTGCGCGATTGGAAGAAGACCAAACACTCTATCACCTTCGGATGGTATGGAGGATGGAGCGACCCTGCAGCTTCAACTGCCAACATGCTCTCGGGTATTCCCGACTCGATGGACGTTGTATCATTGTGGGACGGAGCTACCAACCTGTCGGAAGGTAAGCGTAAGGACCTTGAATTTGTACAGAAGGTGAAGGGCACAAAGATTGTGATGTGTAGCTTCACAAAATGGGTGGGCGACGGTGTTACTCCTGCTGAGTATAATGAGTCGACCGAAAAGCGCCACGAGTTCTGGGGCTGGAAAGACGGCGACCAGGAGTCTAAGGAGGCTGCCGTACGCAAGTATGCACAGGCATTCCTCGACACAATTGCCAAGTACAACTACGACGGCTTTGACATCGACTACGAGCCTCACTATGGCTATGGTGGCGAGTTGGCAAGCAGCCAAGATTTGATGAAGGTATTTATCCTTGAATTGGCTAAGGAACTTGGCCCGATGTCGCCAAATCCGGAGAAACTTCTTATTGTGGATGGTGAACCTGAGTTCTTGCACACCGAGTTGGGCCCATACTTGAGCTACTTCGTAATTCAGGCATATCATGAGTCGGAATCGGGACTCGACGGTCGTTTGAATAAGGGTATCAACAAGTTTAAGTCTGTGCTCGACGAGGAGACTATTACTAACCGCTACGTCATGACTGAGAACCTTGAGAGTGCTATGGACTGCTTGGCTGGAGGCTATACATTCAGAAAACGCGATGGCAGAGCTACTTCATATAAGTCGCTTGAGGGTTTTGCACGTTGGCAGCCTCTCAATGGCTATCTTAAGGGTGGTTGCGGAGGCTATCATTTCGACGGTGAGGCTGCAAACACACCAGCTTACAAGTGGATGCGCAACGCTATTCAGGTGATGAATCCCGCCGTTATCAAATAATACGACCAAATACTAAAAAAATGAAAAAGATATTATTGACATTAATAGCCACCGTAGCCACGCTCACTGCGTGTAACGATGCCGATTATAAGATAATCGAAAACGGTGCATATATAAATGAAAGCCTTTCGGCTAAAAGCGCAAAGGTGATTATCACAGACGAGGGTGGTTTTACAGAAATAACACCATGTCTGTCAAGTGCCGCACCTAAGGACTGTAAGTTCCGACTTGAGGTAGACGAGAAGGTGCTGGAAGAGTATAACGAGAAGCAGAGTACGGGTTTTGTGACTTTGCCTGAAGGACAGTATGAGATACCCAACGAGATAATCATCAAGAAGGGCGAATATACTGCCGATCCAGTGAAGGTGAATATCAAGCCTCTTACAGAGGATATGATTGGCGAGACATATGCTTTGCCGTTGCGTCTTGTCAGTGAGGATGGCGTTGTGCAGACTATGCCACAGACAAGTGCCTTCGTTATCACTACCGAAGCGATTACTACTTCTACATTGCCACAGTTTAATGGTGCTCCGATGTTGAGATCGGCAATGCCTAATGGTCCGGAGACTTACAACGAGTATACTATTGAGGTGAAGTTCCAGGTGGAGAATATGTACAACCGCGACCGTGCGGTATTCGTAAACCGTGGTGACAACTCCAACTTTGTATTACTGCGCTTCGAGGATCCACAGAGCGACAACAATGATCATAAGGCACACTCGCTTGTGCAGATTGTAGGACGCAACCGTCTGTATATGAACCCCTCGTTCTCGTTTGTGCCTAACAAGTGGCAGCATTTGGCTTTGACATGCGACGGATCTCAGTATAAAATGTACATCAATGGTGCATTTGCTGGTGTGAAGGACATTCCTGCTGGACCTACTACATTCCAAATGTTCGAATGGTTTACAAGAGGCGATGAGTCAAGTAGCTTCTGGGGTAGCTGCAAGATTCTGATGGCTGAGGCTCGTGTATGGTCGGTATGCCGTACAGAGGCTCAGATACAGAACAATATGGCTACAGTGAGTGCAAAGTCGAAGGGCTTGGAGGCTTATTGGCGCATGAATGATGGTACGGGCAATACTTTTGCTGACTGCACCGGCCATGGACATACTCTGACAAGCGAGTACAGCTATACTCCGAAATGGGTTGAGGGTGTGAAGTCGACCGACGAAAGCACTCCATGGCAGTAATGAACATTAGATTCAACATTAAAAGAAACAAGTTATGTTTAAACACATAAAGAATTATATACCCGTGGCAGCTGCATTGCTGTCACTGGGTATGTTCACCGCATGTAGCGACGACGACAACGTAGAGCAGGATGAGTGGACAGCCACATATGTATATCTGCAGCGTACCGACTTCCTTGAGTCGGACAGCAAGGAGTTCTCATTGATGCATACTCCTCTCGAATTGTCGGGTAATGTAAATATGGAATTCTCTGCCAAGATACAGAAGACTTCCAATCATGATATTAGTGTAGAAGTAGGTGTGGAGGGCAGTGAAAATCTGCCGTCGACAAGCTATAGATTCGTTGACCGCGAAGGCAATCCGCTCGCTTCGAACATGCTGACTATCAAGGCTGGACAGACTTCGTCGGACACCATACGTATGGTGCTTGACGACCTCTCGCCTCTGGCTGGCATTGATGGTGAAGTAAAGGAAAATGGATGTATCAAGATTGACAAAATAATAACGGATACTCCTAATACTCTGGTGGCAACTAATCCGAAAATGAAGCAACTCGACTTCAGTGTAGTCAAGGACAAGAAGCGTTATGTTATCTTGGGCAACGTGCCGACAGGTAGCGTTCAGGTACCACTGACGGCTGAGGCTCTGACTGTGAGCGGAGCTAATTGGTATACTGATCCGAAGAGCTTAGTAGACGGTAATTCTAACTCGTATGTATTGTTCTATGGCAATGCAGAGAAGGGTATACAGATTGACCTTGGCGAGGAGAGAACCATTACGGCAATACAGACCGATTATCTGTATTCAGGCTATGATAGCAGCAATGTAACAGTGATGTGTGCTGATGGTGATGAGTGGAAGGAAATTGGTACGCTTGATGTAAAGGGAGCAACACAGATTATTAACCTGCTGGGCAAGCCCAAGTCACGCTATCTGTATATCAGACTGAACAAATGGTTCAGCGCTTGGGGTTACGTCTATATGACTCAATTACATGTATATGCCGAATAATAAATAAGCAAGGTATATACAGTACTATGACTATGACAAAGGTTTATAGTTAGATAAGATTGTAAATTTTTTTTGGGCGTATCCGGGCAGTGATGTCGGGATACGCTTTTTGTTTATCTGGCATATTAGCATCCTGTAAAAGCGTCGTATCATGCCATGATACGATTGTTTCAAGGCATGATACGGTCGTTTCATGGCATGATACGACTGTTTCAAGACACGCAACACTGCTTTATATCACGTCCCAGACATAAGCTTCACGAATGTAAAGGGACACGTAACTTTATTGGCACACGGCTTCTGCTTCCTGCACTTGTTCGGGATTGAAGTGGCGGTCGCCGGTTATTGTAATGCGACGCATGTATCGGGCGGTAAAGCGACAATAAGCCTGTTCGTCCATTTCGCCGCTACATATATACTCCATACCATTAATATATATATGCTCGCCACGTTTGCAACCACGTAACGTGACACGCACAAAGCCGTAGAAACCGGGTGAGAAGTCGTAGGTGATGGAACGGTCGGTGCGGTCGAAGAAGCGCGGACAGAGTATCTGGCGCACCCGTACGGCATCGTCGCTCAATACATTATATAATATATGGTTATAGCCATATAAGCTTTCGGCAGTTGTCCCGTAGTCTTTATTTACGCTGTAACGGCTTGTTTCTGTTGCTATGACCGGTTGCCACATTGGCGTGATTATATCTCTGTAGAATGGAAATGATGCAGACTGGAGGCTCTTGTCTGTTAGTTCGCCATTGGTTGTTAGGCGCGTTGAGGCTGCGCAGTATGTCCATCCGTCAACATCGCACGAAGCAAACGGAAGATTGTTGCTGTATTTCCCGAAGAAACATACTGAGAGTTTTGGCGCACGCATAGTGGCTGTGGGAGCAAGAAGCAGGGCTATTGTGTTGGAGTCGGTACGAAGAAAGCGTGTCACATCGAATGTAAAGGATACGGTAGGCTGGTCTGTATCGACGTGGCGGGGCATATAAAGCGCTGTAGACACGTTGCGACCGTTGACATAAAGAATGAAGCGTGAGTCGGTTGCAACGCACACAGAGGCGTGTTTAGGAGGGTTGTGTGCAACGAATGTGCGACGAAACCATACACACGACGAGTCTGTAGACGACGGCGATGTCATCCATTCTGTGCCGAACTGCTGCGCATGTGCGGCTGTAAGAGATAACAGAAGAAGAATGAATGTATGGAATAGGCGCATGGAGTGGGGGAAAGGTGGTGAGATGTTGAGATGTTGTGGTGGTGATAATAGTTGAAAGGGTGAGGTGTTGCGTGGTGATAATGGTTGAAAGGGTGAGGTGTTGCTGTGTTAAATGTTGCAAACTAACAACATCTCAACACAACAACACCTCACCCTTTTATAATCATCGCTACGCATCGATATTGGCGTAGGTAGCGTGTTCTTCGATAAACTTACGGCGTGGCTCTACATCGTCGCCCATAAGCATAGAGAATATCTCGTCGGCTTCGGCTGCATTTTCGATGGTTACCTGCTTGAGCAGTCGTGTCTGTGGGTCCATTGTGGTATCCCAAAGCTGCTCGGGATTCATTTCGCCGAGACCTTTATATCTCTGAAGCTGATAACCTCTGCCCACTTTGTTTATCGCTTTCTGAAGTTCGCTGTCGTCGTAAGCATATTCTACGACGTCCTTTTTGTAAACTTTATATAAGGGAGGCATTCCGATGTATACGTGTCCCTCCTGAATGAGAGGTTTCATGTATCTGAAGAAGAAGGTAAGCAAAATCGCTCTTATGTGCGCGCCGTCCTGATCGGCATCGGAAAGAATTATTACTTTGTGATAATTAAGGTTTGCAAGATTGAAATCGTTGCCGATACCCGTTCCGAGCGCGCTTATTATCGTTCTTATTTCTTCGTTTTTAAGAACTTCTTCGATTCTCTTCTTTTCTGCGTTGAGCGGCTTACCTCTGAGAGGCAGAATTGCCTGATGCTGACGATCTCTGCCCTGCTTCGCACTTCCGCCTGCGGAATCGCCCTCAACTATGAAAACTTCGTTGAATTCCGCTTTTCTGCTCGAACAGGAAGCGAGTTTACCTATAAGTTTAGCCGAATCCGCGCCGTTTTTGGCTCTCGCGATTTCCTTTGCGTGTCTCGCCGCGTTTCTCGCTTTTGCCGCGCCTACGGCTTTTTTTATCATCGCGTCGAAAATCGGTTTGTTTTTCTTGTTTCTGACAAGTACGTCGAGTTCTTCGATCGTCGCCGCTTCGACCGCCGCTTTAGCCTCGGGGTTGCCGAGCTTCGTCTTGGTCTGCCCCTCGAATTCGACGTTCTTCATCTTTACGGAAATGATAGCCGTCATACCTTCGCGGAAATCTTCGCCCGTAAACACGACGTCTTTTTCCTTTACGAGATTGTTCGATTTTGCGTAATCGTTAAGAATTTTAGTTACGCCCGACTTAAAGCCGATTCCGGAATATTCCCCACCGGTCGATTCATATAATTCTTTCGTCTCTTTCTTGTTGTAATATACCGAGTATGGATCATTCAGACCATTGATATAGCCTTTATAGATTCCATCTTCCAGATTCTTCTCTTTTAC
>OQVZ01000697.1_pt1 | contig 12845 bp, 8 predicted proteins | sample 1691571 | NCBI WGS metagenome assembly OQVZ01 (sample SAMN03418261, study PRJEB22391) | human gut metagenome | biome: human-gut; feature: organic feature; material: feces | host: Homo sapiens | place: Tanzania | collected 2013-01
CATGAGCCTTTACAACGAGGCTTTCCTCAACGATGGCAGCACGGCTTCCATAAAGCACAGAAGCCTGTGCACCCTTGAGGAAAGAGATGCTCTCTATCTCGGCAGGGGTTACGTTGCTTGCCTCACGTGGCACACCATCAATGAGGACAAGTGCGTTAGAATATCCCCACATGCCGTTGCCATTGTAACCTGACACATAGCCTTGCATATTGTCAAGGCTATAGGTATTATAGTTTTTCTCTGTCAATTCTCTGACATCGACGGTGCTGACACCACCGAGCACGTCACTCTTCTGAGCCTTCTTAAAGGCTACGTTGACCATTGCGCTGTCAGCAGTCTCCTGTGCAGTTGCTGGCAACTGGGCAAGTAGAGCCGTCACTACTGTCAAGGCAGAGTATATTGTTTTCTTATTACTTTTCATATATGATATGATTATTTCGAAGTTTATGTTTTAGAAAAACACTAAGCTGACGAATTACCATCCTGGATTCTGTCCGAACTCTGGATACAAGTAGACATCGTCTTCCTTGAGTGGCAAGAGATAGTGCTTCTCTGTGAAATCACGAGTTACGATGGTCTTCTCACTCCATCCTGTTACCTCAGCGTCACGTGGGTCGTTCTTGGTGAAGTCATAATCGCCTACACGCTTAAACTCCTGTGAAGTCTTGATGTTGTAAGGATATTCGGTAAGGAGCAACCAACGCTGCAAGTCGTTCCAACGGAAGCCCTCGAAAGCCAGCTCAACGGCACGCTCACGACGAACCTCGTCCATAAACTTATGCTGATCAGCAGCAAATTTAGCAGCCACATGACCTGCCTCTACACGATCACGAAGTACATTGATAGCATCTTCTGCTGTCAGATTACATTTGCTGCTCTTATAGGTTGCACCCTGAGCGGCTGCACCAGCCTCAGCATACATCAAGTAGATGTCGGCAAGACGCATATAAGGCAAATCGCACTGCAAAGCACCACCCCAGTTGTACATACCATCATATTTGTTAGCCTGATGAGGAACCAACTTCTGGCAGTAATAACCAGTACGGCAACCATTATCAGAAGAACTGCGCAAATTACTGCCAGAATACATCTGAACATACTTGAACTGATAATCAGGATGATCCTTGGCAATCGTTGTATTGATGTATTGGAATCCATCAAACACGATGTCGTGATAGAAACGTGGATCACGATTCTTGAACGGATGCTTTGGATCGAAACCAGACTCTGGGTCATCCAATGGAAGACCATTTGCCATACCATAATAATTAACATAGTTGGCGGTAGGCTGATGAATCAAAGCATCATGCTCCACAATACCATTCATCTTGATACCCCAAAGCTTGGTAAAGTTCCAGTTAGAACCATTCGCACCAATATAAGGAGCACGCAGGATGGCCTCAGTAGAACCAGGCTGTTTCCAACCCTGGCCTGTTGTACGGAAGATGTCAGAGAAGTTGGAAGAAGAACCATCGGCAGCCTCATGATCATAAATATTAGAATATTTATACTCAGCCAAAGCATAAGGAGTCTTTCCTGAGTTTACCTCAGAAAGAGCCTCACCCAAAGCATCGGCAGCCTGAGCAGCCAGCTCTACATTATACTTATAGGTATCGCCATTCTTAGAAGCACCTAACTCTGCACCAATGTTATTCAATGGAGAAGCAGCCCAAAGAAGCACCTTGCCCATATAGCCTAAGGCACAAACCTTGGTGATGCGAAGGTCGTTCTTGCCCAATGTTTTCTTACCAGTTGTGGTCTTATCCCAATCGTTTGGCAGAAGATCGGCTGCAGCTCTAAAGTCTTCAGCACATCTCTTAGCACACTCTTGGAAAGAGAGACGAGGCAATGTCAATGTCTGGCTACCATCCAATACGGTATCTACGTATGGCATACCACCAAAGAATTCCATCATCTCCTCATGCCACCAAGCACGGAAGAAGAGCAATTGACCCTTGATGATGTTCTTCTCTTCCTGAGTACAGTCTGTCATCTTGTCCAGATTCGCAAGACCTAGATTACACTTACGAATGCAATACCAAGAATGCTCCAAAGAATGTGCAAACTTGTTGGTAGAAGTTGGGTCTAGAAACTCACCAGGATTACCACTCTTTGGTCGGAACAAGAAACTCTGGTTATTGGTGTACCAGTTACGATAGTCTCCCAAATCAAAATGGGCTGTTACATGGCTATCACCCAAACCTGTATTCATAATTTCATCTTCACCCCAGTTAAAAGTAGTACACCATCCATTTGACTCCTTGTTAGGAATACAGTTGTACATTTCCTCTACATAACCCTGGAAATTGGTGAAGTTCTTGAACGCCTGGTCAGCACTCACGGTAGAATCAGGACTCTTGTCCAGATAATCTGTACAAGAAGCGAATCCACCCATGAGACTCAGCGCACAAAAAAGTTTTACTATATTTCGTTTCATTATATTATGCTTGTTTAAAGATTAAACTTGACACCGAAGTTAACACGCTTCATGGTTGGATAAGCACCATAGGCACCACCATAACTTGAGAAGTTAGACTCACGGTCGTCTGGCAGTCTGGTCCAAAGCCAGAGGTTGTTACCACTTACATAGACCTTGAGATTGTTCAGACCCAGTTTCTTGATCCATCCACCATTCCAAGTGTAAGCTATCTCTACGTTCTTCAGACGGATATATGAACCATCACAGAGATACTGTGTGCCATAGTAAGCCGAATTGCTCATTGGCTTGGAATTATAGCGAGGTGTTAACACATCTGCATTAATGTGATCATCGCTCCACCATGTACCTTGGTTGTAAACGTTAGCCAACATAGGATCAACAAGGCTGATCATCGTTACATCACGAGTTACATTGGTTACACCATAGAACTGTGCGAAACAACTGAAGCCCTTATACTCGAAACCGATAGTGGCATTGTATGTATTCTGTGGACTGCTTGTATAGCCGTAAGGCACAATATCGTTCACATTATCTACCTTACCATCTCCATTGAAGTCTACGATATAGTAGTCACCTGGAAGGCGATTGCCATCGTTGGAATCCATCTTTGGTGAGCCATAGAGTTCATCATAGTTCTGGATGAAACCCTTGTCCAGATAAGTATAGGTCTGTCCGATGGAATGACCTGCCTGCTTGCGATAAGAAGGAAGCAATGCTGCATCATCCTTAATCTTGATCTCATTGGTAGCATGGGTCATGTTGAAGTTAGCCCAAAGACGCATCTGGTTGGCAAATACCTTATTGAACTTCACTTCTAACTCATAACCACTGGTAGTCACCTTACCCAAGTTGGCAGCTGGAGCTGTCTGACCAAAATAAGATGGCATAGAGCGAGAATTGCCTAAAACCAAAATGTCGGTACGAGTATCATGGAAGAAATCCACGGCACCAGTAATCAAGCCGCCCAAGAAGCCATAGTCAAGACCGAAGTTTACCTTCTTCACTTTCTCCCAGTGTACATTAGGATTACCTACGGATGACTCACGGTACCAAGTATAGATAGACTCCTTGTCACTATCTGTGTTACCCATAAAGGTCTTGCCACCGTATGCCCACTGGCTCATATAGAGGAAGCGGTCGCCTACGTTGTCATCACCTATCTCACCGTATGAAGCACGAAGCTTCATCATATCCACAATCTTATGCTCACGAAGATACTTCATGAATGGTTCCTCTGAGATCATCCATCCCAGCGCACCAGAACTGAAGAATGCGAATCGGTTGTCGGAAGAGAACTTCTCAGAACCATTGTAAGCACCATTGTACTCGAAGAAGTAACGAGAGTTCCAATCGTATGTGGTACGGAACACCCAGTCCTCACGATAAGAAGGAATCATAGGTCCCGTAGCATACTCCTGACGTCCGAAAAGACCCATGGCAGAAATACTGTGTTTGCCAAATGTGCGAGCCCAGTTGAGCTGAGCCTGATAGTTGAGGTTGCGCTGAGTAGCCCGGTTGTTAACCTCACCACCTTTGGTGGTCCACTTGTTACCTACCGTATAATCGAACTTATCATAATCCTCGTATGCTTTCTTATAAGATACAGCACCGGTCTCTGGATCAATCCACTTGAGCTGTGGATCATGGTTCATATCATCGATACCACGATTCTTCTCAACAAAGGTATTGTCCCAAGAAATCATACCACGAGCAGAAAGTCCCTTGGTAATGAAGTCAAGTTTCTGCTCCAACACGAAGTCGGTAGTGATACGAGTGGTCGTAGAATTCATCGTACCGCCAAGAGCCACCTGCTGAGCAGAGTTAGTTACATTAGTAGAACCTGGCAAATATCCCCAAGATCCATCGCTGTATCTTGGCAAGAAAGCATCTGGAGAGATATTATAGGCTCCAGACCACTGCTGGCTGACTTGCCAATCGCTATAGCCGTCGCTACTATTTACCCAAGGAGCCTTGCGCACACCATTGGAACCAGCGAGGTTAACCTTGAACACCGTAGACTTGGTGATGCTAAAGTCGAGGTTAGAACGAACGTTCACACGATTGTAGCTATAACCTGTGTTATAATTACGTCCATTACCGAAATCCCTGTAAAGGTCACCCTCTGACACAAAGTCAACACCAGCGAAATACTTCACAAACTTGGTACCACCTGCTACATTGACATTGGCATTGTAAGACATTGTATAGTCCTTGAACAAATACTTCTGCCAATCCACATTAGGATAACGCTCCTGCTGATCCAAGGTAGCCTGGTTGCGATAGTTCTCGATGAAGCTCATTGGTTTCATCTTGTCAAAACTACCAGGAGAGATGTTCAACTCATGCTCGATGGCTGTATTTCTAGCTCTCAGCGCATCGTATGAATCATATTTATCAGGGAGCTTAGAAGGAATCTTCATCACGGCATTGGCAGTAACACTAATCTGCGCCTTACCTTCGGAACCACGTTTGGTAGTAATCAAGATAACACCATTGGCACCCTTCACACCGTAAACGGCAGTGGCAGATGCATCCTTCAATACAGAGATAGTGGCAACAGACTGCATATCCACGCTCGACATAGGACGCTCGATACCATCCACGAGGACGAGAGGAGAAGAGTTGTTCCAAGAAGAAGTACCACGAATCACAATCTGTGGTTCCTCCTCACCCGGCATACCGCTAGATGCAGTAGTTACGACACCAGGAAGGTTACCAGTCAGGGCAGCACCGATATCGCTGATACCAGCCGCACGCTCCAACACCTTACCTGTAGTCTGAGTGATGGCACCCACGACAGAAGCCTTCTTCTGCTGACCATAACCAACCACTACCACTTCGCCGATGGCGTTGTCGTCTTCGAGGGTAAGTTTGAACTCTCTCTTCTTACCTACCTTTACTTCCTTGGTCTTCATACCTACGTATGTAAATACGAGGGTAGAATTCTCTGAAGGAACACTGATGCTGAAATTACCATCTAAGTCGGTGACAGCACCGACACCGGCATTTCCCTTTACCTTAACAGTTGCACCTATCAGAGGCTCACCTGTTCCGTCAACAAGATTACCCTTGACCTGGATCTTCTGCGCCTGAGCATTCAGGCTGCAGAAAGCTCCCACCAAGCATAAGGCTGCTGTCCGTTTCATTGTTAACACTTGTTCAATCATGTTCTATTCATTTTGATTTATGTTTTAATTCTTTAGAGTTTATTGCTAATTGTTGTTGCTAATTGCCATTTCCAATAGCCAGTTATTCTTCAAACGGCTGCAAAGATACGTCTTTATCCATAAAGAGCCTTTGCGACATGTATCAAATAGTTTGTTATTCGTAACAAACCTTTCGTGAACGGATTTTTCCGTCATTTAACACTTGTTTTACAATATAAAAACCTTTTAGCGGTTTGTCCACCTCTTGGCCTTGCATATTATAATAATAGGTGTATTTCACGTCTGCGCCATTGGCTATGGATTCAATACCCGTAGCATTCTGTTGCAGATACCATTCCTGATACCAGTTCATACAAGCATAACCACAGCATTCCTCAAAGAGCCCGTGAGCCTTGGCATTCTGAAAACCAGGCACCACCTTTCCACTCTTCAGATACTCATCTATATCAAAATACTCTTGCGGATGAGTCAGGGTCATACCGATATTGCCAAAATGATCGTGTACCGCTTTCCAGGCAAGTCCCCATTTCGAGGTAGAGGCTGTTGCCCAACTGCCCAGGTTAGGCTGCGTCCACTGGCCCCACTCATTGTAGTGACCTTCGCTAGCCTTGTCGGGATCTTCCGGGCTCCAGTCTATCTCTGTCACCATAATCGGTTTGCTGGTCACCATAGGCACCTGTTTCTGAAACTGCCTGATAAACGCCTCATGATCACATTGCTTGTCACTCGCTCCATACCAGCCGGAATAGACATGTACCGCATACGAAAAATTATCCTCGCTATCAACGATCGGGTAATTTTCATAGTTCTGATACTGACTCTGATATCCGGCACCCGGCACCCAGATGATGCCCTTGAAACCGGCAGCTCTGATCTCATCTACCACGGGTTGGAAGAAATCGCGGAGGGCTGTATCAGAATCCTTACCATCCGCAAGATGAACTTTCACGGGTTCATTGGCTAGTTCGATGGATATCAATCCCGAATTCTGCTGAATGTATTCATCGGCGGCAAAAGCTTTCCACACGGCTTTCAAATAACGCTGATACTTGTCTCCTACGCTGATGTTCTGCGGGCAGACACCCGGCGGACGAACGATGACGTAGAGTCCATGAGCAATGGCATCCTTGATCAGAGGGATATAAAGCTTCTGGAGATAGAGGCGGTAACGCGCCATGCTGAACGCCGAGATGTCAGCCTCGCTCTCTGCCTTCTTCGTCGGGTCATTGGTCCAGCAGGGGTCCATGTGCAGACGGAACACGGTGCAGTAGGCTCCCTGCTCCTTATCGGTAATGGCAGAAAACTCTTTGGAAAAATACTCCAGACAAGGCTGGATATCAGCCTCCGAATAATCCGCCTTCCACTGCTGCCATCTCCATCCGTTGAAGTAACGGTTGGGCGTATCCATCACACCATGCAGCACCACCTTCTTACCGGTAGCATCCTTCAGGTCCTTCCCTTCCACATGCAGTGCTGGAAGATGGCCGCCGGCGTTTCCATCGGCATGATCAGCCGCATTTCCCACCATGGAAAACATCGCCAGGATGAGCGATAGAACAATTTTTCTCTGATTCATGTTATAAGTCTTTTTTAGATTTACCATTTTTCGATTGTCGCTGCAAAGATACTCCTTTTTATAAAATAGCACTTTAGCCTGAGTAACCAATACTTTGCAGAGAGCAAAGCGAGTGTTTCAAAAACTTTGCGCCACGTTACATTTTGAGACACATCACACAAAAAAATGGCGTTTTATTCCGCTTTTGTGGTAAAAACATTCCTTTTTCTGATGATTTTTCCAAAAAAATGAGTATTTTTGCAAAAAATAATAAACCTATCAAAACAAAATAAATAAAATGATATCTAGACTAAAATTCGGAATATTGATTTTAGCATGCTTCTTCTCTACCCTCGCATGGGCACAGAACGGCAAACTATTCAACACAGACAACCAGCTTTCGAGCAACCTCGCCACCCAGGTGTTCCAAGACTCGAATGGCTTCATCTGGATAGCCACCCGTAACGGCTTGAACTCCTACGATGGCTATAACTTCACCGTGCTGAAAAAGAACAGTGCGGAGATTCCAGGCCTCAACAGCAACTACATCAACTGCATTGAGCAAAGAGCCAACGGACAGTTGCTGGTGGGCACCAACAACTCACTGCAGTATTTTGACGGTTGCCAGTTCCAGTCCATCCCGATGCTTGATTCCAGGAACAAGGAACTCCGCACATACGTTACGCAGATCTATCCCCTGCGCAACAAGGATGTCCTCATCGGCACTTCCGGTTACGGCATCATGCTCCTCAAAGAGGATGCCGGAGAATGCCATGCCCTGAAGGGTAAGGTGGAAAAGCTGAAGTATATCCGACGGATGCTGGAAGATAAATGGGGAAGACTCTGGATTGTAGGAGAAGACGGAAAACTCCACAGAAGAGAAGCCAACGGCAAAGTCACCTCTAATTTTCCCGGCACGGAAGGACTGACTGCGCAGGATATCCAGCAGGACAGGCAGGGTAACATCTATCTTGCCACACGCAACGCAGGTGTCTATATCCTCAAAACCGGAACCCGGACTTTCAGCAGGATTTCATCTATCAGGGATGGGGAAAACCGGCTGGTTTCTCCGGACATTTCGTCTTGGCTTACGATGAGAAGGACCTGGTGGATTACGGTGTCTTCGAGGGCGATAAGAAGATGGTAAGAGGTTTGAAGGTACAGGGCAAACCACGCATTGGTGCCTGGCTCACCTTCCGTGGCAGATCGGGTAAGGCGATGGAGTGGATGTCGGGTACATCCTTTACATCCCGCGACAATGCCGTGGAGAATCTCAATGCTGAAAACTATATGTATGGCGGATTGGATTTCAACAGCATGATGGAGTATGCTGCCGGAATCTGGTGCGACCGACTTCATACCATTGATGTGGAAAGCAAGGATGTGGCAAAGGTTAATCAGTTTTATGGTGCTCTCTACCGTGCATCCTTCCTCCCTCATGAGATGAGTGATGTGAATGGCGATTATCCGGAGTTTTCTACCGGTACCGTGAAGATGGGCAATGCTACCCTGAGTTCCAAGGGCTATGCTGTTCCTGCCTATTCTTATCTCCGCAAGTATGGCGATTTCTCCATGTGGGACATCTATCGTGCAGAGTTGCCGCTCTATAGTCTCATCACTCCGAAGATGTCGGGCGAGATGATGCAGTCTCTGGTTCAGATGTACAAGGAGGGTGGCTGGATGCCTATCTTCCCATGCTGGAACAGTTATACGGCAGCGATGATTGGCGATCATGCGGGTGCGGCTCTTGCCGATGCGTATGTCAAGGGCATTCGCAATTTTGATGCAGCCAAGGCTTACGAGGGAATGCGTCTCAATGCTTTCTCCACTCCTTATCTGGCGAAGGATTATCGGGATGGAAAGGGCCGACGTGCCATCAATTCGTATATGGATAATGGCTATATTCCGTTGGAGGATATGGTGGAGGAAGCCTTTCATACCAACGAGCAGACTTCCCGTACCCTGGAGTATGCCTATGATGATTATGCCGTGGCACAGATGGCGAAGGCGCTGCATGATTCCTGTCAGGATGCCACTCTGCGACAGAAGTATCTGGAGGATTACAACGATCTGATGCGCCGTTCCGAGAACTGGCGCAATGTCATCAATCCTGCTACGGGATGGGCGGATGGCAGATACGAGAACGGCAAGTGGGAGAATAATGAAGACCTGGTGCACCGCAAGAGTTACATCACCGAGGGTGCTACCTGTCATTATACCTGGTATGTTCCGCAGAACCCGGAAGGTCTGTTTGAGGTTATCAGAAACAGCAAACCGATGGATAAGCTGGAAAAGCAGATCGAAAAGACGGAAAGGAAGATGGAGAAGAAGGGTGAAACTCCTGTTCGCAACGAAAAGGTGATTGCCCGACTCGACAAGATGTTTGATAACGGTTGGTATTGGCATGGTAATGAGCCTTGCCATCAGGTAGCCTATCTTTACGATGCTGCCGGAGCTCCTGAAAAAACGCAGGAACGGGTGCATCATATTCTCCAGACCGAGTATAACGATACGCCGGGCGGATTGTCGGGAAATGATGATGCAGGACAGATGTCGGCATGGTATGTGTTCTCGTCTATCGGATTCTATCCTGTATGTCCGGGTACACCTTATTATTATATAGGTACACCAAGCTTTGACAAGGTTACTCTGAATTTGGAAAACGGCAGGAAGTTCATTCTTTCTGCTGATCGCCAGCACATGGATGATTATCTCATCCAGTCGGCAACTCTCAATGGCAAACCATTCGGCGATTATCGCCTCTCTCATCAGCAGATATTGAGTGGCGGAGAATTGCATTTCCAGATGAAATAATCAGTAGAAATACCCAGATGAAAAGAAATGTCTGGGCTTTCTACCGGACCTATTATACTGAACTGATAAAATGATAAGTAACTTATGGATGCAATAACGGGATTCGTTTATGGCATGAGCATGATGTTTTTTTCCATGATGGCATGGATGTTCTGGCGCAAGGGCAGTGACAGGCTCTTTCGTCTCATCATGGTCTTGATGCTGATAGTAGATGCACAGTGCCTGAAGGATATTCTATCCTTCTATCTCACTGGCTTCGACAATGAGGAAAACTGGTTCCTCATATCAGCTGCCGATATGTTTATCATACCCTTCTATAGCTTTGTGCTGATGGAACTGGTGAAGCCGGGGTGGACTACCTGGCGTAAGGCGGTGATGCTGGAGTTGCCGTTTGTAGTGCTTCCTGTCATTTACTGCGTGACGGGCAACAATATCTATTTCTACATCCTTGCGGTGTGGGGAGCAGTTTATGGTCTTACCACTTTCATCGTGATGTTCTTCCTCATCAGGCGCTACCATCGCCAGCTGAAGGAGCGGTTTTCTTATCAGGAGAACATCAATCTCAACTGGCTTCTGGCTATCCTGAGCAGTTGTTTCCTGATATTGATTATCTGGACGATGAGCTGCTTTGTCATCAATGTAGATTTTGACGATTTCTACATGGTGCTGTCTCTGGCTATATGGATGTTTATATGCTATTTTGTCTATAAGCATGAATCGGTTATTGATGAACTGACAGATTCCGATACCGGACCTATTGATGATGGCTTGGACGATGGAAGTGTGGCGCAAGGCTTGGCGGCGACAGTACAGCAGCTTTTCGAAGAGGAGAAAATCTATCTCAATCCTAAGCTCAAGCTGTCGGATGTGGCGCGTATGGTAGGTACGAATCGTACTTATCTGAGCCGCTTCTTCAATGAGGAGAATGGGCAGACTTTCTATGATTTCGTGAATAATTATCGGGTGGAGCATGCTACCCAGCTGCTTCGCACATCCTCCTATACGGTATTGGAAGTGGCAGAGAAGTCTGGATTCAATTCTGTTTCCACTTTTCGCAGGGCTTTTGTCGCTGCACACGAATGTTCGCCTAATGAATATCGTGCGCAAATGTAAGTGTCAGATAATCAAGAGAATTGATGCAATGACTCTCCGGGATTTACGCAATGACTCTTTGAAGAATCGGGATGTGAGGCAAGATTTTGTTCATTTGAACCAATGTTTTTACCCAATGACACCCGAGGTTTCGGGAAAAGTTGTATCTTTGTGGCAGAATTTTCTAGATTAGGTTTACTTATCATTTGCTTTTGATGGACACAAATCAAAAAAGGTTGGCTAACCCGAAGAGGGCAAGCCAACCTTTCTTTTGTTTATGATGATCTTAAAACTCTTTTTTTTGCGTTTTAAGTGATGGAACTCTTATTCCTTGTTGCTTCCGAAAATACGCAGCAGGTAGAGGAAGAGGTTGATGAAGTCGAGATACAAAGTCAAGGCTCCGATGAGAGCCAGCTTCTGAGCACCCTCGCTCATATCGTACTGTGTCTGGAGCATCATCTTGATCTTCTGACTGTCCCATGCTGTGAGACCCACGAAGATGGCTACACCCGCATAGCTCAAGATGTATTCAAATCCAGAACTCTTCAGGAACATATTAACTACAGTGGCAATAATCAGACCAATCAGCGCCATAAAGAGAATCTTGCCGAGAGAGGTGAGATCCTTCTTGGTAGTGTATCCGTAGAAGGCCATCGCTCCGAATGTACCGGCGGTGATGAAGAAGACCTTGGCAATGCTGGTCATTGTATATACTGCAAATACCGAAGATAGCATGGCTCCATTCAGTACCGAGTAGATGATGAAGAGCAGGGTAGCTGTGCTCAGCGACAGACGGTTCAAGGCTCCGGTGATGATGAACACCAAGGCGAGTTCTGCAATGATAAGACCGAAGAGCAAACCGCGGCTTGTCATCAGAGTCATCAACAGGGTAGGACTGCTGGCAACGCCGTAAGCAGTAACACCGGTAATAACGAGTGCCAATGTCATCCAAGTATAAACCTTGCGCATCAGTGCGGAGAACACACCGCTTAATCCACGCTCTTTCTCGTTGACAGCGAAGCCGTTGCTTGACTGTCCGTTCTGACTATTTATCAGATTGTACATTTCTTTTTCTGTCATAATTCTAATTTCTAATTTAGTTGATCTTTTATTGTTTCTTGATGGCAAAGCAGATTATGCCACAATATAACGGGTGCAAAGATAATGCCATTTCTTGAATCTGCCATTATATCTGCTCATTATTAACATTTATTCCGTAATTTTACGTATCAATGCGTAGCTACCATCGTTACTTACGATGTGTCAAGACGTCAGTGAGAGGTCGTCATGATGGTTCTGGCAGGTTGAAAGTATGCTTCTATCATTTCTTGCCTGGTTATGGCAAGATATTGCCCCTTGCCAGGGCAACTTTGTGCCATTGCCAGGCAAGAAACGATACGTCGGGAGATAGATTTCCTCAGGACTGTCACTTCGGTTCGACCACTCCTCTTGGCCTATAATCAGGGGCGATTTGCTCGTAAAAATACTACTCTCGCTTTTACTCTTCACTCTTCACAAAACAGGCTGAAACCCCGATAAACACTGGGGGTGTGGGAGGTGAAGAGTGGTGGTGCACTCTTCACCACTCTTCACCACTCTTCACTTATCGTAAGGCTCAGCTATTTTTTATTCCTAGGCTTGGTCTTCATTTATGTTAGGGTCTGGTCATCATTTATGCTAAGGCTTGGTCATCATTTATGGCAGGGCTTGGTCATCATAGATGACGGAACCTTTGCCTGCCTGATATTCTTTTTCCCTAAAATGGTTTGGGTGAAGA
>OQVZ01000699.1_pt1 | contig 12827 bp, 7 predicted proteins | sample 1691571 | NCBI WGS metagenome assembly OQVZ01 (sample SAMN03418261, study PRJEB22391) | human gut metagenome | biome: human-gut; feature: organic feature; material: feces | host: Homo sapiens | place: Tanzania | collected 2013-01
TTGCGGCGCGGAATGATGATGCTGTTCGCCAGCACGTTTGCCGGAGAGATGAGCGTGCAGAGGTCGTGGTCGAACGAGAGTCGTCCGACGAAGGTGTCCTTGGCGCGCTCCAGAATAGCTATCACCTGCGCCTCCTTTATGTGGTTCTTGCGGCGAGCCATGCAAGCGAAGCGCACGCGGTCGCCGGTAAGAGCCCACATCGAGTTGCGTTCAGCCACGAAGATAGGCTTGTCGGAGTCGTCGGGCATGATAGAGTTCTTGCCGTTCGTCTTGCGCTGGAAGACGCCCTCCTGCACCTGTCCCTTCATATTGAGTTGGTAGGAGTTGTCGGTCACTCGGGTGATGAAGTCGTCCCACGCCATCTCCTCCATGATGTCGATGGCGAGCATCTTCAGCGGATGAGTGTCGAGGTGGAGTGTGCGGAAAATCTCTTTGAACGTAAGCGTCTTTCCCGGATTAGCGGTAAAGAGTTCTTCCAGCTTCGGGGCGAGCTGTTTCTTGGTTAAGCGTTTGCCGCCTTTCTTTCCTTTTCCCATAGTTTTATTCTTTTATTCGGCGTGCAGTCGTGCGTAAGATTAGCCTTGCGGGTTAACGTTTTCGTAGACGAGTTGAAAGCTATATATAATAAGGTGTAATTCGGCTCGTCATGGTTGCATGTTCTGCCCGTCGTAGTTATTGTTTTACTTTGCAAATAAACAAAAAATATTTGGAATATCAATGCGATTGGCTTAGTTTTTTAGGCTTACATGGCATCTTGACGCTCGTATCTGTCGGCACAATCCTTTCAAATCAACGATATACGGTCATAATATTAATCAGTTTTAGCAGATTCTAACTAAAAAAGGATAAATTTGCAGATTGTAACCAAATAACATCAAAATCTAAAAAATATGAGAAAATCATTTCTGACATTCGTGCTTACACTGCTCTCAGGAGTATTGTTCGCACAGCAACCCGCAAGAGTGAACGTTGCGGAAGGCACACTCGAAGGCGTCAACGAGTCGGGCGTAAAGACATTCAAGGGCGTTCCGTTTGCTGCTCCGCCCGTGGGCGACCTCCGCTGGAAGGCTCCGCAGCCCGTAGCAAAGTGGCAGGGCGTGCGACAGGCAAAAGAGTTCGGACCCAACCCTATGCAGGAGAATATATTCGGCGACATGAACTTCGGCACGAAGGAGATGAGCGAAGACTGTCTGTATCTCAATATCTGGACACCGGCAAAGGACATGAACGAGCACCTGCCTGTTCTTATCTACTTCAACGGCGGCGGACTGATGGCTGGCAGCGGCAGCGAACCGCGCTATGCCGGCGACGCTATGGCTCGCAAGGGCATCATCTCCGTTACAGCCAACTATCGCGAGGGCATCTTCGGCTTCTTCACCCACCCGCAACTCTCCAAGGAGACCGCATACAAAGGCTCGGGCAATTACGGTCTGCTCGACCAGGTGGCTGCCATCAAATGGGTTAAGGACAACATTGCAGCCTTCGGCGGCGACCCTGAGCGCATCACTATCGTAGGCGAATCGGCTGGCTCTATGTCAGTCAGCGCACTCATGGCTTCGCCTTTGTGCCAGGGACTGTTCGCCCAGGCTATGGGTTCGAGCGGTTCGGTGATAGGAATGAAGAAGGTGAACACGCTGAAAGAGGCAGAAGCACAGGGCGTAGAGATGACTAAGAAGATCGGATGCAAGAACCTCAAGGAGTTGCGTTCGCTCTCTGCCGAGGAACTTATGAAGAAGGCAGGCGTGAAGAGCGTTCCCGTATACAACGTAGACGGCTATTTCTGGACTAAGCAGCCTTACGACGTCTTCGCCAATGGCGAGCAGACCAAGGTGCCGCTGCTCATCGGCGGCAACAATCTGGAGGCGAACGCCATGTATATCCTCGGCGACAAACCGGCAACCGTTGAGAACCTGAAGGCTGCGGCACGCAACATCTTCGGCGACGCTACCGACGAGCTTTTCAAGCTCTACGGACTCAACACCGACGCCGACGTAACCGGACAACCGGGCAACGAACTCGGCGGCGACTGCTTCCTCGACTACTCTACATGGAAGTGGGGCAACATGCACAAGCTCACCAGCGGACAGCCCGTATACCGCTACCGCTACTGCCATCCGCGTCCCGACATGCTGCTGAAGGACAAGGTGGCTGGTCTTGCCGGCGGCGTTCAGGACAAGACCGACGACACGCCTGCCGCTCCGCGTGCTACCGGCGCCGTTCACTCTGCCGACATCGAGTATGCTATGGGCACACTGCCCACCAACCGCGTATTCGACTGGCAGCCTGAAGACTACGTCATCTCTGACATCTTCAGCAACTACTACGTCAACTTCGTGAAGACAGGCAACCCGAACGGACTCGGACTCGTCGACTGGCCTACAACCAACGGCAAGAGCGTAGCTCCTGTGCTGCAGATCGACGTGAACACGTTCGTAAAGGAAGACCCGAATATGGAGAAGCGCTACGAACTTATGGATAAGCTGTTCTGGAAGTAGGACTCCGCATACATCACCCCGCTTATGCAAACGTTTACACGGCGCAACTAAATTCTGTGAGCCGCTAATGCGATCTATTTTAAAATAATGTGATAACTTTGCAAGCGTAATTAAAAACCAATCGAACGAATGTCTGAACTACAACCCACAACGATGAAGGATATAGCCGAGCATTTCGGTGTGTCCATAGCCACTGTGTCGCGTGCGCTCAACGGCAGCGAACGCGTCAGCGAGGAGAAGCGCAAGCTTATCTGCGAGTATGCTCATGAGCACAACTTCTATCCGAACGACATCGCCAAGTCGCTGCGCAACTCTCACAAGCAGCCGGTGAAAGTGATTGGCGTCATCGTGCCCGAGTTCACCCATTATTATTTCTCATCCATTCTCAACGGCATTGAGGACGCTGCGTCGAAGCGCGGCTACCGCATCATCGCCACAACATCACGTGAGCAGTACGACCGCGAGGTGCAGCTCTGCCAGATGTTCGAGGCTCATCAGGTGTGCGGCGTCATCGTGTCGCAGGCTAAGGAAACGCAGAACTACGCCCACTTCCAGTCGCTCATCGACCGCGGCATACCGCTCGTGTTCTACGACCGCATCTGCACGGGTGTAGACGCAAGCCGTGTGGTAGTTGACGACTATCAGGGTGCGTTCATCGCCGTGACCCACCTCATCGAGACGGGCTGCCGCCGCATCGCCTTCTACGGCATGAAGGGCAAGACGGCGCTCGGACAGAACCGCTACAACGGCTATCACGACGCCCTGCTGAAGGCTGGCATGCAGCCCGACGAGTCGCTGGTGTTCGTCTGCGACAACCGCGAAGACGCCGAGCGCATCACGCCCGACGTGCTCAGCCGCGAAGACCGCCCCGATGCCTTCTTCTGCGTGAACGACGACACGGCTATCGGCGTAATGTACACGGCTAAGCACAACGGATTCCGCGTGCCCGACGACGTCTCGGTATGCGGATTCACCAACGGCGAGCGCGCCATCGCCTGCGATCCGCAGCTCACTACCGTAGAGCAGCGCGGAACGACGGTGGGCGAAGAGGCTGCCACCATACTCATGGACAAGGTGGAGGGCATCACGCCGCGCGACCATATAGAGAAGCGCGTCGTAAGAACAAGGCTCGTCGTGAGAGAGAGCACTAAGAGCTAAGAAGGCGCATAAGCCTTCCTAAGCCAAGGATTAAAGGAAGGGCTTAAAGAGGCCCAAGAAGGCTTAGTTCGGCTTAGCTCTCAAGAAAGCCCCCCCAAAAAAGAAAAACCAAAAAACCAAATAACAATGAAACCAAAACCAAACCTAAGTTTCTGGAAACTGTGGAACCTCAGTTTCGGATTCTTCGGCGTACAGATTGCGTACGCCCTGCAGAGCGCTAACATCTCGCGCATCTTCGCCACACTTGGTGCCGACCCGCATAGCCTCAGCTATTTCTGGATACTGCCGCCGCTCATGGGCATCCTCGTGCAGCCCATCATCGGCACACTCAGCGACCGCACATGGTGTCGCTTCGGACGCCGCATTCCCTATCTCTTCATCGGCGCATCGGTGGCTGTAGCCGTGATGTGCCTGCTGCCCAACGCCGGTTCGTTCGGCATGGCGGTCGGCGCGGCAATGGTGTTCGGCCTCATCTCGCTGATGTTCCTCGACACGAGCATCAACATGGCGATGCAACCGTTCAAGATGCTCGTGGGCGACATGGTTAACGAGAAGCAGAAGTCGCTCGCCTACTCCATACAGTCGTTCCTCTGCAACGCCGGATCTATCGTGGGCTACCTCTTCCCCTATTTCTTCACAGCCATCGGCATAGCCAACGAAGCAGAGAAGGGCGTCATACCCGACTCCGTAATCTACTCGTTCTACATCGGCGCCGCTATACTCATCCTCTGCGTCATCTACACCACACTGAAGGTGAAGGAGTGGAACCCGCAGGAGTACGCCGAGTACAACGAGGCGAAGCCCGAGGCGGACGAAGGCAAAGCCAACTGGATGGAACTGCTGCGCAACGCGCCGTCGATGTTCTGGAAGGTGGGCGCCGTGCAGTTCTTCTGCTGGGCGGCGTTCATGTTTATGTGGACATACACCAACGGCACCATCGCCGACACCGTATGGCACACCACCGACACCGCGTCGAAGGGCTATCAAGAGGCAGGCAACTGGGTAGGCGTGATGTTCTGCTGGCAGGCTGTAGGCTCTGTGCTGTGGGCTATGGCTCTGCCGCGCTTCAAGAACGAGAAGGCGGCTTATGCGCTGAGCCTTGTCATCGGCGCCGTGGGCTTCGCTCTCGTGCCGTTCGTACACGACCAGAACCTGCTCGCTCTGCCGTTCATGCTCATCGGTTGCGCATGGGCTGCGATGCTCGCCATGCCGTTCGCTTTCGTAACGAACGCTCTTGAGGGCTACGGACACAAGGGCGCTTACCTCGGACTCTTCAACGGCACTATCTGCATACCGCAGATCATCGCTGCGGCGTGCGGCGGCACCCTGCTCTCGATGGTAGGATCGGTGCAGAGCAACATGATGCTCGTGGCTGCGGCGTCGCTCGTGCTGGGCGCCCTGTGCGTGGCTCGCATCAAGAAATAACGCAGTGGTTAGTAGCGGTGGTATCCTTGCCACCGCAACACCCTCAAACCATTGTTAATCACATACACATCAGTCCTTAATTGATAGCGATCTGTCATCGTGCAGCGAACGCCGCCCGATCGGATTCCGTACGCCGTCCAATCAGATTCCGTACGCCGTCAGATCGGATCGCGTACGCTGCACGATGACTTTTATTAGGATTCAAATTTCTTTATTTAATATTTTTGACACGCCCTCTTGCTTGCGTAAACGTTTACATGCACTATACATTAGATTTATATTAAAAAATAGTGCAACGAATTGATATAAATCATAATTTTGCACGTGGAAAGATCCTAATAACATTTGTGACTAAAAACAATTTATTATAAAATCAAAAGCTACATGAAGAAGCAGGTTAAATTCCCTAATGCCCTCAGAACAGCTACGCTCTCAGCAGGCTTGTTCCTATCGGCAAGCGCCTTCGCACAGCAGGTTGTTGTGAAAGGCAACGTAGTAGACGAAACCGGCGAGCCGGTTATCGGTGCTTCCGTCAAGGTTGTAGGCGGTACATTAGGTACTGTTACAGACATCGACGGTAATTTTACTCTCAATGCCGACAAGAAGTCGACCATTGAAGTTACTTACATCGGCTATGAACCTGTAAAGATGCAGGCCGGTCAGAACCTAACAATCCACCTCAAGAACTCTTCCTCTACACTTAACGAGGTTGTCGTAATCGGTTACGGTGCTGTGAAGAAGTCGGACCTCACCGGTTCGGTTACAGCTCTCAAGCCCGACTCAAAGAACAAGGGTCTTGTGGTGAACGCTCAGGACATGCTCTCTGGTAAGGTGGCAGGTGTGAACGTAACGTCAAACTCTGGTGAGCCAGGCGTCGGCACACAGATTCGTATCCGTGGCGGCTCTTCACTGAACGCCAGCAACGACCCGCTGATCGTTATCGACGGCGTGCCTATGGACAACAACAAGGTGGGCAACACTGGCTCCAACTTGCTTTCTACTATCAACCCGCAGGATATCGAGTCGTTCAACGTCTTGAAGGACGCTTCGGCTACAGCCATCTACGGTTCGCGCGGTTCTAACGGTGTCATCATCATCACCACAAAGAAGGGTCACAAGGGTCAGAAGCCGGAGATAAGCTACTCGGGTTCTGTATCGCTCTCTATGAAGAAGAAGACTCAGGATGTTATGGACGGCGATGAGTATCGTGCTTACATCAAGAGCCTCTTCAACGAGGACGACGACGCCGTTAAGGCTCTCGGTACAGCCAACACCGACTGGCAGGAGCTTATCTACCGCAAGGCAGTGAGCCACGACCACAACGTTACGGTATCAGGCTCTGTAAAGGACTATCTGCCCTACCGCGTATCACTCGGCTACACCAGCCAGCAGGGTATCTTGAAGAACTCTGACTACAACCGCTACACAGCAGCCGTAAACCTCAACCCGTCGTTGCTGAACAACCACCTCAACCTCAACCTCAACGCCAAGGGCATGTTCTCTAAGGCTAAGAAGGCAGACACGGGTGCCATCGGCAATGCCGTTTCGTTCGACCCGACACAGAGTCCGTACGCATTCACATCGCAGCACGATCTGGCTATGCTCGGTTCAAATGCACAGAAGACGCTGCAGAACTTCGGCGGCTACTTCAACTGGCTTACCGACGCAAGCGGCTTGGGCGACCCGTCATGGCCATTCACACGCTTCAAGGACGCTCCTGCCAACCCGCTCGCTCTGCTCGAACTCGGCAACAAGCAGGAGAAGGTAAGATCGTTTATCGGTTCGGCTGACATCGACTATAAGGTACACGGTTTCGAAGACCTGCGTCTGCACGCTACTCTCGGTCTTGAGGTGGCTAAGGGCACAGAGGACGAGTCGCAGCCTACATCTTATGCTTCTACATTATATTATGGTGGCATAACAGACAACGAGAACTTCAAGCGCAACGAGCTCCTCAGCCTCTACGCTCAGTACTATAAGGACTTCAGCAAGAACCACCACTTCGACATCATGGGTGGCTACGAGTATCAGCACTTCTTCTTCCGCTACAACAACTCGTGGATGCAGTACTACCCGCAGACCCACCCGACACTTGCAGGTGAGGTGTTCAAGGACACTAAGGACGTAGACAAGTACGAGAACTACCTCGTTTCGTTCTTCGGACGTGCCAACTACACACTCATGAACCGCTACTTCTTCACCGCTACGGTGCGCGACGACGGTTCGTCACGCTTCAAGGACCACTGGGGACTCTTCCCGTCGTTCGCTTTCGCATGGAACATGAAGGACGAGAACAACATCAAGGATATCAACTGGCTCTCTGAACTGAAGTTCCGCGCCGGCTACGGTGTGACTGGTCAGCAGGAAGGCATCTCCAACTACATCTGGTTCAAGCAGTACAAGAAGGGACAGAACTTCGGCAAGTACCCGATTATCGGCGACGGTTCTATCTATACTCCGCTCTACTACAACGACAAACTGAAGTGGGAGACAACAACAACATATAACCTCGGTCTCGACTTCGGTATCTGCAAGCGACTCACCGGTAGCATCGACTGGTACGTACGCAAGACCGACGACCTTATCAACGACGCACCTGTAACTGCACTCGCCGGCTCTGCCGACCGCGGCTTGCAGAACATCGGTTCGTTGAAGAACACTGGTGTTGAGCTTTCATTGAACTACGTAGCAGTGAACACCAAGGACTGGTACTGGACGATGAACTACAACTTCACGTACAACCGCAACCGCATCACCGACCTCAACGGCGTGAGCGACAATGGCGACCCTGTAATGGCTGGCGACAACATCGACTCTTCTAACAAGGTGCTCGCTTACCAGACTGGCTACGCTGCCAACTCGTTCTACGTTTACCAGCAGGTTTACGACAAGAACGGCAAACCGCTTGAGGGCGTAGTAGTAGACCGCAACGGCGACGGCGTCATCTCTGAGGCTGACCGCTATCTCTACAAGAGCTCTATGGCTCCCGTCACAATGGGCTTCTCTACACGCGTTGAGTGGAAGAACTTCGACCTCGGATTCTCACTCCGTGCAAGCCTCGGCAACTATGTATACAACAACTTCGAGCAGGGACAGCGTCTGAAGACTACCAGTGCTGTATGGTGCCAGAGCTCTTACCTGGCTAACCGCTCTGTAAGCAGCCTCGGCTGGTTGTCTGACTCTAACACATCGAAGCTCTCCGACTACTTCGTACAGAACGCTTCGTTCCTGAAGATGGACAACATCACACTCGGCTACTCGTTCGACCGTCTCTTCAAGAGCGGCTCATGGAAGGGCATCTCTGGTCGTGTATACGCTTCTTGCAGCAACGTGTTCACCATCACCAAGTACAGCGGCATCGACCCTGAGGTATACAGCGGCATCGACAAGGACGTTTATCCGCGTCCTATCACATTCCAGTTCGGTCTGAACCTCAACTTCTAAACAAAAAACATAACTTAAACGATTCACGACAATGAAAAGATATATAAAATCGGCTCTCGCACCTGCCGCTGCGCTGCTCATCAGCCTCGCTTCGACATCGTGCCTCAACGACCTTGACAAGGAGCCTATCAGCCCGAAGATCGACCTCAACGTCAACAACGACGGACTGCTCAACAAGTGTTACGCCAACTTCGGCATCAACGGCAACGGCAGCGGATCGAACAGCGACGACGATCCGGACGTAAAGGGATTCAACGACGCAGGTATGACCGGTCTCGTACGCGCCATGTTCAACATGAACGAGCTGCCTACCGACGAGGCTACATGCTCATGGGGCGACGGTCTGCAGGAGCTCAACTCGGCTAAGTTCGACCCGTCACACGCTTGGGTGAAGCTCTACTACACACGCCTCACTCTGGGCATCACGTTCTGCAACCAGTATCTGCAGGTTGCAGGCGGCGAAGACAAGCAGAAGACTGCCGAGTGCCGCTTCCTCCGCGCTATGCAGTATTATCTGCTCATGGACGCTTACGGAAATGTAGGTTTCTCAACAACTCTTGAGAAGCCGCACAGAATAGAACGCGCCGAACTGTACAAGTGGCTCGTAGAAGAGCTGAACGCCATCGAGCCCGACCTCGCAGAAGCGAAAGTGAAGACCGGCAGCGACGCCGACTACGGTCGTGTAGACAAGGCTGCTTGCTGGCTGCTCCTCTCACGCCTCTACCTCAACGCTGAAGTTTACACCGGCAAGGCAGAATGGCAGAAGGCTAAGGACTACGCCAAGAAGGTGATGGACTCTCCGTACGACATTAACACTACCTCAGTAGGCAAGTGGAGCGCATACCAGCTCGTGTTCATGGGCGACAACGACAAGACTGCTGCCTCAAAGGAGATTCTCTTCCCTATCGTGAACATCTCTGGCAAGACCGCAAGCTACGGCAACTCGCTCTTCCTCATCGCTGCTTGCTTCGATCCTGCTATGCACGCCAACCCGGACGATGCTAGCGGTTCTAACGGTTTGGTAGGTCAGCAGTGGATCGGTCTGCACCCACGCGCATCGTTGATCAAGAAGTTCTTCCCGAGCTCTACAGCTCCTCAGGTTCCGTCTTACGAGATGACAGCTCAGGCTGGCGACGACCGCGCTACCTTCTGGGGCGAGGGCCGCACATTAGAGATTGAGAACATCACAAAGTCGGCTGAAGGCTACGGCGTATGCAAGTTCCTCAACTACAACAGCGACAACTCTACAAACACCGACCCGACTTTCGCCGATATGGACTGGCCGTTCATGCGTGCTGCAGAGGCTTACCTCAACTATGCAGAGGCTGACGCTCGCCTCAACGGTGGCAAGACATCGCAGGAAGGCACACGCATTCTGAACAAGCTGCGCGCTCGTGCCAACGCAAGCACACGTGCCGAGTCAAGCAACTACTCGCTCAACGAGATCTGCGACGAGTGGGCTCGCGAGTTCTACTTCGAGGGTATGCGCCGCACAACACTCGTACGTTTCGGACTCTTCGGTGGCAACACCGGCTACAACTGGGACTGGAAAGGTGGCGAGTCGGCTGGCAAGAACTTCGAGGCATACAAGAACATCTACCCGATTCCTCTGACACAGCTCCAGAGCAACACAAACCTCAAACAGAACCCTGGTTACACCAACTAATAACAACGTCCGGAGGAGAGCGACAACCTCTCCTCCACCGTTACAATCAACCTAACAAACAAGCATAAGCAATATGAAAAAGATATTGAAATCGGCATTGCTGATCATGATGGGTCTCGTGATGTTCACATCGTGCGAGGACGACAACGACAGCAATCCTATCGTTAAAACACCGACGGAGTTCCGTTTGAACACTCCGGCACTGGCTGCTACGAATATCGACCTCACCAACTCTTCAGCAATAGTGTTCACATGCTCGCAGCCTAACTACGGTTTCCCTGCATCTACTATGTATAAGGTGCAAGTATCGCTGAAGGAAGATATGACCGACTTCGTAGAACTCGACCAGTCGTTTCCTAATACAGTATGCAGCGTAGACGCAGCTATGCTCGCAAGCACACTCACCACAATGGAACTGAATGCAGGCAAGAGCGAAGCCGACTTCCCGATGGATGTAAAGGTATATGTACGTATGCGTGCCTACATGACAACCGATACCGGCGAGCCGGTGGCTGACACCGAGATTCTTTCTAACGTCATCTGCCTTGAGAACGTTCACCTCAACTACTCGCTGGCTCCTGTTACAATGCCTGAGCACCTCTACGTAGTAGGCGGCTTCTGCGGATGGGACTGGGGCAACAGCTTCGAGTTCGTACCGGTTTACGAACATCCGGAGATGTACTGGCGCATGGTTTGGATTGACGAGGCTGGCGTTAAGATCAACACAGCTAAGGATTGGGACGGCAACCAGAAGGGCTACAACGACATCACCGTAGCCGGCGACCTCGCTGACAAGATCTCTACTAACGGCGACGGCAACATCTGCTCTACAACTCCGCAGTGGTACCTCATGGTGGTTACTGCTTCTGTAAGCGGACGCGATATCAAGTACACAGTAGAGTTCAACGAGCCGAACGTTTACCTCATCGGCGAAGCAATGGGCCAAACCGAATATAAGGAACTGGCGGAGGACTGCAAGTTTGAGGTTCCGACAACAATGGATGCCGACTTCGTTTCACCGGCATTCCTTGGAGACACTCCTGATGGTGCTGGTGTACGTGCTTACGTTAAGGTTCCGGGCAACGACTGGTGGCACTCTGAGTTCATGGTGCTCAACGGCGAGATCGCTTACCGTGGCAAAGGCGGCGACCAGGACCGCGTGGCAGGTAAGGTTGGCCAGAAGCTCTACCTCAACTTCGCAACCGGCAAGGGTAGCATCAAGTAAAAAAGAAGTTTCGCAAGTTTCGCAAGTCAACCGCACTTGCGAAACTTGAACAAAGTGACTTTAAACATTTAAACAGACAAAGGAAATGAAAAATATTTCAAAACTTTTAGCTTTCGGCTTCATGGGTCTCATGCTTGCTTCGTGCGATGACAGCTACGACGACTGGAGCCAGCCACAGCAGAACCCGCAGGAGGAGATTATCACACTGCCTAACTTCACTGCTACAGTGGCACAGCCTATCGACTTCGATCAGGTTACATCAGACAGCGTGACGGTGTTCACACTCAACGACGCAACTCTTCCCGAGGGCGTGACTCTCGAAAAAGGACGACTCGAAATGACAGCACAGAACGCTGCAAAGACTACGGTAAACGTGAGCGGAAACGGACGTGCCTGCACAGCCGAACTGCTCGACGCAGTAGTAGCGGCTTACGGCAAACGTCCAGTGGAGCGCACAATGAAAGCCGAGGTGCTGCTGAACGCCATGAAGGACGGACAGGCTGCACTCATCAAGGCTGGAACAATCGAGCTGAAGCTCACTCCGAAGGCTTCGGAGTACACACCTATATATTATCTCGTAGGTGAGTTGCAGGGCTGGAGCGACCAAGCAAAAACCTGTATGTTCTACCCGGAGAGCCAGACAGTACAGACCTACACCACGCAGTGGACTGGTGCTGGCAACCTGAAGATTTGGGACGAGAACAACTTCGGCGATTGGAACAACGCAATCGGCGCAGCTACCGACGGCGACAACGCTGCTTCGGGCAAGCTCGTGACAAGCAATGCCGGCGCAATGGTATGTCCGGAGCCGGGTGCTTTCTACACACTGAAGGTTGACTTCGAGACTATGTCGTACACATGGACAAAGCTCGAGAACCAGACTCCTAAAGAGTTCGAGAAGATCGGTCTCATCGGTGGCTTCAACAACTGGGATGGCGACGAGAATATGACTGCTACCGCACCGCACAACTGGACTGCGGAGGTAACTTTCGCTGCGGATACCGAACTGAAGTTCCGTGCTAACGGCGGTTGGGACGACAACTGGGGTGCTGGCGTGAACGTAGCAGAGAAGTACTACGGCACTGGCACAAATGGCGGCGATAACATCAAGGTTCCGGCTGGCACATACAACGTGTTCTTCAACGACATCACCGGCGAGTTCGTATTCGCTGCAAAGTAAACTTTTGATATCAAACATATAAAAAATAAAAAGTGAGATTGCGCATCAGTCGCAATCTCACTTTTTCATATCTGCGTTTTCCTATCATAAAATGCTGTCCAGTAAACAATTAGTTTCCCTTATATTGGTTTGTTTATCAACGTTTTATAGTAATATTTGCTAAATGGGCTTGTCCATAACTATGCGGGCTGAAAGCCCAACAATGGTGTATCAACAATGTTGATACACCTTTTT
>OQVZ01000705.1_pt1 | contig 12741 bp, 6 predicted proteins | sample 1691571 | NCBI WGS metagenome assembly OQVZ01 (sample SAMN03418261, study PRJEB22391) | human gut metagenome | biome: human-gut; feature: organic feature; material: feces | host: Homo sapiens | place: Tanzania | collected 2013-01
TAGGAAAAATTTTTGACATAAGAATAGGGGAAGCAGGAGCAAAGTCTATTATTGCATCCTTTACAACAGCCGTTGCTGGTAGAGCGCTTAGCCAGCTTCTTTTGGGATGGATACCAGGTTTAGGAAATGCTATAAATATAGCAACTGCGGTAGCACTTACGGAAACATTAGGTTGGAATGCAGTTAATCATTTTGCAGGAATAAAAGCGGAAGAATGTTATAAAGAAGCTAAACGTTTTGAGAATTTTACTAAGAATTTTGAAAGCAAAATAGAAGAAATAAAGAAATCATTTAAAACTAATTTCAATGAAAGTCTAGAGCTTGTAAACAATTTTACTAAATTATATAATGAATGTTGGAATATCTACGATAAAAAATTGTGCAGATATTCAGATGAAATTAGAGAAAAAATTGTTATTCTTATGAATAGTGCCCAAGAAGAATTTTTGGACGAGGTTAATAATAAAACACTTTCAAAAAGCAGTAATTGTTTCCGTAAATTGAATGAACTCAAGGAGCTTTTAAATGGAGAACATTAAATGACCGTTGATAATGAATTTAATAATGAATTTAATAATAAACTTGATAAAATTTCATTAAGTCATACAGATTCAAACGATATAAAAAATAGTCCTTTGGCAAGGACGCAGCAAGACATAGATGTTGTAGAGCGTATAAAGAATAATCTTTTAAATTCTGGAGAGATTTATCAAGATATTCAACTGCAGTTTGAGAAGAAAACAGCTTTAAAAGGCAAAGATATTAGTTTCTTGTTTATTGCAACGGCTCTTCAAACATTTCGTATTTTTGGTATTAATAAAATGCTTGAAGTTCAAAAAGCAGGTGAGGGAAATATAGAAAAGACAATTAAAGAAGGATGGAAAAAATTAGCAGATAAAATGACATATGATTCAGAAGATACAGCTAGAGAATTTCATGCTCCACTGAAACAAATATATGAGGGACGTGGTGTTCCATTTGATGCAACAGCATTTGATACTGATGTGTGGGCAAATGGAAAGCCGATTATATTTAAGGGAGCAAATCATAGGTTTTCTACTGTAGGACATGATCCGTTTTGTGGGTTATTTATAGGCACAGCTAACATAATAACAAATACTATAACGGTTTACTCTAATGAAAGTATTTTGAAAATAGGTGAGAAGATCGATATTCATAATATAAAATCATATCACGTTAGATATGATGATAATTTAAAAAATCCAGTAATATCTAGTGAAACATTGACATTAGAAGTTATTTATTATGCATTAGTACGCATCCTGAAAGATAAAGATACTGAAGATAAAGAAAATGGTCTTGAGGTTTTTTTGGCCGCATTTGCTAAACAAATTTTACATATAGCTACTGACCTTTTTACTCCTTGTGGGATTCCACTACCAATGATTAATTCTGTGTTAGATAAAAAGTTTGTTGAAGAATTTACGAAGAATATTAGTTTTGGAGATGTTATTAAGCAAGGAATGCAGGCTTTATTTGCTTGCTTGATTAATTTGATGATAAAGTTTATGTATAAACTAATATGCAGATGTTTGGGTGAATATGAAAATGAGTACATTGAATTAAAGGCTGAAAAAATTATAGCCATTTCTAATGGTATGGCATCTGGCAGTAGTGTTCTTTATGGTGCGATTTCGTCATATTTTGGAAATGTTAGTGCATTAAAAGATGCTGACATTGGCGGATTTATTGTTGCTATTAGAGAGATATATATAAGTGGTGAGTTGCAAGCTAAACTCAAAGAGGAATTTATTGAAAAAGAACTATGTGAGCAAATTTTGTGTTTCAATGAGTGACAAACGATGTTTATTCAATGCGTGATTTATGTGTTGAAGTAATTAGTACTTGTTTAGAATTTATGAATCGGTAATTAAGCAATAGATTATACCTTCCTCTTTTTTCACATATTATTTACGCAAAAAATGCTGTATACATATATGCAGATATTTTACAAACAAGGCTGAGTAGTGTATACTAATTGTATGAACCGGAAAGTTTTTCCTGTAAAAATTAAGGTCAAGTAATTTTGTGATTTCAAGAAAGAAGGGAATCCAATGGTAAAAATGAAAACAATGGACGGCAACACAGCTGCTGCGTATATTTCCTACGCATTTACCGATGTTGCTGCAATTTATCCTATTACTCCGTCCTCTCCGATGGCTGAGGTTGTCGATGAATGGGCTGCCCAAGGCAAAAAGAATATTTTCGGGCAAACCGTAAAGCTGATGGAAATGCAGTCCGAGGCTGGTGCCTCTGGCGCAGTTCACGGCTCTCTGCAGGCTGGTGCGCTGACTACTACCTATACCGCATCTCAAGGCTTGCTTTTGATGATTCCTAATATGTATAAAATGGCCGGCGAGCTGCTGCCTGCAGTTTTCCACGTTTCCGCACGTGCACTGGCAACAAGCTCTCTGTCTATCTTCGGTGACCATCAGGACGTTATGGCTGCTCGTCAGACCGGCTTTGCATTGCTGGCTGAAGGCAGCGTACAGGAGGTTATGGACCTGGCTGGCGTAGCACATCTGAGTGCTATCAAAGGCCGTGTACCGTTCCTGAACTTCTTTGATGGCTTCCGTACCTCCCACGAAATCCAGAAGATTGAGGTTATGGATTATGCTAATCTCGAAAAGCTGCTGGATAAGGATGCAGTGGATGCATTCCGTAAACGCGGCCTGAACCCGGATAATCCTGTTATCCGCGGCACCGCACAAAACCCGGATATTTACTTCCAGACTCGCGAGGCTGTTAACACCTATTACAATGCTCTGCCGGAAATCGTAGAGAATTACATGGGCGAAATCAGCAAACTGACAGGCCGTGAATATCATCTGTTCAACTACTACGGCGCTGAGGATGCAGAAGATATCATCATCATCATGGGCTCTGCTTCCGAAACCGTACGCACTGTTGTTGATAAGCTCAACGCAGAGGGCAAAAAGGTTGGCGTACTCGTAGTTCACCTGTATCGTCCGTTCAGCATCGAGCACTTCATGGGCGCAATTCCGCAAAGCGTAAAACGTATCGCTGTACTGGACCGCACCAAAGAGCCGGGCGCTTTTGGCGAACCGCTGTATCTTGATGTGCGTGCTGCCTTCTATGCAAGCGACCGCAAGCCTATGATTATCGGCGGCCGTTACGGCTTGGGCTCCAAAGATTTGCTGCCCGGCGATATCGTAGCTGTATTCGATAATCTGGCAAGTGCAGAACCGAAAAACAACTTCACCATCAGCATCACTGATGATGTAACCAATACCTCTCTGCCGTGCGTAGCAGGCGTGGACGTAACTCCTGCAGGCACCAAGGGCTGCAAATTCTGGGGCTTGGGCAGTGACGGTACCGTTGGCGCCAACAAGAGCGCTATCAAAATCATCGGTGACCACACCGATATGTACGCTCAAGGCTACTTCTCCTACGACAGTAAAAAATCCGGCGGCGTAACTGTTTCCCATCTGCGTTTTGGTCATACTCCGATTATGGCACCTTACCTGATTGATGCTGCTGACTTTGTAGCTGTACACAATCAGTCCTATGTTCATAAATACGATGTAACCGCAGGCCTGAAAAAAGGCGGCACCTTCCTGCTGAACTGCAACTGGAGTGCTGCAGAGCTCGACGCACAGCTGCCCGGTCAGCTCAAACGCTACATCGCTAAGAACGATATTAAATTCTACATCATTGATGCTGTAAAGATTGCTCAGGAAATCGGTCTGGGCGGCCGCATCAACATGATTATGCAGTCTGCTTTCTTCAAGCTGGCTGATATTATTCCTCTGGCTGACGCTGTAAAATACCTAAAGGATGCTGTTGAGCATTCCTATGGCAAGAAAGGCCAGAACATTGTCGACATGAACAACGCTGCTATCGACAAGGGCATTGACGCTATCGTTGCTGTTGATGTTCCGGCAAGCTGGGCTGAGGCCGGCGATACCGCTGCCGAAGCTGCAACCGGTAACGAATTTGTTGATAAGCTGCTCGTTCCGATGAACAAGCTGGAAGGTGACAAGCTGCCGGTAAGTGCTTTTGCTGATTATGCAGACGGCACCTTCCCGAGCGGTACTGCTGCTTACGAAAAACGCGGCATTGCTATCGACGTACCGGAATGGCAGATGGATACCTGTATCCAATGTAACCAGTGCGCCTTTGTTTGCCCGCATGCTGCTATCCGTCCGGTTCTCATGACCGAGGAAGAAGCTGCCAAGGCTCCGGCAACTCTGCCGAGCAAGCCCGCTATCGGCGCTAAAGGCCTGATGTTCAGCATGAGCATCTCCCCGCTGGATTGCACCGGCTGTGGCAACTGCGCTCAGGTATGCCCGGCTCCGAAAGCCAAGGCTCTCGTTATGAAACCGCTCGATACTCAGATGGAAAAAGCTGCTGCATGGGAATACAGCCAGAAGGAGGTTGCTCCGAAGGCAAATCCGCTCAACAAGAAGACCATGAAGGGTATTCAGTTCGAGCAGCCGCTGCTTGAGTTCAGCGGTGCGTGCGCAGGCTGTGGTGAAACTCCGTATGCTAAGCTCGTAACCCAACTGGTTGGCGACCGTATGATGATTGCCAATGCAACCGGCTGTACCTCTATCTGGGGTGCATCTGCTCCGTCCATGCCGTACACCAAAAACTGCAAAGGTCATGGTCCGAGCTGGGCAAACTCCCTGTTCGAGGATAACGCTGAATATGGCTTAGGTATGTTCCTGGGCGTTAAACAATCCCGTGAGCGTGTAGAAGACATGGTAAAAGCTATGTTGGAAGGCGAGTTGCCTGAGGACCTCAAGGCTGCGCTGACCGATTGGCTCGAGCATGTCAACGACAGCGAAGGCACCCGTGAGCGTGCTGAAGCGCTGACTGCTGTACTGGAAAAATACAAAGATAACTGCGATAAATGCGCTGCTCTGTATGACGAGAAGCAATTTTTCGTTAAACGCAGCCACTGGATCTTCGGCGGTGACGGCTGGGCTTATGATATCGGCTACGGCGGTCTGGACCATGTACTGGCATCCGGCGAGAATGTCAATGTTATGGTATTCGATACCGAGGTATATTCCAACACCGGCGGTCAATCCTCCAAATCTACTCCGACTGCGGCAATCGCTAAATTTGCTGCTAGCGGCAAAAAGACTAAGAAGAAAGACCTTGGCATGATGGCTATGAGCTACGGCTATGTATATGTTGCACAGGTTGCTATGGGCGCAGACAAGAACCAGACTCTGAAGGCTATTGCCGAAGCAGAGGCTTATGACGGCCCGTCCCTGATTATTGCTTACGCACCTTGCATCAACCACGGCCTGAAGGTTGGCATGGGTTGCAGCCAGCTCGAAGAAAAACGTGCTGTTGACTGCGGTTACTGGGCAACCTACCGCTTCAATCCGGAACTGAAGGAGCAAGGCAAGAATCCGTTCATTCTGGACAGCAAAGAGCCTACCGCAAACTTCCGTGACTTCCTCATGGGCGAAGTTCGTTTCAGCTCCCTGCAGAAGATGTTCCCGGATACTGCGGAAGCATTGTTCGAGAAGACCGAGAAGGACGCTATGACTCGTCTGGACGGCTACAAAAAGCTGGCAGGCAAGGAATAAAATTCTTGCTTAATAAAAAATAAGCCGTGCTGCGTAAGCGGCACGGTAAAAAGAAAACAGCGTATCGATGAAATTTTGTCGGTACGCTGTTTTTGATTTAGTGATTGTTTTCTTCGAAGTTTTCTACTTGTTCCATAACTTTGCTAAAAACTTCGGGACTATATTTTGGCGGATAACCATTTTTGATAAGGCAGATTTTGATATCAAATTTGAGCTGGTCGCGGACATTTTGGTTGTTGAGCCAGTCAGCGAAAGACGATTTTGTGTCGATGATTTCTTTGACTTTTTGGGCAAGGTCTTTACATTTATCATTGATGATAATGCCGTCGACTTCTTTGTCCGTGCCATATTCAAAGTTATATTGGTCACGCAACGCGATTAAAATATCATAAAAAGCCTTTTCTTCAAAAGTTAAGCCAAGTTTGCGGAAGCTTTGTTTATTTTGGTTCATTTGGCGCAAAATAAACAAAGCCTGCTCTGTAGCTTCTTTTATGATATCATCAGATGCTTGCTCTTGTGCTTCGCTTGCTTCTGTTTCCGTGAGCGTTTTACGTCTGTTGTGGTACTCTTCAATTGTTTTTTCGAGAAGCTCTTGGTAGGTTTTGGCAGCAATTTGATTTACTTTGCTGTATTCAGCTATTTGCTTGCGTAATGTTTTGACAAGCAATTCAAGCTTGGTTGCAGGCATTTTTACGTCAGCTAGCTGTTCAAAATATTCGGGACTGAAAATGTCTTCTTCCTCACCGTTTTCCAGAACGCTTTCAACTTTGTTGTATTTTAACGCTTCTTCTACCATTTTTGCCACATAGCGATTCATAGCTTCTGTATCTAATTCGCTTGTGCCACTCATTTTGCGTACAAAACCTGCTATCGCCATAAAGCATTGCGCAAGCGCGCTTTCTTCTTCTCTAAGCTCGCCAGATGGTTGGCAGATATCAAAAGCCATACGCATGCGCTTTACTGTTTTCAAAAAATATGTTTTGAACGGAACTTTTTGCGCACCTTTTTTGCCTTCGTAGTTTAACTCTTGCGTTGAAGAGAAAACGTATTCTGCTGCTTGGGCAAGTAAGGTATAGCGTTCTAACGGATCGCAGGCAGGATTCAAAAATGGCTGCAAGTCGTAATGTTTGAATAATGCTTTTAAAATTTCCAGTTCCTCTCTAAAAACTGCTGTTGCTTGTTCAACATCGTCTGCAGTCGGGGCAATGGATTCTTTGCCGCCATACATCTTCATTGCTTCACGCATGTTTTCGCGAATACCGATGTAATCTATAACCATGCCATATTCTTTGCCGGGATATTTTCTGTTGACACGGCTGATGGTCTGGATAAGCTGATGCTTTTGCAAAGGCTTGTCATTATACATATACGTAAGCGTGGGCACGTCAAAACCTGTTATCCACATATCAATAACGATAGCAATATGGAAGTTTGATTTTTCCTGTTTGAAAGCTGCGTCGAGTGCTTCAGAGCGTTTGTCATTTTTCGTGCCGCCAAGATAGTTATACATATCTGTTGCATCGTTGCTGCCAACGCTTGCCACCATAGCCATAAAAGGCATTGGTTTCAGCTCGCGCAACTCTTCTTCTGTAACGCTTGTACCGTCAGAAATTTTCTTTTCTACAAACCATTCAGGATATTTGGTTTGAAATTGTTTGAGCAAAGCATAGGCGATTTCTCTTTTGGAGCAGACAACCATTGCTTTTTGAATTCTGGTAGGTTCTTGGGCGCAGGCTGCTGTGTAATGGTCGTGGATATCGACAGCCAAACGCGCAAGGCGTGAAGGTTCGCCAAGAATTATATCCATGGAACTCATAGCTTTTTTGCTTGCCTGAATATCTTCTTGCGCCGCGCCTTCATTAAAGCAGGTTTTGTAATATTTTTCGATGGCCTGGATTTTTTCGTTATCCAAAAGCACTTTAGTGATACGCGGATGGTATTTGATGGCTACGGTGAGACCATCGGCGACAGCCTGGTCCATGGTGTAGCGGTCGATTTCTGCGCCGAAGGTCTGGTAAGTTTCAGAAATAGGCGTGCCTGTAAAACCAACAAAAGTAGCGTGCGGAAAAGCTTCTTTTAAAACTTTGGCGTAAGGCTTGGAAAGTGTGGCTTTCATATTTTGGTCAGCATCTTTGCTGAATTGGATTTGTCGCGCTTTTTCCAACTGCGTTCTGTGTGCTTCGTCGGAAAAGCAGATGATGTTCTGTCTGTCATTAATCATGCCGATTTTGTCATCTTCACGGTCACAGAATTTTTGAATTGTGCAGATATAAAAACCGCCGCTCTGCCTTGCGCCGAGTTCTTCACGCAGATGTGCCCTGCTTTGGACAACAGAAACTTCGCCAAGGTTCAAAAACTCCTTGCTTTTCGTAAACAGCTTTGCGCCTTGTTTTTGCAGTTCTTCGCGATCGACTATCATCACAATAGTTGGCGAACCGATTTCGGGAATGTTTTCGCAGCGAAGGGAAAGCTGGCGTGCAAGAAAGGCCATCGTATAAGTTTTGCCGCAGCCTGTTGCACCGAAATACGTGCCGCCTTTGCCTGTTTTTTCTTGTACGGATTTAATGATACTTTGTTTGAGCAGACGTGCTGCAAAAAATTGCGGATAACGGCAGACGATTTCAAATTCATCTTTGTCAAAAATACTATCTTGAAAGTAAATATAATCCCTGAAGATTTCTAAGAAACGTGCAGGGGCATAAACTCCGTCAATCATCGTCTGCATTTCTGCGAAAGGCAGGGTAGAAATGTCATCATCATTGTTTACACGCCGCCAGGCATAGAAATGTTCATAAGGAGTACGCACAGTGCCAAGCCTTGTTTTTACGCCGTCAGAGATGCAGGCGAGCGGACAATAGCGTAATAAGTGCGGAATATCGCGCCAATAACGGATATTGATTTGTTCCCAGGCATCAAAAATTGTGGCGTTGGCTTTAGCCGGATTTTTGAGCTCGATAATACAAAGGGGTATGCCGTTGACAAATAGCAGGACATCTGGTCTGCGTGTGGCAATTTGCCCGTTGTTGATGTATTCCACGCTGAACTGGTTGACGACGCGGAAAATGTTATTTGTTGGTTGTTCATAATCAATAAGCGAGACCATGCGCACTTCGCCGCTGTGCAAAACAAACTGTACGCCGTCTGCCAGCCAGCGGTAAACCTTATGTAAGGAGGCGAAATCGCTTTCCGCACCCACGATACGCAGGTTATCAAAGCTTTTTTCGATATCTTCTGCGGTGAAGTCAGGGTTAGTTTTCTTCATAAACTCCATGAAGTCGTCGGCGTATAAAACTTCGTCCTGGCGCTGGCGCGGAATTTTGTTGCCTGCGAGATATTGCCAGCCTGCTGTTTCTAAGGCTTCGATAAAAGCTGCTTCAAATTCTGATTCACAATAGTGACCATTAAATTTTTGTAATTTAGCCATGTTCAGGCATCCTTTCTGTGCGCCGCTTCTTCTAGCGAGCCTTTGATGAGAATCGGGCAGATATTTTTGAGTTGCTCCTTGAGCTGCTCGTTGATTCTTTTGCGCTCCATGTAGGCGTTGTAGATGTTGACGATACTTTGTTGGGTGGACAGAGGCGGAATGGGGATTTTGACATTTATCAAATCATTCCATGTAAATGTTTCTCTTGCGCTGCCCCAAGAGTGAAAGCGTGCATATCTGTCAAATTCTTTTCGGTTGAAAAACATAGCGAGAAATTCAGGAAGAATTTTACCTTCGTCAACAGAAAAAACTTCATTGACTGAAGAAATTACGACGTCTTCTGCTGTCGTGTTCAACGCATAAGCAAAGACTTTTTCATTATGCGTAGTTTGGACAAAACCAAACTGGCGAGATTTAACGACTTTGTAATTTGCAAGTTCGTTGCGATTTACTTTTGATGTTGGTTCGCGAAATTGCTTATATACACTTATACCCATAACATTTTTTGTACCATTTTTTCCGTTTCGTACATCATGGCGCGTTATATAAGGGCCAAGCTTTTCTGATTGTTGCATGTTTTTTAAGTTTTCGATATATGCGTCACACGTCAGCTTCAAATCTTCCAGCCCGCGCTCATAATTCTGTTGATTGGAGAGCAGTGAGTTGTAGATAGCGACGTATTTTTGCTGAATGGCTAGATCTGGAAGCGGAATTGTAATATCACTCATATCATTAAAACTGAACTCAGGTCTTTGACTGCCAAAATTTCTAAATGTAACTTCTCGGCAAAATTCGGCTCTCTTAAAATAAATAAAAAGCCATAAGGGATCAATTGTTTTTAGTCCTTTTTCTGTAAGATAAAAAACAATATAGAGATGAGAAACAATACATAATTCTTCTGTTCGGTATGCAATAGAACCTAAATCAAGTCTTGTTGGATTATAGACAAAAGCACCATTATTTACTATTTTATATGGTTGTAGATTCACTCCGTCAGGATTTCCTTTTGGCTTAGTGAAAGTTCCTTGGTTATTAACTCCCGTGATTAACTCTGTTCCGTATTTTAAATCTTTATTATTTATAGTAGAGCGTCGAATATAATCACCGAGACGAATTTTACTCAATCCCATACCCAATCCCCCTGAACGCATCCACAAGCAGCTGCTGTGATTTTTTCTCAGCTTTAATAATTTCCTGCATCTCGCTTTGGATACGCGCCATTTCTTTGGCGTAGTCAATCTCCAGATCATGGTCGATGAACTCGATATACTTGCTGGGAGTGAGTGCAAAGTTGTTGGCGGCGATTTCATCTATTTTCACGCTGCGGTAAAGCTCGGGGACGGCATAGTTTGCTTCGTCAGTTCCTTCGGCTTGCCATGTGTGATAAATATCGACGGCTTGGGCAATTTGCTGCGCAGTCAAGAGCACCTTCTTTTTGCCTTCGCCTTTCACAGGGTTCTCATTCCATTGGCGCAAGTCCATAAAGAGAATTTCGTGCTCGCGGTTGCGCAAATTTCTGCCGTGATAGGCTCCGCCTTTTTTGTTTTGGTTCAAAATCCACAGCGTTACACTGATATCCGTAGTAATGAAAAGTTCGCGCGGCAGCACGATGATGGCTTCGATTTTGTCATTTTGAATAAGTTTTTGGCGAATCTCTAGTGTGTCGCTGTCGTTCAAGGCACCGTTGGCAAGCAGAAAGCCAGCCACGCCGCTGAGCGGTTTCAAATGTGCAAGCATATGCAGAATCCAGGCATAGTTGGCATTGCTGTCAGGAGGCGTTGCATAATCTGCCCAACGTGCATCGTTTTTTAGATTACTGTCATACCAGCCTTTGAGGTTGAAAGGCGGGTTCGCCATAATATAGTTGAAGTATAAACCGCGGTGCAAATCATTGGTAAAAGTGGAATCGCTTGTTTCACCAAGGTTGTGGCTGATGCCGCGCAAAGCAAGGTTCATTTTTGCAAGACGATAGGTTGCCGCCTCTTTTTCTTGTCCATAAACATTGATGCGGCTGATGTCGCCTTGTTTGGCCTCTACAAGCTCCGCACTTTGAATAAACATACCGCCGCTGCCGCAGCAGGGGTCATATAGCGTTCCGTCGAAAGGTTCAATCATCGTAGCTATGAGCTGGACAACATCATGCGGCGTATAAAATTCACCTTCTTCTTTGGTTGCGTTGACAGCAAACTCTTTGAGAAAGTATTCATAAACGCGGCCTATGAGATCTTTTTCTGTGCCGAAAGCTTTATGTGTGATTTTAGTCACTTCGTCGACAAGTTTTTTGATGTCATTGGCTGCAAGGTTGCGTGTAGTAAATGTCCCTTCAATAAAGCAGCCTTTTAGCTGCTTGGAACTTTTGGCAATTTTTTCTAGTGCAGTGTCTAAGGCGACGTTTAGCTTTGTTGCAGGCGTTTTGGTAATTGTAGACCAACGCGCTTCGATAGGAAGATTATAAGTTCCGTCGGTGAAGGTCGGATCGTCAAAAAAAGCAGCCTGAATATCTTTGTCATCAGGATTAAGACCTTGCGCTTTTAAAGACTGACGTAGATTTTCAATACCATCTTCAAATTTTTCGCCAATGAAACGCAAGAAGACGAGTGTGAGCATCATGTCACGTTTTTCAAAAAAAGAGCCGGAGTTACGAGCATTGCGTAAAATATCTCGGCAATTAAAAAGGATGTTATCTATGTTGAATGGCTTTGCAATGATTTTCTTTGCCATGGTGTGTGCCTCCGTGGGGGTAGTTTGTTTGTATACGTATATTTCTTATTTTATTATAGCGATTAATGTGAGATAATGCTAGATACTTTCGTATAAATAAAAAAACTCCGAGTTGTAACTCGGAGTTCATGGTTTAATATGCTAGTATTTTCGAGTCGAATATGATAAAATCATAATGCTGTGACTCTTTCCGGTAGGAAGGAGGTGACGCTATGCTCGATATCATAATCGCCTTTTTCGTATCTGTCGGAGCATCTGTAGTTAGCCACTACGTTTGCAAATGGCTGGATAGATATTTGTAGTTCACAGTCAGCCTAAATAAAAAAACCGGAGTAGCCGCTCCGGTTTTTTCTTTTGCATGACGCCATGCTTATATCATAACCACCTTTTGGTCAATTTCATCATATCACAAAGGTTGTAAATTGTCAATGTATAGATGGTGAAAGGTTCTTATTTTACCAGAGCTGCCAGTGCTTCCTTATCGTGCAGGCCGACTGCGGATTTTACCAGCTTGCCGCTTTTGAAAACCAGCAGGCTGGGGATGCTCATAATAGCAAATTTTTCTGCCAGCTCCGGATTATCATCAACGTTGCATTTGGTAACCTTGATATCGCTGTGCTCCTGTGCGAAGGCTTCCAAAATCGGAGCTTGCATACGGCAGGGGCCGCACCAGGATGCCCAAAAATCAACGAGAACTGTTTGGGTAGAATTGGTAACCTCCTGCTCAAAGTTTGCTGTAGTAATTTCTAATGCCATAATTATCACTCCTTAGGTGTTTTTGTAAAAATTTTAGTTATTTTTCTTCTGTCTTATGTTGGCGCAAAAACTTTAACGCTGTCAGGCCTGCGCGTGCGCCCTCGTGTACTGCCTTAGCCACCTGCATCAAGCCTCCCGTGCAGTCGCCGGCAGCGAAAAGTCCGGGGATGTTAGTCGCTCCGTCGCCGTCGATACGGATGAAGCGTCCGTTCAGCTCTGCGCCGAGCTTGCGCGCCATATCGGTGCTGTCTG
>OQVZ01000710.1_pt1 | contig 12710 bp, 4 predicted proteins | sample 1691571 | NCBI WGS metagenome assembly OQVZ01 (sample SAMN03418261, study PRJEB22391) | human gut metagenome | biome: human-gut; feature: organic feature; material: feces | host: Homo sapiens | place: Tanzania | collected 2013-01
CCTTTACCCACGCGTACATATATAAAATAGAGTTTTCAAACCTTCACCCTTCACCATTTTATTTAACATTCTGTAAATCAATTTATTATAGGTGAAGGGTGGTGAAGGGCGTTTTCGGTTTTTCTTAAACATATTTTAAGGAATGAAGCAATCTTTACATTTTTTAAAAGATGCGTTTCTTTGAGATGTTAGATTGATATTTCGATGTTATAAATATTTTGTTAACTAAAAGTAGTTTGGGTTGTTTGGATAAAATTAAGTATTTTTGGATAAAAATGTTGGCTCATTATCAATAATAATGAGTAATTTTGCAACTAATAATAATAACCTAAGAGTTTAAATATATGACAGGAATAAAGCGATTATTGGTTCCTAAAATTCTTTTCGCTTCGTTGCTGCTGAGCGGTTTGCTCTTGCCTATGTCCAGTTCTGCAGCGGTGCGCGATACCATCAGCATCAACCAGGGATGGCAGTTCCATCGGGGGGATGTGAAGAATATGGCTGAGTTGATAACAACCCAGAGTGGGGATGATGTGGTGAATCTGCCACATGATTTCCTGATAGGACAGGACTGGGTGGCTCCGGATGCCAGTGAGCGACCTGATAACAGAGATGCGGGCAGCAATGTGCGCAGCCGATTGAGTCCCCGTGGATTCAAAGAGATGGGCATCGGCTGGTATCGCTATCAGCTGACTCCGAAAGATGAATGGAAGGGAAAGCGCATCGTGCTCGACTTTCAGGGCATTATGCTGGTGGGAGATGTTTATCTCAACGGTAAGCGAATCGGAGGTACTGACTATGGCTACCTGGGTTTCGACATCGACCTGAGCAAACTCCTGAAGTGGGGGCAGGTGAATGAAATTACCGTCAAGGCGGATACCGGCAAGCCTAACAACTCCCGCTGGTTTACGGGTGGTGGTCTCTTCCGTGATGTCAATCTCATCGTTACAGACAAGAATCTTTACTTCCCGCGCCATCCGCTCTTTATCCGTACAGTAAACAATAAAGAAATTAAGATTCGGGCGAATATCCTGAATCAGCAGAAGACGAAAAAGCCGCAGATTCCGGTGGAAGTTAAGATTCTGGATGCAGAAGGCAAGGTGGTGGCTCGCCATCAGATAGAAACCACGGGCGAGGTTGTGGCTCTGAAACTGGTTCCGGATATGGAGACCTGGCATGCTGACGGTAAGGATTTGATGCACGTTCGCATCTATGCCGTGGATAAGAAGGGCAGGAGAGTGATGAACGTGAAGGATGCCAAAGCATTCGACAAGTTGACTTTCACCGTAAAGGGCGATGCGAATATCATAGCGGTGGATAACGGAAACATCACATCGGATGAACTTCATATCGGAAAGACTCAGCTGGAGAAAACCATTCAGCGCCATCTCTACCAGGGTTCCGCCCTCGTGATATTGAGATCTGGCGATAAGCCAGGAAAGATAGAACTTTCGGTAGCGGGAGAAAAGATGAAAGCCAAGAAGCTGGTTCTGAATACGAAATAAATACTAAAAAAGGTCGCCAAAATGCTGGCGACCTTTTTTAGTATATAAACATTCAAAACGATTCGGATTAATCAAATCAATTCTAGTGATGTATTTCTTCTTACAATCGTCTTTCAGGGGAAACTTACTAAGCATAGTCAAATGTTAAAAAATACCCTAAATACGAAGAATTCCACAACAAAAGCCTTTAATATCAATCTTTTTCCTTACCTTTGTGTTCTATATTTGGCAATTCTTAAAAAGAAAAGTCAGTCGGTTTTTCATCTAACCTCTGGATATAACATTGGAAGATAAAATCAAACAGCCTTTAACGGCTAACGCTTCATTGTATAATGGGCAACCTACCGACACAGGTTCATCGTGTCCAAGTGCAAGACTTACCTCTTGTACGCCCTCCATCTCAAAGAACAAAGGTGGGGTGTCGGTAGAGAATGTGCCTTTACGAAACAAGCAATGGTTCGTTCTGCGCGTTTCGTATGGGCGTATTATCAAGGCAAAAGCATTCGTAGAATCTAAAGGACTCGAATGTTATGTACCTTTGCGATATAAAGAGGTAAGGAAACAAGGTAAAAAGCGAATCATCACAGAGCCTCTTATTTCTTCTTTTGTGTTTGTTCATGCATCAGCAGAGCAAGTTTACTCACTTTTGCAAGATAAGAACATCAAGGCTTTTGAAAATAGGGCTTTGTTGAGTTACTATTACGACCATACCTCACATTGTGAAAATGCGCCAACCAAGAATCCTCCTCTTATCATTGCCGATACTGCTATGGATAATTTCATCCGTTTAACTTCCATCCATAATCCTCATATCATCCCAGTTACTTCAGAAAACATCAAATATAAGTTAGGGGAGGAAGTCGTGATTACAGAGGGTGAGTTTAAGGATATTCGGGGTAGAGTAACAAGGATTGCTGGGCAACAGAGAGTGGTGGTAGAACTTTTTGATGGATGCTTAGTGGCAACAGCATATATACCAATGGGAATTATAATGATAGATAAAAATACAGAATAATATGATATATAATAAAGGAGATAAAATAAAGGTTCAAATTGCTAAGATTTACGATATTGGCGCATTAGTAAAATTTGAAAATCGAGAATCAGGATTGATTCATTATTCTGAAGTTCCATGTAAGTTCGGGCAAGTTTCAAACTATCTTGCGGTCGGTCAGAAAATTGAGGTCATTATCCTTGGACCTGGAAAACCCGATAAGTTTGGAAACCCACGATACAATCTCAGTAAAAAGAAAGTTGACGAACAAGCAATAAGGGAACAAGTTGCGGTTGATATTGATAATCTTGCAGGAGAAGAAAAATCAATTCGTGAAATCTGGAAAATATTTACTCAGATTAACAAGTGTCTGCTTCAGTATATGAAGCAGCCAATTTTGCTTGATGTAAACTCAGCGAAACTTCATCGTGCGGATGGCAAATTGGTTATTAATGCTAATACCGAATCAAAATTTGAACTTTTTCAAAAGTCGTTCAAACAAAGATTCAATACTGAGCTAATCCCTGTTGGTAAAGATTCATGGAACTTTTATGCAAACATAGATACCATTTCTACTGTATCATTAAAGGCGTTTGAAGAAGAATGTGAGTGCCTTTATATGAATTTCTTTCCACAACCATATATAGAAGGAAAAATTTGGAACTACAAGAAAGAGAAAAGAGAAGGTATTGAAAAACAGTTAGGTGACTGCTTCCCTAATATCGTAATTGTCGCAAATAGGCAAGGAGAATTATCTTTCCGTCAAGCTTATAGTTCTCATTCTCAAGCAAGAGATTTCTTTATTGCACTTCGTGATATATTGAAAGAGATCCAGGAGGGTTCTACCGTTGAAGACGAAGATACTGGTGAAACAAAAGAATATGAGCCAATATCTTTTGACTTTGAAATATTCCCTTTAGAGGAACAGGATAAGTTTTATATCGAACGAAATATTTTTGGACAGCAAGAGCATGAGGCTGTAGTAATTGGAACGCTCCGTGGAGATATTTTCTGTTGTGATGGAATTGAAGTTGGCAAACTAAAAAATGTCAACTACCCTGCTCTTACTTTTGTAGTTGAGAAAGAGAAACTTGATGCTGTGGAAAAATTAGTTAGCGAAAAGCGACTAACTATGGTATCAACAGATCTGACCGGAGATTCTGAAAAAGTAAATCGCTTGCAAGAATCTTTTGATTTTATCACTGAGAATTTTGAGCAGCTTAGAAATCCGATGCTTGCAAGTTATCTTTTTGATGCCAGCAAAGCAACTCCTACAGATGAGAAAAAAGTAAAGGAAAGAATTGAGCATATTGAAGCCAATCTACTTAATAAGCATCTTAATGAATGGCAGATAGAAGCCATTGCTAAAGCTGTGGAAGCTAAAGACCTTGCAGTTATTCAGGGTCCTCCAGGAACAGGAAAATCAACTGCTATTGCAGAATTGATATGGCAATTAGCATTGGCTAATCCAAAGGGCAAAATTCTGCTTACATCTGAAGCGAACTTGGCTGTTGATAACGCATTAGATCGATTGAAGTTCTCAGACCATAACATAGTAAAACCTATTAGAATTGGAGCTGGTGATAAATTTTCATCAGAAGGTTTGCCATACGCCATCACCGAGATGATGAAGTGGGCTGACATTGATTTTTCAAAAAACTACATTCTTTCAGAGGACAACAGAGCAATTGAAGAATCAGATGAATATAAGCTTTTTAACAAGGACAATAATGTATTAGTTAGATGGATGAAGAATATTATCAACCGCTCTCAAATTCAAGATGAAACGATTGAAAGAGCATGGTTCCATTTTATGCTAAATCTTCCTGTTGAGTTTCGTAAAAAAGTATTCTATTCTTATCGTAATAATTGTAATGTTATTGGCGCAACATGTAGTTCTATTACCGAGAAGAACTATGCAGCTATAGAATCTCAGAAAGAAGATGTAGAGAGTCGTTTTATGAAAAGATACAAAAATGTCTTTAAGGATGACGAGCATTTAGCTTTTGACGTAGTAGTTCAAGATGAAGCTTCGAAAGCAACCCCTTCTGAATTATCTATGCCTTTGGTTTATGGAACAAAGTCTATAATCATTGGAGATCATCGTCAATTACCTCCTAATCTTGACAGAGAAGATATTCTATATAAACTTCATTATCAAGCACTCCAAGCTGTTGATATAGAAGAGAAAGAACAGATAATTGAGTTGGAAAAATTTGTAAGATACCATTTTGATCAACTTGAAAAATCTCATTTTGAACGGCTCTTTACACAGGCTGACAACTCCATCAAGGGCACCTTTAGGAAGCAGTATAGAATGCATCCTGACATCAATAAAGTCATTGAACAATTCTATACCAAAGATGGGGGCTTGGAATGTGGTTTTATAAATGAAGACTACGAATCAGAGGGTACTCCATTCTCTCGTTATCATGGAATCAATATAGAAGGGCTTATATCACCTGAAAATCATGTGATATGGATTGATACAAATTCGCCTGAAATTGCGGAAGGAACCTCACGTACCAACCGTGGAGAGGTTGATGCCATTGAATGGGTGCTTTCACAGCTGGCAACTTCTGATTCCTTTGAAGCATATAATAACAATTTTTCAAGCGAAGAAGACAAGGAAATTGGATTGATCACTTTCTATGGTGCTCAGCTAAGACTATTAAGACAATTACAAGGTAAATACTCTGGTAAACTGACATTGAAGCCAAGTTCTGTTGACAGATTCCAAGGTATGGAGAGGAATATCGTTATTGTCTCTCTTGTCAGAAGTAATTGTATTGCTGAAAACGAGAAACAAGCTCCAGATTATCGTGTTTACAAAGAGCTTGGATTTAGGAAGCAAACGGATTTTGGCTTCGCTAAATCACCAAACCGATTAAATGTAGCATTGTCACGTGCAAAGCGTCTTTTAATAATTGTCGGTAATAGTGCTCACTATTCTTCTTATAAAAACAAAGAAGGTGAAGCTATTTATAAGAATGTTTTTGAAAGTATCAAGACAAATCCTAATGGAAAAATAATTCACTGGGAGCACAAGTTAATGAAGAAGCGTCCACGACCAATATCAAAGAATCGCTCTGCAAATCTCAATACTCGCGATATTAATCCGGAAACAGATGGACATCTTAGAGTAATTGAAACTTGGTTGCGTCCAAATGCAAATAGAATCAATCCAAAAATTGCAGTTCTTGAACTTTCAACCAAGGCTGTAAAATGTCTGATTGGCAAAGATCAAGAGTTAATAAGAAACGCAAATGTTGACGAGTTCAACTTCCAGAATTTCATCAGAAACGCTAACAAAACAGAAACTGGTAAGGGATTAGACTCTCAAAATGACATGAACATGCGTTATTTTGAGAAGAACGTACTGCCGACTATTCGCAATTGGAAGCGGGTAATGATGCAAGAGAATGTAGATGTCGTATATACAGTAGCTACTGCAGCGTATCGAACTGCCAGAAATCGTGATGAGATTGTAACTTTTATTAAAGAAAGAGCAGGCATAAATGTTCGCATTCTCTCTAAGAAAGAAGAATCTGTTTCTACTATGTTCGCATACTTATTTAGCTCTAGGTATAAGCAGCAAATGCTTACTTCTAAGCATGTTATTATGATAGACCAAGGCGGTGGATCAACCGAGGTGTCTGTATTCCAAAATATTGATCTTGTAAGTTCATATAGTATCAATCTTGGTACTACAGCTTTACGAAACATATTATTTTTGGACTCGGATCGAGATACACCTGTATATGAGGCATTAAAACGTAGTGACCAAAAAATCAAGGAACGATTGGTAGTATTTTACAAGAATATGGGAGATGCAATGACATCCGAAACTGAAAGTTTCTGTATTAGCGTTGGAACGGCTATCACTCATGCTACAGGCGGAAAGAATAATGCAGCTCAACATGATAGAGTTATGACTCGTGAGAAGATCGAAGCTTGCATCGAGACATGTACTCAGGCGATTCTAGACCAGTTTGATACTGTTGAACAGTTGAATGAATATGATTTTGAATCATCAAGAGGTAGTAAACGACTTGATGACCAGATAACAATGCGTCTTGGCCTCCCAATGTTCTTGTCGCTTATGGATCGCTTCAATATAAAAGAAATCCATGTGAGTGGCACTGGACTATGGTATGGTATTTATTTGCAACATTTACATAACATCGCAGACAATTAATTATGCAATATAGTGATATTATAAATAATGGAACACTAGTTTACAAGTCTTTACTCAAAGATAGTAAACTTCGTGAATGGCCTGTAAAAGAAACTTTATGCACCGTACGATTCTATAAGACAGAAGATCTGTCCGAATTAGAGTTAGTTTTACTTAGATTGATTAGTTCATTAGAGAGCAATAAAATAACAAAGGAGGATATAGCCTTAACTCTCGGTTTTGATGTTGCTGAAAAAACATTCGGCGACAAACGCTTCTATCGGGATCAAGCAGAGGTATCTCTTTTTAACAGTATGATTGATTCCATTTTTAAATGGCATCTCGCTGTTGAAGAGTCCGATAGCGTTGCTCTATGTTCTGAAAAATGCTCAGACTCTGAGAATTCAGAAGAAGCTAATGAGGAAATATCTGCAAAAAAAGAAACCATAAAATATATCCGTCTTACTAGATTGGGTAATAAGGCTTTGGAAATGAACTGCAAATTCTCATTCTATAAAGGAAAGAAACGTTTGCTCGAAAATGTCAATAAGTCAGAACTATCAATAGACACAGTTGATTTCCCTTTTTACGAAGAGTTAGGTTTCTTTTCTGAAATTACAGACATGGAGGCGGTTACAGACTTTGATCCAGACGAAATCAATATAGATCATACTGATGATTTGATAAATAGAATAAATCTTCAGTCTAATAAAACTACAAACGTTTTTGAAGCAAATACACTTTCTGAATGGAAATACTTTTCTAAAAGTGTTGATGTTTGTCTCTATAAGCTTAATGATGATTTTTATCCAATTATTTTGTTAAAAGACAGGGTATCTGTTGCAGCGACTGACATTTTATATAGAGAGCAAAATACGTATCTCCTAAATAAGAAAATAAAGAAGGCGTTATATTCAAAATTGATCAATAATGCTAATTCAACAATTAATTATAATGAAATACGCTATTTTGAAGACGAGATAGAGCAAGATGAATTTGATTTTATAGTAAGAGATTCTAGAACCGACTGGAGCGATGTAGATACATATAACTATATTGTCTCTAATGATTTTTGCAATAACAATGATTGGGATTACATATCAAAATATTGTCCTGAAGATATTATTATCCAGCATATTGGAGAATCATGTTCAAAATTTGACATGATTACTCTCTCTCGTAGATTGCCTGTTAGTTTCATTATTGAGTCATGTGCAAAATATGCTTGGGAAATGAATGTCGTTCTTTCGCGAAATGATATTACCAAGAAACAAGCGCAGGAATTAATGCAGTGTGATGGAAACACAATTATCGAGTGGGATTGGGATATCATAAAACCTTTCCTTGATATCGATTTTGTAGTTAACAACATAGAACATCTAAACATTGATTTTTATAATCTTACTAGCTGGCTACCATCATCCAACCAGGACCTTATAGTAAAATATTGTCATAAGAGATGGAATTGGTCATATTTTACTAGAGAAGCAGATGTAAATCTTGTAATACAGAACATTAGTGTATTGCAGGATTATATTGCTGTATATATAGAGCCAGTTCTCGATAAAATATTCTCCGATAATAACCTTACAAAATCAATTATCACAAACAAAGAGTTTGCAGAGGCAGTAAAATCTATAAAAGGAAAAGGATATTTGATTTCTTACAATCTTGGAACTAAGGAAAATTATATATGGTCTGATGAACTTATTGAGTATTTAGAAAAATGTGACCTGGTAATTTGGAATACTATCGGTTCTGTCACTGGCTTCGCACAATACCCTTATATCGAATGGACTCCAGAGTTTTTCAATAAATATCATGCAAAAATCAATTCCGTCAGAGACTATGCCTATATTTCAGAAAATATTAATGATATATCACTTATAACAGAATACCCTAATTTTTCATGGGACTGGAGTGGCTTGTCAAAAAATCCACACTTTGCAGAATCGGAAGACATTCTTTATATTGGTAAAGACAAAGTACTATACAGTGAATGGATGAAACGTTCATTAACCGAGTTTACATCCGAATTCTTTGCCTCTCACAAACAATGGATGAGAAGTGAAGAAAACGCATCGTTTGTATCATCAATAGTTAACGATTATGACACTGTGATAAAGTTTTTTGATTTTCCTTGGAATTGGAATAAACTCGCAGGGAATAAAACTATCTCTACAGATGAGAGATTTTGCGCATTATTAAACTCTCACACTGATGCTATTACAAATTGGCTCAACACAACATCATATGATTTAATCGAGCGTTATTTTGATACATTAGGACTATCTGTTTATATAAACAAAATTGCGGAAAGAACATCAATAACAAATAGTTGGTTCGCAAACAACAATATATGGGATAAACTATCTAGAAATCTTAGCGTCAATTTCATTTTCCATCATCTAAGTGAAAAATGGAATAAAAAGATTATATCCCAAAGAATGATTCCGCTATTAGAAGAAATGCCAGATTCTTTGGACGACTGCAAAACCGCACTAGACTGGACAATACTTTCTAATAATTTTAATGTAAGTTTCATCGAAGAATACATCTCGAAATATGTCGATTATTGGAACTGGTCTGTTTTAACTAACAGAGTTAATTCAGCATTCTTGCATGTCCACTTTAAGGACTATTTGTCTTTATGGGATAAAGATACAGCAGTAAGCAGAATTACTCCTTTGCTTAATAATAACGATCTTAATGATCATGAATTGGATAATGTATGGAATTGGTATCTGCTATCTGAATCAGTTACAGATAAAGTATTACTGAATATTCTATCCAAGAAAGCAGATTATCTTGATTGGGACATCGTGTCTTCTCGTATTTCTAATATGAAGGATATAGATTTTGGATTATTGTTTGAGAACACACCAGGCTTAGCAGAGCATCTTGATTGGAGTATTTTGAATGAAGATATGCCATTACCAGAGATTCTTAAATTCAAGGATCTTCAAAATGCTGTATGGGATTGGAACATTATAACCAAACGATTTGATACCGGTTTTATCGTTGATAATCTGGCTAAATATGCTCAATATTGGGATTGGAAAATTATATTAAATGAGAAAATCAATCGATCATATGTCAAGGACAATCTTGAACATATAAAAGACTCTATAGCTGATCTTGAATCCGACACAAAGGAACAGTGTTGGAAAACAATCACATCTTTGTATACTCCTGCTGAATTATTGGAATTATCGGAACAATACAATCCTACTAATGGATACGAATGGAATTATAGTTATATATATAAAGCCATTTTTGATCTTGACGACTTTGTCAGCAAAGAGCATAGCTATGTAGATAATAAAGCGTTATCAGCATCTCAAGCTGCTAACAACATGTTTGCCTATGATTCTGATACTTATGTATTTAGAACATGGAAAGCTATCATTAAATCAAAACTTAATGATGGAAAATACAATTGGAATTTTTCCGAGTTGACAAAACTTGATTCCATTCAGCAGAAAAATGACGTATTCTATGAGCTTACACCTGAACGCTGGGATTGGAATTATATAAGTCAGTTTGGTATTTGTCTTTCCCCAGTTCATAACGAAAAGTATCTACGTAAGTACAGAGATCGCCTGAATTTTAAGCTTATATCAACGAGAGAAGATATAAACATTGATGATAATATGGTTAGCCGTTTCATCGAAGAAAAATGGGATTGGCAAGCATTATCATCAAATACTGGTACGAATATCACTTTCGACTTTATCTTCCAGAATAGAGAAAAAGAATGGGATTGGAGTGCCCTGTCTAAAAATTCAACGATAAAATGGAATGATACAAAACTGCGTGAAATTCTCAAGGACCCAGTTATAAAAGCCGCCATATCTTGGGACGATGTAGTAGCAAAGAGAGAGTTGCATATTGATGACACACTTATTATGTTAATGGATGGCATTGGCATTAATTGGTTTGAGTTATCAGGCAATCCGTCGTTCTCTCCTTCTATTAAGAGCTTGAAGCGAGCAATCGAAGAGGGAGCAAAGATTAATTGGAGTGCTCTATCAAAAAATCAGAATATTGATTTATCTTTTGTCAGAGAATATAGAGACTTCTTAGATTGGAAGATACTTACATCCAACAAGAACGTTATTAAGATTCAGGAAGAAAAGATTCTTGATGAATTTATTGAGTTCCTCAATTGGTCATATGTTTCAGAGCACATTGAACTTACAAACCCAATTTTGGTAAAGTATAAGGATTATCTGATATGGAAATCTATAAACAACAGATTTGATTATAATCAGTTAGACCTTTCTGTCATTGATAGCATTAAGGACAAAATTGATTGGACTAAGCTTTCGTCATCTTCAATTATATTTACAGAAGATTTCTTGTATCAATACAGAAATCTGATTGATTGGTATGCTTTTAGCAAAAATGAATCTGTTGACTTTACTGCTGACTTATATAAAGACTTTGTTCCTGAATTAAATAGAGTAAAATTTATCGAGACATTGTCTAAATGCGACACGAATGGCTACAATAGACTCAAGGTATACCATTTCTCTCACATGTTCAATGCAATAGAAATTATCAAGAACAGAAAGATAATGAGCAGAAACAAAGCAGAGGAAAACAAAGTTTTGAGATACGATGCTGCAGGAGCTGTTGTACATCGTACAAACAAAGCTCACCCTTATGCTAGATTCTATTATCGCCCAAAGTCTCCTACGCAATTTTATAATGAATGTTTGGGATGGGATGACTCATTGACTATGTGGAATAAATCATATTATCTTCAGGCATGTAATTTACATTTGCCTAAGTGTCCTATGCCTGTATTCTTTGAGTTTGACATACGTGAGATTATTGCAAAAATGCCTGATAAATGCTATTATAGTAGCGGAAACCTTCAAACAAACTTTGCGTCGATATATAAGGTAGATTCTGAGCCATCAATGATCAGAACAAGTTATCTTTATAATGATATTTCGGACGCATTTTATATGACAAAGCAGCATGGTGGGTTTGACCATGCCCTACATCATACGTATATGGGACATATAAAAGAACAGTCTCAGCAGGAATTTTTGGTACTTGACGAGTTAGATTTTAGTTGTCTTGACTCTTTTAAGATTTATTGTTATGATGAATTTCAGAAGAATTTGTTAGTTCAATATCTTGGAAATGATGAAATTATTGATAAAATAGAAGTAAGCTATTCTATGTACTCTCATGATAATAGATCTCTTGATATGTCAGAAGATGAAGATACAATAACAATTTCTTCTGACTACGACTTGAATGGTTGTGCTTATATTCTGGTCAAAGGCGGTACTATCATCAATAAAGGATCAATAAAGAATTTCATATCTTCAGGAGCAATTATATATCCATCGGTAAAATTCGATAAGAAAAATCCTCCTTCAGAAATCTATCTGATGGACCCAAATCCAAGAGCTGATACTAAGCAGTGGCTTATTTATAAATCATAATTATATGGGTAACATTACATTTGTAAAAGGCAATATATTTAATACAAAAGCACAAACTGTAGTTAATACAGTGAACTGTGTCGGAGTTATGGGAAAAGGGATAGCGTTGGTTTATAAACTGCGCTATCCTAAAATGTTTGATATATATAAGGTCTATTGTCACCAACATTTAATAAACATTGGCAAATTATGGATTTACAAAGGAGACGAAAAAGATCCATGGGTTCTCAATTTTCCTACAAAATTTCATTGGAAATATCCAAGTAAATATGAATATATTGAAAAAGGATTGGCTAAATTCGTTGAGACTTACGAAAGTCATGGAATCAAATCTGTGGCATTCCCTTTATTAGGTACCAATAATGGAGGATTAGACAAGCAGATTGTTAAAGATATGATGGTCCGCTACCTCTCAGAATGCAATATCCCAGTTGAAATCTATGATTATGATCCTTCCGCATCAGACGATTTATACGATACATTCAAAAGTAGATGGCTTGCGATACCAGACAACAAGAAAAAAGCTGTTACAAAAATTCGTACTCAAAAGCAGATTGACACGATAGATT
>OQVZ01000714.1_pt1 | contig 12683 bp, 6 predicted proteins | sample 1691571 | NCBI WGS metagenome assembly OQVZ01 (sample SAMN03418261, study PRJEB22391) | human gut metagenome | biome: human-gut; feature: organic feature; material: feces | host: Homo sapiens | place: Tanzania | collected 2013-01
CGTATCGTGAGAGGCGTGCTTGCGGTGGTTAGTTTTCTGTCGCTGATGTTGCTGGCAATGGCTATCTTCGGCTACAAGCAGAACAAATGGCTGGCAGGTAGCCGCCGAGAGGTGAAGACGCAGAACCGGCAGCTGAAGGAGCTGAACGAACGACTCATAGCGACCAACCATCGCCGCGAGACCTACATGCGTTTGTTCATGGACATTAGTGCGGTGTACATCCGCAAGCTGATGGAGTACCGTAAACTGGTGAGCAGAAAAATAAAGGCCAACCAAACGGCTGACCTTCTTAAGACTATAAACAGCTATAAGCTCGCGGAGGAAGAAGCGACGACGTTCTACACTCGTTTCGACCGCGCCTTCACGGAGCTGTATCCTGGTTTCGTTGACGAACTGAACAGTCTGTTGCTTCCAGAAGGAAGGATTGCGCAGCCATCTCCTAACACCCTGACTACAGAAGTGCGCATCTACGCGCTAATGCGTTTGGGTGTGACTGAGAGTCAGGAGATAGCCACACTTCTGTTCTACTCGGCACAGACAATATACAACTACAAGTCGGCGATGCGCGCACGGGCTGTGAACCGCGACACGTTCGACGAAGACATCAACAGACTATGCCATGTTGGGTAATGGTCTTTTCCCTAAGATAAGCAATTACTTCAGCAGGAAGTCCTCGGGGTGCTGGAATCCGTTGAGGTAGTCGCGGGCTGCCATGCGCTTCTTGCCGGCAGGCTGCAGCTCTACAAGCTCAAGCCACTCGTCGACGGTGGCAACGAGAAGACGGCGGTTCTCTGCCTTGAGCGTTCCAACCTCCATGCCGTTAGAAGACTCGCTGGTCTTTGCTGCCTTGTACACCTTAAGCACCTGAGCCTTAGCCTGCGCGTCGCGCGGAGTGAGCATACACCATGCGCCGGGCACTGGCGAGAGACCGCGCACGAAGTCGTAGATGCGCTTTGCTGAGAGCGAGAAGTCGATGGCGCAGGTCTCCTTGAATATCTTCGGAGCGCCGTGGTGAGCCTCGCTTTCCTGCTGCGGCTGCGAAGGCACGTCGCCGTCGGTAGAGAGCACGAGGTCGACGGTATCGGTGCAAAGTTCTGCGCCAAGCACCATGAGTCCGTCGTATACATACTCCACATCGGCGTCGTCGGGGATGGGGAACTCGCGCTGCGCGATGATGCGACCGGTGTCGATGTCGTGGTCGAGGAAGAATGTGGTTACGCCGGTGCGGGTCTCGCCGTTGATTACAGCCCAGTTGATTGGCGCTGCGCCACGATAGTCGGGCAGCAGGGCGGCGTGAACGTTGAACGTGCCGAAGCGCGGCATTGCCCACACCACCTCGGGCAGCATTCTGAACGCAACAACCACCTGCAAGTCGGCGTTGAAGCTGCGCAGCTCCTCAAGGAACTGCTCGTCTTTCATCTTCACGGGCTGCAGCACGGGCAGATTGTGCGCCATAGCGTACTCCTTAACGGGCGAAGGGCGCAGCACCGATCCGTGGCGACCTACGGGTTTATCGGGCTGCGTAACGACAGCCACTACGTTATAACCGTTCTCAACAAGTCGCTGGAGCGAGCCAACGGCAAACTCGGGTGTTCCCATGAACACTATGCGGAGGTCTTTCTTTTCCATATATCTTTTTACTTTTTTACTCTTTTACCTTTTTACTTTTACAAAGTTACGTTTTTTTCGGCGAATATCAGCCATGCATGTAATAAAGAGCAAGAAAAATTGTCTTCAAACCTACGGCATAACAAGAAAAAGCATTAACTTTGTAAAAGTAAAAAGGTAAAAAAGTAAAAGAGTAAAAAGGTAAAAAACAAAATAGGAAATAACAATGACACAGAAAGAAGACATTCAGAATGCCGTGAACGTAATGCGTAAGGGCGGCGTGATACTCTACCCTACCGACACGGTATGGGGAATAGGCTGCGACGCAACGAACGCTGAGGCAGTGGCTAAGGTGTACAAGATAAAGCAGCGCGACGACTCGAAGGCGCTTATCTGTCTCACCGACTCGGTAGACCGCGTGCAGCGCTACGTGCGCGACGTGCCGCCGGTGGCTTGGGACCTTATGGAGCTTGCCGAGAAGCCGACAACGGTAGTGCTCGACGGCGCCGTGAACCTCGCTCCTAACCTCATCGCCGAGGACGGCAGCATCGCTCTGCGCGTCACCAACGAGCCGTTCTCGAAGGAGCTTTGCTACCGTTTCCAGAAGGCTATCGTGAGCACAAGCGCCAATATCAGCGGCGAACCGACAGCACAGAACTACCGCGACATTGCGCCGGAGATACTGGAGGCTGTCGACTATGTGTGCTGGACTCGTCGCCAGGAGCACAAGCCGCACACTCCGAGCAGCATCATCAAGCTCACTAAGGACGGACAGGTAACCATCATACGCAAGTAAATGGAACAGACTGCGATTGACAAGAAAGACGCTACGCTGGAAGAAAGACTGTACGCTTGGCGCACGAAGCATCTTTCCGACCGCCAGGCGACTATCATCCTCGCCCTCTGCATCGGATTCTTTGCGTCGGTGGCTGCCTACGTGCTCCACTCGATGATACACATCATACAGCACATGCTGACATCGAGGTTTCATGCCGACACGTTCAACTGGCTCTACCTGATGTTCCCAGTTGTGGGCATCTTCATTACCTCGCTCTTCGTGCGCTACGTGGTGAAGGACAACATCTCGCACGGTATCACGCGCATCCTCTACGCTATATCATCGAAGCAGTCGCGACTGAAAGGGCACAACTGCTGGACATCGGTTGTGGCGTCGGCTATCACCATCGGCTTCGGCGGATCGGTAGGTGCCGAGGCGCCTATCGTGCTCACGGGTTCGGCTATCGGTTCGAACCTCGGACGACTGTTCGGCATGGACAAGAAGAAGCTGATTCTGCTTGTTGGCTGCGGTGCTGCCGCCGCCATCGCCGGCATCTTCAAGGCGCCCATAGCCGGACTGGTGTTCACGCTCGAGGTACTGATGGTCGACCTGAGCATGGCGTCGCTGCTGCCTATCCTCACGGCAGCGGTCACGGCTACGTGCTTCACGTATATATTCATGGGCAGCTCGTCGCTCTTCAGTTTCCACCTCGACAGCATGTGGAGTGTGGAGCGTGTGCCGGCGTGCATCATCCTCGGCATCGCATGCGGACTTGTGAGTCTCTACTTCATACGCTCCATGTCGGTATGCGAGGGCATGTTCGGCAAGCTGAAGCAGCATCGCTGGGCTAAGCTCGCGCTGGGCGGAGTGCTGCTCAGCTCGCTCATCTTCGTGTTCCCCGTGCTCTACGGCGAAGGCTATTCTGCCATCAACGTGCTGCTCAACGGCACGAGCGAGGCAGACTGGAACGAAGTGCTGAAGAACTCGATGTTCTCGGGCGACGGCAGATGGCTTATCGTGTTCATTGCGCTCGTCATTCTGACCAAGACATTCGCCACGACAGCCACAAACGGCGGTGGCGGTTGTGGTGGTACGTTCGCGCCGTCGCTCTTCGTTGGAGCCTTCACCGGATTCCTCTTCTCGCGACTCTGGAACATGTATCAGGTGGGCATCTATATTCCTGAGAAGAACTATACGCTGCTCGGCATGGCTGGCGTTATGGCAGGCGTTATGCACGCTCCGCTTACGGGCATCTTCCTCATCGCCGAGATTACGAACGGCTACGATATGTTCATGCCGCTGATGATTGTAAGCATCGCCTCGGTGATGACTATCAGCATCTTCGAGCCGCACAGCATCTACGCCATGCGTCTTGCTCGCGAGGGCAAGCTCCTTACTCACCACACCGACCGCTCGGTGCTGACGCTGATGAAGATGGACAGCGTGATAGAGCGCGACTTCACCGCCGTTACGCCTGACATGCCTTTGGGCAAGCTGGTGAACGCTATCTCGAAGAGTCACACGTCGTTCATACCGGTGCTCGACAACGCCGGTTCGCTGCTTGGCGAGATCGACATCACGAAGATTCGACACATCATGTTCCGCGCCGAACTCTATAACAAGCTCACCGTTCAGCAGTTGATGCTGCCCATTGCAGCGCAGGTTGGCGAGAGCGATTCGATGGAGGAAGTGATGCGCAAGTTCGATCTTAAGGGCACACGCTACATGCCCGTGGTGAATGTCTCAGGACATCTCACGGGATATATCTCGCGCTCAAGAGCGTATAGCATGTACAGAAAAATGGTAGCCGACTTCTCGGCGGAATAGTACAATTGAGAGTTGAGAATTGAGAGTTGAGAGTTGAGAGTTTTTTTAATTGAGAATTGAGAGTTGAAAGTTGAGAGTTATGATTACCACTGTTAACTATAAATAAGCTAAAGCTATAGTACATATCATAACTCTCAACTTTCAACTCTCAACTTTCAACTTTCAACTCTAAACTCTCAATTCTCAACTCTAAAATCAAAAAAGGGCAGACTCCCAAACGAGTCTGCCCTTTATTGCTTTTAGAACGGATAACCGATTGCGAAGTGTAAGCTCTGGCTATCCTTAAATTTGTCGAAGTTGTAGAAGCCGTTCTTGTACGGCAGGTGCAGACCTACACCCCAATCGAGGCGAAGCACGAAGAAGTCGAGGTCGTAGCGTATGCCGATGCCCGTGCCGACCGCCATCTCCTTAAACATGTTCTTCGGTTTGAACACCGCACCCGGACGGTCGCTGTCGCTGCGCAGCGTCCAGACGTTGCCTGCGTCGAGGAACAAGGCGCCGTAGAGGTTGCCGAACATACGCGGACGATACTCGAGGTTCATCTGCAACTTCAGGTCGCCGGTCTGGTCGAGATACGAGAGGTAAGAAGTCTTGGCATGATAGCGACCCGGACCGATACTGCGCACGTTGAACGCACGTATGCTGTTGGCGCCGCCAACATAGAACTGCTCGCTGTACGGTGCGCTTATCGCATTGCCATACGCCCATACAACACCCATGTTCACGTGTCCGACGAGCGTGCTGTGCTCCGTCACCTGCCATGTCTTGCTGTAGTCGGTCTCCACTTTCAGGAACTGTGCATACGGGTTCTTGAACATCGTCTTCTCCTTGTCGGTCCACTTCTCGCCGAACGCCATGTATCCGAGCGAGAGCAGATTGGCAGCCTCGCTCACCGACACCTGCCAGAAGATAGGATTGTGAAGGCGCGCCGGCGACTGGTATGTGAATGTGTAGCGCATCTTAGGCACAAACTGGTCGCTCATCGCCACAAGCAGGTACGGACTCTTGTTGACGAGTTCGGTGAAGGCGGGCGTCATGTGCTTCATGTACTCGTACTGCAGTATGAGCGGCGAGAACTGGTGCTGCACGATGGCTCTCGGCTGCGTCTTGTATGTCAGCTCGCCCGACACGATGTGGCGCTGGAAGAAGCCGGAGCGGTTGAGCACGTCGAACGATCCCTTGATGAGCGTGGTCGGCGTAGCATAGCGCTGGCGTATCGGCTTGCCCTTCTGGCGACGCATTCGGCGCAAGCGGCGCATGATATTGTTCACAAACAGCAGGCGCGGCATCTCTACCGACACATCCGCACCGTATTCGTACGAGTTGAACTTGGAGCTGCTGCCGTCTGCCTGATGTCCTGTCTGCCATTCGTACGAGCCTTTCAGATTCACGGTGAGCTTCTCGCCGCCTCGGAAGGCGTTGCGCTTCACTAAGCCGAGGTTCAGTCCCGGACCCACACGCCCCGTCGTCTTTCCTACCAGGTTGCCCTCAAGATAGACGTCGTATGGCTTGTCGAACACGCAGTTGAGCGTGAGGTCGAGCGTGTCGCACGTCGCCGAAGTGTCGCGCGGAGCGAACGCAAGGTCGACACGCGAGAAGAGTCCCTTCGCCGTGAGCGTGTTGATGGTCTGCTGATAGTCCTGATAGCTGTATAGCTTGCGGGGCTTTATCTTCATATCGCGGGTGATTACGCTGCGGCGCATCGGTTCGCGCTTGCCGTTGTACACGATGGTGTAGTTGCGGCGGCGTATAGTATCCTTCAACTGTTCCAAAACCGACTGCTTGCGCATCTCCAGATTGATGCGACCTACGTACCACTTGCGACCTACCGCGGCAGGCAGACTGTCGGCGTAGTGCAGACGCACCTGCACCTCGCCCGGCTCGGCGATGGTATCGGCGAGATATGTGGCGTAGCTCGGCTGATAGTAGAAGAAGCCGTTGTTGCGCAGGAGCGTCGAAATGCGTGTTCGCTCTGCCTCAAGCACCGAGACGTCGAACGGATCGCCGGCTTTCACGAGCGACTCCGACGCCTTCTTCTCGATAATTTCGTTGGCTTCTTCGGGGAAGTTGTGATATGTCAGCGTGTCTACTGTGTACAAGTCGCCGAAGTTGACGTTATACTTCACCTTCGCCGTGCGCGAACTGTCGGATGTCAGCACATCGTAGTTGACATAGCCGCCGAAGTAGCCGCGCGCACGCAGCAACTCGCGCACCACCTGCGCATGCAGCTGCGGATTGACCGAGCTGAGCAGCACCGGCGCCTTGCCGAACGTTGTGCGCATCCACTTGCCTATGCCGCCGCGCGAATGTTCGAAGGCGTTGTATATCCACAGACGGTACGACGGTATGCGGTAGTACGGACTGCCGAAGAGGGCGCCGTTGGGCGTTGTGGCGAGCGCCGCCTCCACTTCCTCCTGCGTAGAGTAGAAATGGTCGCAAGGCTCGTAGTTCTCATACCCGGTCTTGCGCAAGCCCGTGAACAACTTGTCGTCCTCGGGCACAGAACTTGTCGACGAACAGCCTACAAGCACCATTACACATATTATTATATATAGCGTATTCTTCATAAACCTTTACTTTTTATCGCCCGAAAGCGCCGTGTTCGTTTTCTTAACCGCCGTCGAGTCCTTCTTCTGCGCTGCCGTCGAATCGTTATTATTCACGATAGTGTAGTTCTTCTTCTGAACCAGCACACCGTTCATCGGCATCGTGTATATATCGTCTGTCTTGCGCTTGAAGCGGAAGATGTCTTTCAGACTCTGCAGCTTGCGGCGCCATACGAAACCGCCGCCGAACTGTCCGACGTAGCCTTCGAGCCAATCGTACGTAGCGCGGTCGTAGAAGAACTTCAGATACTTGTTCGAGTTGGGCGAGAGGCGATACTCCATCGCGATATTATCGAAGAACGTGTCGTTCTGATTCTCAATCTCGGCACCGCTCGACACCTTACCGCCTATCACGATGCGCAGTCGGTTGTTGAGGAAGCGCTTCGAGAACTTGAACGAGTAGTCGGTATGTACGGCGCCCGAGCCCAACTGCGTGTTGTCCATGCCGAACGAGAGGTCGAGCGTGCGCAGCGCGTTGCCCGATATGGCTGTAATCTGCGAACTGAGGAAAGAACTGAGCGCACTGTTCATGTTGAATGCGCCGGCGCTGGTGTCTGAGAGATACATGCCCGTGGTGAGCATCGTAACGGCGAGCTTGCCGCGGTTCTCAAGCGACTGTGTCATCAGCTCGTTGTGTATCTCCTGGTCGTCAGGCGCGTCGATGGTGAACTGCAGACCCATGTCGTTGAGCGTCTTCGTAAGCACCACGCCGCACTCGAACGTCACGCTGCGTCCTACGCCCGCATCGTTCGTGACGGTAGTCTTGTTCTCCTCCGTCGCCGTGATGTTCAGGCGCGGATTCATGGCGTCGCCGAAGAACTCCACGTAGCTTCCGTCCTTGATGGTGAACGTCTTGAGCGGTATAACCGGCAGCGAGTATTTCATCTCGCCCTGCCCTATCGTGTATCTGCCATAAAGACCAAGTCCGTCGGCTTCGGTATATTTCATTCGCAGCTGACCGCCTCCTACTATATCCACGTAGTTCGACTTGTCTGCATTCAGCGCGCAGAGTACATGAGCGCCCTCGTCGATGTTCACCGTGAGGTCCATCGTAAGACCCGTAAGCGGCGGACGCACCACCTGCGTAGCTCCCGGGTCCTTGAAGTTCACGAACTTCACGAGTCCGTCGAGCTGGTTGTCGGTAGAGAGCGGCGAGTCGCGCAGAATGTACGTGATGTCCGACGAACCGAGCACGTCGAGACGACCGCGGAAGCGCAAAGCGTCGAGCGGTCCGTCGGCAAGTCCGAGGAAGTTGACGTAAGCCTTGCCGAACGCCTCAGAACGAGCCTTCTGCTTCGAGTCGATAAGCAGATAGTTGGTTGCACGCATACGCATATACATCGTCATGTTCGACATATCGGCGAAGTCTACATTGCCGTAGAGCGTGAGCGGATTGCCGTTGCGTGCGAAGAGCTGGAAGTTCTCGAACTGCATCTTGCTGTCTGTTATCGTCACCGGGTCGTCGCAGAGTCGCATCTCCACGCCGTAAGGCTCACTCGCCACGTAAGCCGAGTCGAACATCAGTTCGCCGTCCACGTCGAGACGGTTGAGTTGTCCGTCCACCTTCACGTGTCCGTCGGCATACCCCTTGAAGTTGAGCAGTCTGTCGGGCATGAAACCGTTGAGCAGCAGCAGAGGAGTACGCTGCAGCTGCACATCTGCCGAGAGATGGCCGAATCCGCTTGTCACGTACGTACCGCTGAGCGTGCATACCTCGTAGTCGTCTACAGAGAATGTGCCGTCGACACAATGCTCGTTGCCGCCTTCGCGCGGCATGTATACGAACTCGCTCGCCACGTCGCCTATCTTGCAGCCCTCGTACGCCATCTTGTCCACGCTCACGAACGACGATACCGACATTACGCCGTTGTCGTCGATATAGTGGAAGTCGCCGTTCATCACGCCCGACACCTTCGGAGCATACGGAATGACGGAGAGCACCTTGGCAAGGTCGAACTTCGTCAAGCCTATTGTGATGTCCTGCTGCGCTTCGGTGCTGTCGTTGCTGAACACCTTCACACCCATGCCGTCGTCTGCCAGCAACTTCATGTCAGCCGATATGCGCTTGTTGTCGGCGAAGAACACATAGTTGCCCTTGTTCACCTTGAACTGCTTGTAGCCGAACACCGGGTCGATGCCGCCGAGCGACACGCGCACACCGTGCTGCTCCATATCGGCTTTCAGTCCGAGCGCCACGCCGAGACGGTTGCGGTCGTCGAATATTCTTGTGCCGAAGAAGAGCGACTGCTTGTAGAATGCGCCGCGGAAGAGTGCGTTGAAGACGTACTGTTTGTTATAGCGGTTGTTGCGTATCTGTCCTTCGAGCACGGTCTTGACGGAGTCGGAGCTGACGCCGACGCGTATCGTGTCGAGCTGCATGCCCGAAGCCACGAGCGAGTCGATGCGCACCGTGCCGTTGATGCCCTTCACGGGCGACGTGTTCATGTTTATGTATGCGTCCTGGAACACGTAACCGTAGTGGCGAGCCGCGCGCGAGATGATGTTCTCCTTGCCCGCATCGAGATAGACGGAGAGTTCGGGCAGGCGTTCGCGCAGTCGCAACTGGTCGATATATCGCTCGTTGCGCTGCTTCTTAGCCTCAACGCCTATCGACGAAAGACGGTTGAGGATATGTTCTACCGAACCGCTGCCGTCGAGTCGCAGCGCAAAGTCGCCGCACGTCACGTTGGCGTGTGTTGAGTCGCGGCGTGTGAAGATGTCCATCACCACGTTCTCCGGTCGGTAAGCCGCTGCCGAGTCGCGCACTACGATGTTTCCTATCACGCCCTTCACGCTGTGGGTCGACGCAAGGTCCGACTGCACGTCTACATGAGCGGTCATCGACGTCGTGAGCGGCACCTCGGTGATACCGAGTTTGTAGAAGTCGGCATAAAGCAGGTTGCAGAGCAGGTTTGCGTCAATGCATCGGTTGTCGAGCACGGTGCGCAGGTCGATGATGCCGTTGAGCAGCGGTGTGCGACTGTCGAGCAACGCTCTGCCGACACCGTTTTTCACCTCAGCCTGCAGACTCACGTTCGAGAGGTCGTAGCCCGAATAATGGAAGTTGCCAACCCTTACACGTGCATCCATTCGGGTGCGTGGCGAGAGGAAGTCGAAGCCTGCGCCGTCGGCAACCAGTTCGCCGCTGAACGGATGTAGACCGCTGCCCGGCATGAAGTTCTGCAGGGGCAGAGCGTACGCCGTCAGATTGGCGCGGTATGCCATAGAACGCATGTTGAACGCGCCTCTGCCTCGCACCGAACCGCCACCCTGCGTAGCCACAAACTCCGTAGCATACTGCGGTCCGTTCACCTTGCAGTTGCCTTTCAGCGTTATGCCGTCGGGTATGCGCACCGCCGTGTTCTTGTCCAGACCCAATGCTGGCTGCAGGAAACTGATGTTGTCGGCACGTGCGTCGAGGTTGATGTCGGCTGTGAGGCGGTCGATGTCGGTCAGATTGCCCGCCTTTCCGTTCGCCTTTATGCTGAATGCGGTGGGGAGTTTAGCCGAAATGTCGCGAATCTTAAGGTTCTTCATGTTGCCTTTGATGTCGGCATGAAGGGCGAGCGGCTGTTCGGGCAATCGCAGCACAAACTGCAGGGGCATCATTCCGAGCGCCAGCAGCATGTCCGACTTGCCTACGGATGCGTCCATCTTCAGTCGCATCACGCCTGGGTTAGTGTCGGCGAAGGTAGAGAAGTCCATGTCGGCACTCGCCTTGAGCCACGACACGGGCGTAGTGAGCCGGAAGTCGGGCAGCGAGATGTGCGCCGTGTCGAGCCGCACGTGTCCCTTTGCGTCGGTCACGCTCAGTCCGCTCTGCTCGCGGAAGGCGCAGCGGTTGAGAGCGAGTTGCAGCTTGGTGGCTTCTTGTTCGAAGCAGAGCGAGTCGACGCGCAGCGAAACGCCTTTCAGCGCAATGTGATTCACGTCGAGTCCTTTCTGGCGCATGGCGAAGTTGTTGTCGTAGTTGACGAAGCCGTCGCGCCAATCGAACGTGCCTACCTTGTATATGCCCGTACCGAGATTGATGTCGCCGTCTGTAGCCGCCACATCAGCGAGTCCGACACCTATAGCGAGTGTGTCGCCGGGCATGTGTATCTTTACAGCCGAACGCTTCACAGCCAGTCGGCTGAAAGCTATCTGCCATTTGTTTTCTGTTTTTGTCGTGTCCTCGGGCACCGTGTCGCTGAGCGCAATGTCGAGGTTGGCGTCAGCGAGGAGCACCGGTCCGAGCGCCACCCGCTCCTTCTTAAGCTCCACCCTACTCGGCTCCACCTTCAGTCGTCCTACGCCGCCTTTCACACGTGCTGAGGGCACGAGTTGCGCGGTGTTGATGTTCACGTGGCGGAAGTCGAGGTCGGTTACGTCTACGTTGCCGGCGAAAAGCGGCAGCAGTCGCACGCCCACGATGAGTTCGTCGGCAGCGGCTATGGTGTCGATATGGTTGTGCAGCGAGTCGTTAGGCTGCGTGGCGAGAAGCCCTTGCACGCTTAGGTCGAGCGGAAAGCTGAGACGCACGCGTTCAACCGACACGTTCATGCCGGTTGACTCGGAGGCGTATCCTGCCGCTTGCCTTACTGCCCAGTTCTGCACGGGCGGTATGTAAAGCAGCACAGCCAACAGCGCCAGGAGCGCTATCGGCGTGGCAAGTATGGCTGCCGCAATCTTTAAATATCGTTTGTATTTGGGCTTCATTCTTTTGTATTGTTTGATTATTGTTTTATGGGGCTTCAGGGGGTGCAGTCAGGGGGTGCAGTTGTCTCAACTGCACCAACACAGCAAACTGCCCTCCCTTAGAAAATTAATAGGTTGGTGCACTTGAGACAAGTGCACCCCCTGATAAACTACACCAACACAGCAAACTGTCCACATTAGAAAGCTAATAGGTTGGTGCACTTGGGACAAGTGCACCCCCTGATAAACTGCACCCACTGAATTACCTTGCTATCTCCTCCCACAGACGGTCTGCCGGCACTTCTGCCTCAACACATATCTGTTCTTTCGACACGGGGTGGACGAACTCTACGCGGCGCGAGTGGAGCGAGATGCTTCCGTCGGGGTTGCTGCGCGGCGCGCCGTACTTCAGGTCGCCCTTTATCGGGCATCCCATGTGTGCCAGCTGACAGCGTATCTGATGATGTCTGCCGGTGAGCAGCGTCACTTCGAGCAGCATATAGTTGTCCGACACGAAGCGCACCTTGTACTTCAGTATCGCCTTCTTTGCGCCCGCCACCTCTCTGTCGTGGGCGTAGCTCTTGTTCTGGCGCTCGTTTCGCGTGAGCCAGTCGGTGAGCGTTCCTTCTGGCGCAATGTCGCGGCGCTTCGTTATCGCCCAGTATGTCTTGTGCACATCGCCCGTGCGGAACATGTCGTTCAGTCGGGAGAGCGCCTTTGATGTCTTTGCGAAGACAACGAGTCCGCTCACGGGTCTGTCAAGTCGATGCACCACGCCGAGGAACACGTTTCCGGGCTTGTTATACTTCTCTTTGATATACTCCTTCACGATGTCCGACAGCGGTTTGTCGCCGGTCTTGTCGCCCTGCACTATCTCTCCGCTGCGCTTGTTGACTATGATAATATGGTTGTCTTCGTAGACTACTTTCATTGTTTGCTTATTATAAAAAGACACAAAAAGGGTGCATCAAAATAGAAGTTAAAGGAAGTTGGGGCTCCCGATAAGTTCAGTTTTGAAACACCCTGATTATCGTAAAAAATCTGTTTGCAGACAGAATTACATGTTCATGCCGCCGTCTACCTGGATAACCTGGCCGCTAACGTACGATGACATGTCAGAAGCGAGGAACAAGCATACGTTTGCGATGTCTTCTGTCTGACCGCCGCGACGCAATGGAATCTTCTTC
>OQVZ01000719.1_pt1 | contig 12615 bp, 11 predicted proteins | sample 1691571 | NCBI WGS metagenome assembly OQVZ01 (sample SAMN03418261, study PRJEB22391) | human gut metagenome | biome: human-gut; feature: organic feature; material: feces | host: Homo sapiens | place: Tanzania | collected 2013-01
AGAGATATTTGAGTTGCCTGAGAAAGACAGGAGTGGTAAAGTACCTGACACTAGATATATAATAGGACATGACCCTGTAGACAATGACCAGGCTGAGTCATCATCACTGTCATCCACATTTGTATTGGACTTATGGACTGACAAGATAGTAGCTGAATATACAGGTAGACAATCATTTGCAGAGGACAACTTTGAGATAGTGAGATTGTTATGCCTATTCTATAATGCCAAGTGTCTCTATGAGTCCAATAAGAAGGGAATCTATGCTTACTTTGCCAAGATGACTTGTACTCACTTATTGGCTGATACTCCTGAATACCTGAGAGATAAGCAAATGATTAAGTACAGCTCCTTTGGTAGTAACCAGAAGGGTGTCAATGCTACAGCAGCTATAAACAACTATGCCAATGGTCTTATAAGGGATTGGTTGATGAAACCTGTAACTATGATTACTACTATAGATGGAGCAGAGAGGGAAGTAGCTACCCAGAACCTGTTCTTCTTGAGGAACAGAGCCTTGATAGAAGAACTTATAGCATTCAATCCTGAGATAAATGTGGATAGAATCAGGGCATTAGGTATGGTTATGTTATATAGAGAGGAGAAGATGGTACTATATCAAGGTAATCCTAGTAGGGACAAAGATGCCACTCCAAAGGATTATATAGGCAATGACCCATTCTTCACCAATAACTATGACAAGAAGTTCAAGAAAACAGTAAATTTAGTAAAAGATATGGCAACTAGTTAGTATTTCATTTATTTACTTGTAGATATGAGTAAGATTGACTATTTTTGCATGAGATTAAATAATGGAAGACTATGGCAGATAATATAAACTTTCCCAGACAGATGCTTCCTTTCTCTAAGAAGACTAAGCAATGGAGAAAGGAGTGTCTGTTGTGGGCTAACCAGAAGACTTTCTTCAATTATAATTTAGTTAGGAAGTCAGTAGTTCATAAGAAGATTAACTATGACTTGCTCAATGGTAGGTTGCATATGTCAGACTTGCAGATGGTACTTAACCCAGACCATATAGAGGCTGGTTATATACCTGATAAGTTACAGCACTACCCAATCATGAATTCTAAGCTCAATGTTTTAAGAGGTGAGGAGAGTAAGAGAGTCTTTGATTTCAAGGTTGTTGTAACAAACCCCAATGCAATATCTGAGATAGAAGAGAACAAGAGGTCTGAGCTATTCCAAAGATTGCAAGAGCTTATATCAGATACCTCAGCAAGTGAGGATGAGTTCAACCAGAAGCTTGAGAAGCTGAATGATTACTACACCTATGAATGGCAGGATATAAGAGAGATAAGAGCTAATGCTCTATTGAACCATTATATCAAGGAGCTTAATATGCCTCTCATATTCAATCAGGGTTTCATGGATGCAATGGCAGTTGGTGAGGAGATTTACCAATGTGACATTGTAGGTGGTGAGCCAGTGATTGAGAGGGTAAATCCTCTAAAGATTAGAGTATTTAAGTCAGGCTATTCAAATAGGATTGAGGATGCTGACATCATACTGTTAGAAGATTATTGGAGTCCTGGACGTGTCATTGACACATACTATGATGTACTTACAAAGAGAGACATTGAGTATATAGAGAACCTTCCTGACCATGTTGGTCAGGCAGCTACTGACTCTATGGATAATCTTGATGAGAGATATGGCTTCATCAATACAAGTATGATAGGTGATGAGGTTACAGCATCCAATGGCTCATACTACTTTGACCCAGCTAACCTGTTCAGTGAGGGAGTTACATCTTCATTGCTACCTTATGACTTGGCAGGAAATCTTAGAGTTCTTAGAATGTACTGGAAGTCAAAGAGGGCTATACTTAAAGTTAAATCTTATGACCCTGAGACAGGTGAGGAAGTATACAACTTCTATCCTGAGAACTATGTAATAGACAAAGACAGGGGTGAAGAGGCTCAGAGATTCTGGATAAATGAGGCTTGGGAGGGTACTATGATAGGTGATAGCAAGGATGGTATCTTTGTCAATATGAGACCTAGACTAGTACAATACAATAGGTTAAGTAACCCATCAAGATGTCACTTTGGTATAGTAGGTTCAATCTATAACCTCAATGATAGCAGACCTTTCTCATTAGTGGATATGATGAAGCCTTATAACTATCTGTATGATGCTATACATGACAGGCTTAATAAGGCACTAGCTGCAAACTGGGGTTCTATCCTGGAGCTTGACTTAAGTAAAGTGCCTAAGGGTTGGACTATTGACAAGTGGATGTACTATGCTAAGATTAACCATATAGCTGTTATTGATAGCTTTAAGGAGGGTACTATAGGAGCCTCAACTGGTAAACTTGCAGGTGCATTGAATAATGCAGGTAAGGGAATGCTTGAAACTAATATAGGTAACTATATTCAGCAGCAAATCAACCTTCTTGAGTTTATCAAGATGGAGATGGCTGAGGTTGCAGGTATTACCAAGCAGAGAGAGGGTCAGATAAGCAACAGAGAGACTGTAGGTGGAGTGGAGAGAGCTACATTACAGTCATCACATATAACAGAGTGGTTGTTTGTAGTACATGATGATGTTAAGAAGAGGGCATTGGAATGCTTCTTGGAAACAGCTAAGATAGCACTTAGAGGTAGAAGCAAGAAATTTCAATACATCTTATCTGATACATCAACAAGAGTAATGGATATTGATGGCGATGAGTTTGCTGAGGCTGATTATGGCCTGGTAGTAGATAATAGCAATGGTACTCAGGAACTTCAATCAAAGCTAGACACTCTGGCACAGGCAGCATTACAGACTCAAACATTGTCATTCTCTACTATAACCAAGCTCTACACATCAAGCTCATTAGCTGAAAAGCAGAGATTGATAGAGAAGGATGAGAAGGATATTAGGGAGAGGCAGGCTCAGGCACAGCAACAGCAACTTGAGAGTCAGCAACAGATAGCTCAAATGCAGAATGAGCAGAAGCAAGCTGAATTACAACAAAAGGATATACAGAATCAGAGAGATAATCAGACTAAGATACAGGTAGCTCTTATTAGTGCAAACTCAAGAGCAACAGATGTTGAAGAGGATGGTGTAGCACCTGATGAGTATAGTCAAGAAGCTAAGGATAAGCTAGCTGAGCAGATAAGAGAATTTGATAAGAAAATGGAGCTTGAATGGGCTAAGCATAAGGAGACTCAATCAAAGAATGCCTCAGATGCTGAACTCAAGAGAAAACAAATAAATAAACCTAATAGTAAGAGCTGATGTTTACAAGTAATCAAATAAATGAGATTAAGAACAAACTGCAACTTTTTGGAAAGAAGGATTCTTCTTTCCCTAAAGTTGACAAGTGCTATTCAAATGATTCTATAGTAATATTGCAGGATGGCTCAAATAAGAGTATATCTATAGACAAACTACTTAACACAATCAGTATTAAGTATATAGATAAACTAATTGAGAATTTGGAAGAGGGGCTACTTAAAGTAAGGATAGTAAATAGCTTGCCTGATATTGGTAATCCTGCTATTATATACTTAGTTCCAAGTACCTCTCCCTCAAGTGGTAACATATATACTGAATATTTGTGGGTGCAGGACCTTAATAAATATGAGGTTATAGGTTCTGTAGGAGGAATGGCTATAGATGATAGTCTGAGTGATACAAGTATAAACCCTGTACAAAATAAGGTTGTAACAGGAGAGTTAAATAAGAAGCAACCTAAATTTGCTGCGGACTATATTGCCACAGGAGACTTGAATAGTATTCCTATTACAGGAGGAACTTTGGACTTGAATGGCTATCTTTTGATTATAGAAGATACACCTACTGTAAGTAATGACCTTACTATTGCCAATGGATATGTTACAGCAGGGGATTCAGTCAATATATCGCCAAGCCTACCAATAGTTTTTATAAATTGTGATGTTGATATTACGAATTTAACAACTGTTGATAATGTTGAAGGCTATAATAGTGTTTTGCACTATAAGGGTGCAACATATTCAGGGCATTGGAGCATATTGAACAGTGAGGTGGAGACTTCCTTTGATGCAGAGCTTAATAACACTTCAACTAATGCTATACAAAATAAAGCTGTGTTCAATGCCATTAAAGATGTTAACAGTAGCATAGGAGTAATAGGCAGTACTGTTACTGACTTAAAGACAGACAATACTAATATTAAAAGGGATGTTACTACTCTTATGGATAAGGTATTTCCTTTCAAGGTTGCAGTTAGTATTGATAAAACATTAGCTCAGAAAGGAACTACTGCTACTGCTAATATTACAGTAAAAGCATATCAAGGTGATGATATTACACAAGTTGATACTATTATAATTAATGGTACAGAGTACCATGGTAATATACCTTATACTACTCAACTTACAGCTACAACTAATACAACATACAATGTCAGAGTTGAAAAACAAGATAAAAGTGCTAGTGGTTCTGTTTCTATCAGATTTGTTGCTCTTTCTTATAGTGGTATCGTTGCTTCTAATTTTGTAGCTAATGCTGCTAATGTTAAAGCACTTACATCTTCTTTGCAAGGTGGTAGAAGTAGAACATTGACATTTAATCTTAATAATCAGAAGAGCTGTATTGCTTATCCTAAAGAGTTTGGTACAGCTAGTTCTATCAAAGATGGTAATAACTTTGATTATCTTACTTCTTATATAAGAACTGAAGTAACTATAGATGGTGAAGCTTATTATGTATATCTTCTTAGTAGTCCTACTACTATTACTGACTTCAAACAAATCATTAATTAACAACTAAATAATTATAACATTATGGCTATAAAAATTGGTGCAAACTTTGCCTATAATGGCAAATTACCTAACTTTGAGAGAGATAAGTTTAAGACTAAGGCTGCTATGAAAGCCTTTGCTGAAAATAATATTGATGAAGGTCACCTTTCTTATTGTGAGGAAGATGGTAATATTTATCAATATAAATCTGCTAATACTGCTGATGCTACTACTGGCAAGTGGAGAATATTTAAGACTGATATTGTTGTAGATGCTGCACTTAATGGTACTTCTAAAAATCCTATTCAGAATAAGGCTGTATATGATGCTCTTCAACTTAAAGCAGATAAAACTCAATTAAATGACCTTGCTACTAAGACAGAATTAAATAGTAAAGCTGATGCTTCTGCATTGAATAATTATGTAACTACTGCAACTGCTAATACTACTTATGCTAAGAAGAGTGATATAAGTAATGTGTATAAGTTTAAGGGAACTAAGACTACTTACGCTGAACTTCCTACTACAGGTGTTATTACAGGCGATGTTTGGAATATAACCAATGCTGATGCTACTCATGGTATTAAAGCAGGAGATAATGTTGCTTGGAATGGTACTGCTTGGGATAATCTTAGTGGTGTTACTGATTTATCTGCTTATGCTACTACAACTACAACTGATGCAATAAGTGCTGATGTAAAGAAATTGATGGATAAGGCATTCCCATTCACTGTTAAAGTTAGTCTTGACAAGACACTGGCTAAGAAAGGAACATCACAGCCTGTCAAAGTTACAATTACTCCAAAGATAGGAGACGATAATACAAATGTTGATGAGATTATGATTAACGGTGCTGAGTATCATGGTGCAACACCATATGTTTATTCAGACACAGCAACAACTACTACAACATATAATGTTAGAGTTAGTAAAGACAGTAGAAGTGCTCAAGGTTCTGCTACTATTACTTTTGTAAATCCATCTTATGATGGTGCAGTTGCAGCAAACTTTACAGTTACAGAAGCTAACATAAAGGCTCTTACAGAGACATTAAGAAGTGGAAAAGGTGGTACAAGAACATTCAACCTTAATAACCAAAAGGCATGTATTGCATATCCTAAGGCTTTCGGTGCTGCTACAAGTATTAAGGATGCTAATGGATTTGACTATCTTGCATCATATACTAGAAGTGAACTTAATGTAAATGGTGAATTGTATTATGTATATCTTCTGACAAATGCTACAACTATTACTGATATGAAACAAACAGTATCTTAAATTACATGAATTATGGCAATTAAAATTGGCTCAAATTTTACCTTTCAAGGAGAACAGCCAAACTTTGAAAGAGATAGGTTTGCTACAAAAGCTGCTATGAAGGCTTTTCCAGAGACAAGTATTGACGATGGACATTTGTCTTACTGTGCAGAGGATGGGAATACATATCAGTTCAAGTCTTCTAATAGTGTTGATGCTGTTATTGGTAAGTGGAGAGTATTTAAGGCAGATGTTGATTTATCTGCTTATGCTACTAAAGATAGTGTTGCTGCTGACTTGGATAAGAAGGTTGATATTCATGGAAAAAATGTTTATGCAGGTGATAGCAATGTAAAAGTTGCAACAATTCCTGTACCGATAAGAGCTTGGCAAACTGTAACTGTTACTATTGACATCAGATGTAGATATTCATCATATAATGTAGATATTAGAATTAGAGCTGCAGGAACTAATAACTTTATTACTGTTGATGCTAAAAAAAATTCAAATAATATCAATAAAGATACTGAAAAGGTATATTATTATATTGATAATAGCGTTGAGAATAATTATAAAGTTATAATTTTTTATAAGAACGAGAGGTTTGATACAGTATATGGTAGAATTGTAGCTATGTCTGGACAATATACTGTTTTACCTACTTTGAATATGGAAGTTGCTGCTGAACTTCCTGAAGGTGCTGTTGAAATTAGGGATATTGGATATGGTAATAAAAATCTTTTCTATGCAACTCCTAAAGATGCTGCTGGAGACCCTGAATTTAGAGTTATTGATATTACTGACATACCAGATTTAAGTAGTAAATATGGCACTAGAGCTGAGATTACTACTATCAATAATAATATTACTGATTTACATAGTTCTCTTGAATCTACTCAGACTGATTTTGTTGATTTAAGAAATAAAGTCAATGCAATGCCTAAGACTGTGTTTATTACTCAAGCTGCTTATGATGCTTTGACAACTAAAGATGCTAACACAATATACTATATCAATGGATAATGTGAATAAAATACATATTGGTGCTAATTCTGTAAATAAGCTTCTCTTTGCTTCTCCTATTACGGGGAAGCATGGAGATGCTTTATGGAGTTATTATAAGTATGCCAATGATGCTGGAGGACATTATGTTCATGGTCTTTGGCTTGCTCCTTGTAGTACATACATGTATTGGTGGCCTTGGGATTTAGGTGTTCCTAGTGGTGCTCTTAAAGATATAAATGATGGTGCACATAGGTGGGGTTATATCCAAGATGGATATAACAAGAACATAACCAAAGGAATGAATACTAAATTTCCTAGTAATGGTTGGCCTGATGGTTCTTGGAGAATTGCTGTAGCTTTCTTTAGTAATACAGAACAAGCTATTGATTTAGGAGATAATCCTGTTACTATTACATTCTTGGATGATAGGTTTGATAATTGTACTTTTACTGCAAGTAGTGGGAGTGAATATACTGTTAGTAGTGATAAAAGGACTATTACTATCAATAAAGTAGGTAACAATCACATAGCTTGTTATATAGAGCCACCTGCTGCTCAAAAAACTCTTGAGGGTATAAGAAAGCTTCTTACTAATGTATATGCAAATGTACATGGTCTCAGTATTCACACAAAGGAAGTTGACAAACCTGTTGACCCTTCTACTGTAAGATGCTGGACTGTATATCATGGAAGTGATGTTCTTTACCATGAGAATAAGACTAAAGAGAATGCTTGGGATGCTTATAATCTTATTACTACTGAAACTATTGGCAAAGAAGGTAAACTGATTGCTAAATCATTTGTAGGTCTTGATGGAACTAAGAAACTTCCTACTCTTGATGTATATAAAGATAGTGATTTCTATAGTAAAGCTGCTGATGGAAAAGTTACATTTCAAAGATTTAATGGTATTCTTAATAATAAAGAAGTTGCTGCTAAAGTAAAGGAATGGTTTGCTACTCATACTATTAGTCAAACATTTACTAATATCTCTAATAGAACCAAAGGTTTATTCTATGCTTCTGACATTGATGGTACAGTTACTCTTAATATTGATGAAGCAAATATAAGTGGAGTTGCTGAATTTGCTGATAGTAACATTGAGAAAGTTATTATAAATACAGGTACTGTTACTTCTTTACATGAGCTATTTTATAGAGCTGGTAATCTCAGAGAAGTTGAATTTGAGAATGCAGCAAGGTCACAAGACCTTAGTGGTGCTTTTGAGTTTTGTGGTAATCTTCTTAAACTTCCTAAGATAAATTGGAGTGATGGTAATCGGAGTTTTAATAGTACTGATGCAAGTGGAAATGTCACTGTTGTTACATTCAAAGCACCATGTTCTAATGTTGGTTTTGCTTTTGAATATTGTTATAGACTTCCAGAACTTCCTCAGTATGGTGCTACAAGAGATGCCAAAACAAATGTATTGACCTTTACTGACTATGCTCCTCAAGTATTCAATCAATGTAAAGCTCTTACTAAGATTGGCCCAATACTTGATTTTAGATATGTAAAGCCTTCTTCGGCTTATCTTATCTTTGGAGGATGTACTGCTCTTACTGATTTGAGATTGAAGAATCTTAATCATGGTTCTTGGGATTTTACTGAGAAAGCAATCAATGGTGTTATTCAAGGTAATCTTTCTGCTTTGGATGCAGATAGTATTAACTACCTTATCGACAATCTTTCTGATTTAACTGTTACAAGTAGTGATGATGAACATGCTATTAGTGAAGTTAGAACTGCTGAACTGCATTATCCTTATGGTTGGGAATATCCTATAGATTTTACAAAGGATTTGACTAAGGGACAATCTGGAGATTCTGCTACTGCTACAAAGATTACTCTTACCACATTGATTAATAAGACAGCTACTTCTTCTAATTTCTATACTACTACAAAGAGTGTAAAAGAAATGAAAATAAAAGTTGAAGGTATTACTGAAAATATTGTTGTTGGTATTGGTAGTGGTACATATGCAACTATTGCTACAAAGATAACACAGAATGGTACTTACACATTGACTAATCTTACTCCTACTTGGGCAATCAAGTTGTATAGTCTTGTTGCTGATAGTGGTACTGTTGTAACTCCAGTTACGATTACCGTATTAAGTAAAGATATTATAACTGATGCACAAGTAACTGCTGCTAAAGCTAAAGGTTGGACTTTGTTTATGGGTGATACTGAGAAAGTAGTTAATAATTAAATAATAGATTAAACTATGAAAAAGATTAGAGCTTTCTTTAATAGACTTATGAAAAGAAGTGACCTACTTGTTCATTTTAATGTAGGTGCTAATATTTCATTCGCAGTTACTAATATTTTTGCAATGACTGCTGGTGGGGCTATATTGATGTTTGTTATTATGTCTGCTGTAGGTGCTGTTGTTGCATTCATTAGTGGAGTAGTTAAAGAGAATATTGATGAAGTTGTCGGTTGGGATGATGTTATTGCTACAACTTTAGGTGGATTTGTGCCTGCTATAGTTAATACTATTGGTTATCTTTGTTATGTTCTTCTTGTATGAGTAAGTTAAAAATTGCAACACATGATAGTGCCACAGGAGAAGCCTCTCACGGCTTGATTTCTTTGTTGGTATTACCTTTTGCCAAGACACAAAGTAAGACTATAAAACAGCAGTATGATGCTGGTTGCAGGTCTTTTGATATTAGAGTGAGATGGGATAAAAGAAGACATCTATATGTCTGTGCTCATGGATTATGGAAATCAAAAAGAAGTGCTGCATCAATACTTAATCAAATAAATGAATTTAAGGATAGGTGTGAAGTATGTATAACATATGAAGGAGTATGTAAGGATGTAGAAAAATTCAGTGCCAAAGTAACTTCTTGGAGATTGCATTTTGATAATATTATATATGGTAGTATATGTACAAAATATGCTACTAAAGTAAGTACTAAAGTAGATTATATCAAGATACAATATGCAGATAAAGAATATAGTGGAGGTATTCAAGGTTTTCTTCCTCTTGATGGTAGAAGCTGGCATACCTATCTTCCTATCCCCTGGCTGTGGGACAGACTCTACAAGAGGCCACATAAGTTCAATGATGAGGAATTTACATTTGTAGATTTCTTATAAGCACATCATAATTAAACAACTTATGCTATTGCATGAGTGATTTATTTTATATATCTTTGCAAGGATAATGAAACTGAGTACACAGATATTAGGAATTATTGCTTTATTAGGTATTATATGTTCTATAGGATTAAGCAAGAAATGCATAAAACTTAATGAAGAAATATCTATAACAGCTAATAATCAAAAGATACTTCTTGGTATGAGGGACTCCTTGAATACATCAAATAGAGTCTTAAAGCTTACAATAGACCAGCTTAATTATTTCAATGATTCTATTCTTAATGAAATGAATAAGGTCAGGAAGGAATTGAATATAAAGGATAATAAGCTGAAATCACTAAGTTATATAAATTCTGTAATAGAAAAGAGGGATACTATAATCTTTAATGATACTATATTTATAGAGAATATAAAAATAGATACTATTATAGAAGATAAATGGTATTCTATGAAGCTTGATTTGGAATATCCAAACAGAATCATTACAGAGCCTTCATTCATTAGTGAGAAATATATAGTTGTAAGTAGAAAGAAAGAAACAATAAATCCTCCTAAGAAGTTCTTTATCAGTAGGTGGTTTCAGAAGAAACATTGGGTAATGGAAGTTAATGTGGTGGAGAAGAACCCTTATATAAAAGAGAGTAATAACAGATTTATTGAGTTTTACAAATGATTGACTTAGGGGTTATAATTACAGGAGTGATAGGATTAGTCACTTCCATAACTAGCGGTTGGCTATCTTATTTATTCACTAGAAAGAAATATAATAGTGAAGTAGATGAGAATGTCATACATAATATGAAGGAGTCTTTAGAGTTCTATAAGCAGCTTTCTGATGACAATAAAGGCAGGCTTGATAGTCTGCTGAAAAGAAATGATGAATTGGAAAGTGAGATAAAGGAATTGAGAAAACAGGTATCTGAACTTATGTTATTAACCTGTAAAGACCTTACTTGTAGGCTAAGGCAAACCAGTATTGATTTATTAAAAGCACAGAATGAAAAGAGTGTTTAATTTCAGAGAAATAAATAATTAAAATATAATAATATGGGACAATTTAAGAGAGAACTTACTTATACAGGAGATACAAGTAAGCTTACTAATATTCAGAAAAAGAGAGTTAGTTCTATATCACAGGAGTCAGATACAACATGGTTAGGAGATGATGTGTTAGGTGTGGAAATTATCAAATATGATATTAATGGCTATTCTGTTAATGTAAAGAGGAAGGGAAATATGTGTAATTTCTGCTTTTTTAATCCTTTTCCTTGTAAATGTAAATGCATAGTAAACAATTTCAACCCTAATGGAACTACAAGTACTTATTCTGTTATATTAAATTCTACTGAGTTTGTAAAGAGTAATGATAATTTTGATATTGGGGATAGTGCATGGGCTTCATATTTTTCAGACGCAACAAACACTAAAACAAATGTAAGAGAATCATTACATTTCTTTATTCATGGGTTTCATTATTTTAATATTAGTAATAATTATGATAGTAATATAGATTGTACCTTTATTTTTTACCCAATATCTATTACTTCATACTTAAGTGATAATATATCCTTTAATGAGGATATGGGAGGAATAAGTCTAAGTAACGTTACTTTTGTACAAAATCGTAAAAGATTCATTGAATTATTAGGCATAAAAGGAACTACTTATATAAGATTAGTTAATCTTGATGCTATAAATTATGTAGCCCTTGCAAGTGGCAAGAATAGCGTTCTTTATACATTTGTTTTTATAGTAGATAGAAATAATAAAGAATTAGGTAAAACTACTTCTTCCAAAACAATAAAAACTTTTGATGATTTGACCAAGGTGCTCGATGGTAGTTATGGTAAAGGTACTATGATGATACTACCTTTTTCTGCTAAGAATGCAGCATTAAATAATTGGGAAACTCCCACAGGAAAGCCTGCTTTATCCTGGACTAGATATACAAAAAAAATTCACCAGAGATAGCTAAATTAACTGAAATATACAATTCTATAAAATAATATATTATGAGAAGAAGTAGAGCTGAAAAGATGTGTATTTTATTACTTAAATACATACCTGTTATATGTGCCTTTCTAATGTTTCTACATGTAGTTTTTCTTGAGTGTGGATTTCATTATTGCTTTGCCGAACTGGCTGTACTTACAATGGTAAGTATAATGATATTAATATGGTCTAGAGTATTTAAGTTCTGTTTAATACATATAGTTTCCAGTCTCTACACTATAGGTATATTATGGTGCAGTTATATTCAGAGATACATAGGGTTTGGTAACCATTTGGAACAAGTCAGAGTAAGTGCTTTATATTTTGGTTTTATTATGCTTTTAATTCTTATCAATAAACATGCTAAAGATTATAAGAGACTTATTGGAGAAAATCATTGATGATATAGATGCTGGTAACAGTAATATAAAAGAGGATGAGGCTATTGAAATAGTCAAAGTAATAAAATCATATACAGACAAGACAAAAAGGCTAAGTAAATATCAAG
>OQVZ01000720.1_pt1 | contig 12611 bp, 8 predicted proteins | sample 1691571 | NCBI WGS metagenome assembly OQVZ01 (sample SAMN03418261, study PRJEB22391) | human gut metagenome | biome: human-gut; feature: organic feature; material: feces | host: Homo sapiens | place: Tanzania | collected 2013-01
TTCCGCAGATCCGCGAGCGTCTGCGTCATGGCCGCGGGGCGGATCGTGGAACCCGCCCCCGTGCGGGAACTGATCGACCGCCCGCGTCATCCGTACACAACTGCGCTCCTCGCGGCAGTTCCGAAACTCGGAGGCGAACACGGAAAACTCTCCACCATTCCCGGATCCGTGCCGACTCCCGCGCATTTTCCCGCAGGATGCCGCTTCTTACATGACGCAGACGCGGTCCGCCATCTCCGAAACGATTCCGAGATTGTGGGTAACAAGGATAATCGACATGCCGGTTTCCTTCCGCAGATCCGCGAGGAGTTCGAGAATTTGCGCCTGAATGGTGACGTCGAGCGCGGTGGTTGGCTCATCCGCAACCAGAATCGACGGACGGCTTGCCAGCGCCATGGCGATCATGACTCTCTGCTGCATGCCTCCGGACATTTCGTGCGGATAGAGTTTCGCCCGTTCTTCCGGACCCGGAATGCCGACTTGACGGAGAAGGTTCACTACTTCGCCTTCAACGTCGGTCACATCCGGACGGTGCAGTTCGATCGCCTCCGCAATCTGTGTTCCGACGCGGAAGACCGGATTGAGGGAAACCGAAGGTTCCTGGAAGATGTAGGCGATTTCACCGCCGCGGATTTTGCGGAGCTGCCGCGAAGAGAGCTTCATGACATCTTCGGTTGTCCCGTCGCGCTTTGTCAGCAGAACTTCGCCGCGCGGGATGCGTGCGGGCGGAGAGGGGAGCAGACGGGAGAGAGACATGCACGAGATGCTTTTTCCGCATCCGCTTTCGCCGACCAGTGCGAGAATTTCGCCTTTTTGAAGATGAAACGAAACGTCGGTCACAGCGGGCAGGAACCCCTGTTCCGATTTGAATTCGATGGTCAGATTTTTTACGTCCAGAACGTTCATAACGGCAGCCTTCATTCATGAATGGAACACAATAGCTCAAAAATGCGAATTTTCAAATCAGGAAGACAGATAAGCTGTAAATTTTTCAATAGACCGGGTCCGGACGGTGTTTGAAGCGAAGGGAACGTTCGGAAAAGTTTTGAACCTGGAGATTTTCCCGAAGCGCCGGACTCATTACTTTCCGGCGCTTCAGGTATTTGCTTTTCATGCGTGTTCGAACAGGAACTTTGCAATTCTGTTTTCGAGTTCCGGATAAAGTTTGTGCGGGACACTGTCTGGAATCCAGATTCTGTGAGAGTATCCGTTTTCATCTTTATCATAAAAACAGCCTTCTCCCGCGGAGCCGTTTTTCTGAACTGCTTCCAGAAAACGCTCGGCGGAAGCAATGGGAACAACGTTGTCATGGTGTTCATGGGTGCAGAGAATTGCCGGACTTGCGGGCGTCAGATATGTTGCAGGGGAGATTTCCGCAAAATCTTCTTTCGCGGGCGTGTGTCCGAGCAGAATCTTGTAGCGCATGGGATCGACGGGAAAATCCGCTTCAACGTCCGCAATGCCGGAAATGGAAACGATTCCGGCGATGCGTTCCGGCGGAAGGCGGAGTCCCGTCATCAGGGCGAGGTGACCGCCGGCGGAACCTCCCATGACAAAAATCCGCTTGCGGTCGAATCCCTGAAATTCCGGAATCTCTGCATCAAGGAAAAAACGTCCGGCTTCCAGGCAGTCATCCCCGCATGCCGGCCACAGGGCAATGGAGGAAAGACGGTAATTGATGTTGTAGACCGCCATGTTCAGTTCACTGCAAAGCCAGATTGCAACTCCGGAAAAAGTGCTTTTTTCCTGTGCGCTCCAGCCGCCCCCGTGAATTGTGAGAACTGCCCGGGTTTCCGGGGTGACGTTATCCGGAAGATAAAGGTCGCCAAGCCCGCGGAATCCCAGCGGGGGGCAATAGGAGATACTGTTGATGATACGCATGGCTGCTCCTTTTTTCTTCAGAATCCGCCGACGAGCGGATGAGCCAGGAACTGAACCGCGGGACGACCGAGGTTGTCGTACTCAAACACTTCCACCGTGTTTTTCCCCTTGCGCAGGAACGGCGCTGGAACGTACAGCGTATGGAACGGACCGCTCTTGTCGTAGCGACCGAGGATGATTCCATTGATCCGGCAGAATCCGCGGTCGCCGGCAGGAACGTACAGGAATGTGTCCGCCGGGGCGTCCGCAATTTCGAACTCCGCACGGAAGAAACCGATGTTGTTCTTCACCGGAAATTCCGGAAGGGGTCCGTAGACGACTTTCGACGTATCCTCCATCGGCATCGCAGAAGTCGTCCAGCCGTGCTGGAACTGCTGTCCGTTCAGAATCACGCCGTCCGTAATACCTTTCTGATTATGTTCCGTGTTGCAGAAGAAGTTCGTGCGGCTCATGTTCTCGACAATGATTTCCAGCGTGCCGCCTTTGCCGGTTTCAACCGTGAAGGATTCGTTGCCTTTCCAGAGATGTTTCACAAATTTGCCGTTGTAAAACACCCACGCACGGTCGGCAAGACCGACGACTTTTACCGGAAGCGTAAACGTCTGCGGCTTGAGGTGCGTGGTATAACGTGCAAAACCGTAGTCGCCGCCGATCTCTTCCAAAGTGAGCGGACACGGCGATTCCGTTGCGTTGACGGAGAGCGCATCCAGATTCGATGAAAGCGGGGCAAATTCGGTTAACGCGATTTCTCCGTATGACGCTTTCGGGCAATCCGCGGGGATCGGGGTGTCAAGTGAAAATTCAGGATTGAATTTTGCAAACAACGGACGGTACATCCGGTAGAGTTCCCGGACATCTCCGGCCTCGCTGACGGGTGCGGCCATGTCGTAGCTTGTAATCAGCTGACTGCTCCAACCGTCTAGACTCGTCATCGCCCCGTTCTGGAAGCCGAAATTCGTGCCGCCGTGGAACATGTAGAGATTGATATGCGCGCCCCATTCAAGCGCCTTTTTCAGATTCTCCACAATCAGAACCGGATCGCGCGGACGGATCGGCTGTCCGGTGCTCATGTGCTGACCGTTCCAGTATTCCACGATGAACTGTGGCATATCGGGCTGTTCCGACTGGTTGAATTCGAGTTGCGGAACCGGGTTTTCGTTGCCGCACATCAGGGTGCGCCAGACTCCGTCGGGCATTTCATTGGAAATGCGCGTATCGCTGTCGCCGTCCGCCGCAATGATGACGTTCCGATAGCCGCTGTCGTCGACAAGCTTCTTCAGGAAGTTGTAGTAGACCATGTCATTCCCGTAGGAAGCATAGCCGTTTTCAATCTGGAGCATGATGATGTTTCGTGTATAGAACCCCTTCACCTGTTCAAAAACGGCTTTGAAATAACGCTTCACGAAGCCCATGTACTGCGGTTCGGAGCAGCGCAGACGCAATCCTTTGACCGCGAGAAGCCACGCGGGAAATCCGCCGAATTCCCACTCGGAACAGATGTACGGACCGGGACGCAGCAGAACTTTGATTCCGAGTTCATCCGCGAGTTCGAGAAAATGGCGGACGTCGAGCATTCCGGAGAAGTTGAACTTCCCCGGAGTGCGCTCGTGAAGATTCCACGGCATGTAGGTCGCAACGGTGTTGAGTCCGCACGCTTTGAGTTTGAGCAGACGGTCCCGCCAGTACTTGCGCGGAACGCGGAAATAGTGCATTTCACCCGAAAGAATGCGGAACGGCTTGCCGTCGAGAAGGAACTGTTTGTTTTTGATTTCAGTTTTCATTCAGCAACTCCGAAAACGTTTTTGACGGCCTGAAGGAAGCCGTAGCCATAGCGGGTATCTGGTTCCAGGTAGGAACCTTCGGTCCATTCGTTCCAGCAGGGAATCTGAATCATTTCGCTCTTGCTGATGCCGGAATCGTGGAGCTCTTTGACATATTCCAAAGCATCCTGGAAGAGGTCGGGGGTGTTTTCAATGATGACTGCTCCAAAGGGATATGGGCGCTGTTCGAACATATCCGACTGCACTGTGCGCGGTGAGCAATCCCAGCCCGGACACACTGCGGGAGAATACGGAAGAGAGAAGCGTTCGCACATCATTTTTTCAAAAGGCAGTCCGTTTTTCATCCAGGATGCATAGGTTGCGGCGGGAAATTCCCCGTTGGAAATGCCGCCTCTTCCCATTGTGTAGTTTGCAATTGAATTGAAACCGACACGTTTGAGCATGGCGCTGTAGTTCTCAAAATTGCCCGGTGCGGGATCCCAGCAGTCGTTGTGGGCGTTCATATTGAGCTCGCCGAGACCGGCTTTTTGAAGTTTGTCGCGGAATTCGCGGATCATTTCCGCCGCCGCATCTTCACCGCCGAGACTTTTGATAAGAGTCTGTGGCCGCCAGATGCTGAAATAAAGTCCCCCGTCCACGCGCAGATAGTTCGGACGGCTCATATACTTTTCAATATAAATAGAAGTTTCCCTCCGGAAGGTTTCTGGGGAGATATTTTCTCCTATCCAGTTGATTTCCGACGGCTTCCAGTAATTTCCCGGATGCGCGTAAATCGGATTGTGGTTGCACCACATCAATGCGAATTTGATTTTTTCGCAGTTCGCGGCATTGAGAAAACCTTCGTTCAGGCAGCGGTCGCGATAGGGACCGTCGTTAAAGCAGTACCAGTCGAAAATGAATGCATCGATCCCGTGATGTGTCGCCGCGCTGATTTTCTGCTCCATTACTTCAGGTTTGGATTCATCCTGATAGCCCCAGACGGGAACTTTCGGTTGAAGGTGTCCGGGAAAACGCGGGGTCGCGTGCTGTGTCAGGCGCCATTCACTCCACCCTTTGCCGTGAAGGGCTTCAATGCGCGGATCGCTGTGCCAGTTCGGGAAATAATACGTTGCGACGATTGGACGTTTTGCCATTTTTCAACTCCTTTTTTATAAATGTTGTGTGGTTGTCTGAAATTATACGCTGAAACTGCAAAAAAGGCAAGAGGCTGAAAAAGGAATCTTTGGCATGAATATGACAAAACGGTTTTTCAAATGTGCTCTATTGGCAGTTTTCTGCCAGAAATTCCCGTTTTACCCCTCTTGTTTTTTTTAGATTCTGGAGTATAATTTATTAAAACGAAGGAGCCGGTGAGGCGAAAATGAAAAAGATAACATTGAAAGCATTGGCGGAACAGAGCGGTTTTTCTCAAAGAACGCTCTTTCGCATTTTACGCAATGATCCGCAGGTAAAAGCCAGTACCCGCGACGCTGTTATCCACCTTCTCAACATCCACGGATATATGGTTCAGAGCTATGCTGAAAATGAAAAAATCGTTGTGGATGTTTCCGTCAACAACCGCTATTCCGAACGGATTGCGGAAAATGTGCTCAAACGGCTCCGGCAGGAGAACTACAGAACGGTCATGACGGAGTCGTTCCGCCATCCGGGAAAGTTCCGCAAGGAATTGGCGGATGCCGATGTGGTGATATTTTCCGGACTCCAGAATTCCGAATGGTTCCGCATTGCTCGCGACATTTCGCCATCGGTTTACCGTGTCAGCCTTTTCTGTGAAAATGCGCCGGAAGCGGAACTGCATATTGCCGCCGACAATCTCGGCGGAACCCGCGCGGCTGCGGATTTTCTTTGCAACCGCTTCGGAAGAATCGCTGTTTTCGCAAACGGTCTGGAAAAAGATTCTGCGGAACGCGCTTCCATTTTCTGCGGTCATGCCACGCTTTACTATCCGCAAGTCCGGTGTGACATGATCCGCTACACCATGCAGAAAGACCTGCTGAAGTTCTATGAAGAACACAAAGAGGATTATGACGCCTATTTCTACCAGAACGGCACGCCGTGGCTGGCTCTGGAACCTCTGCTGCTGCGGGATAAGGCAAAGATTTTCCGTCTGATGTTCAACAATCCGGAATACATCTGTGAAATCCGCAAACTGAAGACTCCGAAGCTCGACGCCTATATTGATTTTGAAATAAACTGTCTTCAGGATCTTGTAGCCTTCTATTTGCGGAACCGTCCGCTGCTTTGCGCACAGCAGCGAATCATAACTCTGCTGCCGACGCATCTTGAGATTGCTCAAAGCGGGCGGGGAAGAAAATGGAAATAACCGGCAACCCAGGAAATATTTCATATAACCAAAAAAGAAAGGTGCAAAAATGAAAAAACTGCTTCTCGGAACAATCGCGTTCACCTGTGCCGCAATGCTTTTTGCGGAGCCGCTTCACGAATGGACAGTAAACAGTGCCGGACTGAGCTGGACGGAGAAAAAACTGGAATTTTCGCGTAAAGGGGATTGTGCGGAATTCAAACTTCTGGAAAGCGGAGAAAAGCCGTGGTCGGCAATCATCCGTTTTACCGCTCCACAGACCATTCGGAAAGGGGAACGTTACCGCTGTTCGTTTTCCGCCGCCGCTTCCGACAACGCCGAAATTCTGGTGATTGCCGCGATGAAAGGCGTTTCTCCCTGGACAGTTCTGGGCAGCAAAAACACTCGGAAAAACGTTACGCTGACCACAGAATTTCAGACGTTCTCGTTTGAATTCACCGCAGATTTCGATTATACCGGAACCGTTTTCGCCCCGAATCTCAATATCGGTGCTCTGCCGGAAGGAACCACGGTCAAAGTCCGCAATGCTGTTTTTGAAAAACTCTGATGCAAAAAAACAACCAAAGGAGACTGCAACATGAAAATATCAGCTTGTCTTGATTTCCCGTCAAAGAGGACCTATAGGGAATCCACTCTCATAGAGCTCCTCGTGGTAATTGCGATCATCGCCATCCTTGCCGGCATGCTTCTTCCTGCGCTGAGCAAGGCGCGGGACAAGGCGCGGGCGATCAGCTGTGCGTCGAATCAGAAACAGCTCGGAACATATACATTCCTGTATGCGGATGACAACGGCGGGAGTCTGCCGGTGACTCATAAAGTGAATTTTGGAGGTGATCTGTCGAGTATTGAATGGCAGACGCTGCTTTGGGGATATATTACTAAGAAGCCGGTACAGAAACAGGTTATTGGTCTGATTGATTTTGAAACCGGCTCTCATTTATATACGAAACCGAATCTGCCGTGTTTTACGTGTCCTGCACAGACAGGAGTGTATGATGCGGCTCAACAAGGCTATGTGCATATTGGCAGGAACTGGCTTGCCGATCAAACTGCTTCAGCTTATTTTTGGGGCTGGATCGTGAAATTGAAACGACCTTCGGAGAGAATGCTTTACGCTGATTCAACAGGCTCAGTGAACTACGGAGGCTTTAATTTATGCCCGAACATTTCATCCTATTCAAGTTCTCCGCATATATCTTTCCGTCATCCCGGGATGACTGCCAATCATACATTTGCAGACGGTCATGTTGTTCTGCAGAAGGAGCGAGTGGATAACATTAACAGCTGGGGTTCCCAATTCTGGGGGCACGGTGTACAATAAAAATTTCAGGGGTCATAGAATGAAAAAACTTCTGCTCGAAACACTCGCTTTGACAACGGCGGCAATGCTCTTTGCGGAACCGGCGGGGAAGGGGGATGTCATCAATACGGAATTCGGTCCGGTCGCCATTTCGGGAGACTGGAAGGAGAGCTGGACTCTTTCCGTTACATCGGAAATTCCGGAAAAGGATGTGCTGGAAGTCGCTCTTCTGCTGAAAGCGGTGAAAGGAGAGGCTCTGCTTCCGAAACTGACGCTTTCGTGGAACATTCCCCAGCACGACATTCAATACCGCTGGCATACCGCATTCGGGGGAGCCGGAACGATTCCGCCCGACTGGAGCGGAGCGGTCGGTTCCAGTCTGTCCGGACATACTCCGATTCTCGTTCTTTTCGGGAATGACGGGACGAACCGTCTGACATTCTGTGTTTCCGATGCGATCCGGAAAGTCGAATTCAAGGCTGGTGTCTGCGAGGAGACGAACGAGCTGAGCTGCTCGGCATCGCTGTTCACCCAGCCGGAGTCTCCGGCGGAACAGTGCCGGGTCGTGCTCCGGTTTGACCGACGGAAACAGACGTACGCGGAAGCCGTGCAGTCCGCTTCCCGCTGGTTCGAAAAGTTTCCCGAAAACCGTCCGCTTCCCGCGCCGGAGGCGGCGTTTGAGCCGTTCTATTCCACGTGGTATTCCTATCATCACAAAGTTTTTGCGGATGAACTGGAAAAGGAGTGCGCGCTTGCGGTGCAGTACGGCATGAAAGGGCTGCTAGTGGACGGCGGGTGGTATGCGGACGATGACAAGCGCGGATGTGATTTCTGGGGTGACGGCGAAGTTTCAAAGCTCCGTTTTCCGGATATGCGCGGACATGTCGCGCGGATTCATGCGCTCGGAATGAAATATGTGATGTGGTTCGGGCTTCCGTTCATCGGCTACCACAGCAAGGCGTTTCAGCGGTTTCAGGGAAAGTATATCAATGACGTTCCCTTCCTGGAATGCAGTTCGCTTGACCCGCGCTTCCCTGAGGTGCGCGAGTATCTGATCGGCGTTTGCGAGCGGATGCTCCGGGAGTGGGATATCGACGGCTTCAAATTCGATTTTATCGACAAGTTCCAGTGGTACGGGGAGGACCCCGCAATCAAGGAAAATTACGCCGGACGCGACATCCGGAATCTTCCGCTCGCGGTCGATCATCTGCTCTTTACCATGACGGAGCGTTTGCGGAAAATCAAGAAAGATATTCTGATTGAATTCCGCCAGCCGTATATCGGACCGTCGATCCGCAAGTACGGAAACATGTTCCGCGTGACGGACTGTCCGGGCGATTCGGTCACGAACCGGGTCGGTACGGTCAATCTGCGTCTGACAAGCGGGGCGACGGCGGTGCATTCGGATATGCTGGAATGGCATATGGAAACTTCCGCGGAGGATGCGGCGCGTCAGCTGCTCGCGGTTCTTTTTTCCGTTCCGCAGATTTCGGTCAAACTTGAGAATCTGCCTGAAACACACCGGAAAATGCTGAAATTCTATCTGGATTTCATGATCCGTCACCGAGAAACTCTGCTGAAAAGCAAGTTCGTTCCGCTCGCGCCGGAGGCGCGTTATCCGCAGATCCGTGCGGAAAAAGACGGTGAGACGGTGATTGCCGTTTACGGGAAAAATCAGATTGTGGAGCTTCCGGAAACGGGACGCTGCTGTCTGTTCAACGCAACGGCGGAGCCTGCGCTTTATGTGAATTCCGTTTCGGGATTCCGCGGACGCGCGTTCGACGTCTGTGGAGAATCTGCGGAAAGCGAAGAGGCGTTTGCCGGAGGCTTGCTGAAACTCCCCGTTCCGGTTTCCGGCATGTTCGAACTCAAAATAAACAAGGAGTCAAAATGAAATCTTTACTGAAAACAATTCTGTTCGCTGTTTTGCCGCTGGCTGCGGCCGGGACGGAAGCCCGTTTTACTGTTCCGTTTGACGGAACGCCGGAAATCGTCGGGAAACCGGGCGAAAAACTTCCCGAAGCAAGGATTTTCGGGCGGACCGGATATGTCGACGGCGTTTCCGGAAAAGCTCTTTCGGTGCGGCGTCATGCGTACGATCAGGTGACGGCCGTCAACATCAGCGGTCTTCCGGTTCTTTCGTTCACGGAGGGAAGCGTCGCTTTCCGGTTCCGTCCGAATCCGGATGACAAGGGCGATGGGAATAACTGGCTCTATTTTGCCCGGAGCGGCGGCAAAATCCAGAGTTATCTGATCTACTTCCGCGACAAGGGGATGTTTGAGCTGACCGTCTGCGCTCCGCGTCAACGTCAGTTGTTCGCGAAGGTGAAGCTTGATCCGGCGAAATGGTATCATCTGGCGTTCACCTGGAATGCCGCGAAAGGGGAAGTCGCTTTTTATGTCAACGGAAAACCGGCCGCCGGCAAACAGCGGGACGCGTGGATTGCGCCAGATTTCAAACTTTCCGATCCGCTGAACATCTGGCTCGGGCGCGGAGGAAGCGACCGCTTTCAGGCGAAAGTCGGAGAAGGCGATTACGATGAGATAAAACTCTATGACCATCAGCTTTCCCCGGATGAAATTCTGACGGAATCCATCGGCGACGCAGCGATGCGCCTGTCGCCTGTTCCGGCGGAAAAAGTCGCGCGGAACGGGAAACGCATTGAGGTCCGTTTCAGCGCTCCGGTTTCCCGTTTTTCTTCGGCTCAGCCTCTGATGGAATTCAGAAGCTCCGGCGGAGAGATTCGGATTTCCTCGCTGGGCTCTTCCGGAAAGCTGACGATTAACGGCGGAGTGAAAAATCTGGAATCTCCGTACGTGTTCAATCACAAACTTCCGCTGAACATTGCGGTGGAAGCGGAGGGGAAACAGGCAAAGATTTTCTTTGACGGCGTGCCGCAGGGATCTTTGGAACTGAGCAAGCCGTGGGGAAATTTTCTCGGGGCGGAAGCTGCTCCGGCATTGAAATTTCACTCCGTCGATCCGGACGCACTTGGAACAGCCGCTCTGAAACGCAAAAGTTCTTCCGCGCTGGAGAAAAAACTCTGGAGTCTGAACGACGCCTGGAAGCGGACCGAGGGCGCACGGGAGCGCATCTCTCTGAACGGAATCTGGCGGATTTTCCCCGGAGAAAATTACACGTTCGCCCCCTCTGCAGAAGGCAAACAGCTTTACAGTCGGGTTCCGGGCAGCTGCCGTTCCACGCTTTTCCGGCGTTACGTGGAAAAGGAGGGAGAGCTTTCCGCGCTTCCGACGGAGGAAATCGACAAGAAAGTGACCGCCGGATGGTATCAGCGCACATTTTCCGTTCCGGAGGAGTGGAAGGGAAAGCACATCTTCCTGCGGTTTGAAGATCTGAATGCGGATTACGGAAAAATCATGCTCAACGGCAAGCTGATAGACGCCTTCCGCCAGGATTTCAAAAACGCGCTTGCGACCCCGAATGAACGACTGGTTGAAATTACGCCGTTTCTGAAAAAAGAAAACGTCGTCTCCGTCTTTACCGACCGCGCCTCGCACGGGACGATACCGCTGGACGACAATTTCATTACAGTCAACGACGTCTGGCTGGAGGCGAATCCTTCTCCGGTGCGCCTGCTCGGGACGCTGGTTCTGCCCTCGTTCCGCAAGTCCAGCGCGGAGTTCCGCACAACCGTTTCAAACCCGTCGGGCGTCCGCGGAAAAGCGGAGCTGGTTTTCCGGTTTCGGAATGGAAAAGATGAACGGACGTTCCGTCATTCGTTCATGCTCAACGGAGAAAAACGCCAGCGCGTGAAGTTCTCGGAAGCGTGGAAAAATCCGGTTCTGTGGAACGCGGAGAATCCGCAGCTTTACACGCAGACTCTTTCTCTGAATGTAGACGGCAGCCCCGCGGACACTTTGCCGGAGCGTCCGTTCGGCTTCCGCGAGGCGTGGGTCGAAAACGGCGAGTTCCGTCTGAACGGATTGAAAACGCGTTACCGCATGCTGACGAATCCGAGGCTCGAACATGCCGCATTTGCGAATCCGCGCGCGGCGGAGCAATACGTTTCCGGCCTCAAATACCTGAACTTCGACACCGTTCGCTTCAACCCGAATATCATGATGAACTCATCGAGTTTAAACACGCGGGAGTATCTGCGGGCATGCGACCGGCTGGGTGTTTACAACCTCTTTCCCATGCCGCCGTACGACAACGACGAGATGAGTCTCTACCGTGAAGGCGTGGAGAAGTTCTTTGAACATTACGGTCAGTACACGAGCATCATCATGTGGTACACCGACTTCAACACATGTCATTATCAGCGCAATCAGGATCCGTACTATCTGAACGATACTGAATATCTTCCGGAAAGGGTGATTCCGCCCCGCCGGAAAGCGATGACCGCGGAGCGGACCATCCGGGCGCTGGATTCAACGCGGGAGGTCTTCCAGCACGCCGGCGGAAACTCCGGAAAAATCTTTACGTCCATGAATTATCAGAGCTACGGCACGCCGCTTCAGGAACAGGAAGACTGGCCGAAGGTCTGGTCGGCAAGCCATACGCAGCCGCTGATGGTGGTTGAATCCGGCTTCCCGTATTCATTCCAGTTTCTGTATTTCGATGGACCTAAAGAGAACTGGCTGTTTGCGGAAAATGCTTCGCGTTTCTTCGGCGACGGAGTTTACCGCGCGGAGAAGAGAGCGCGAATCCGGGGAGAGTTTTTCTCGAAGCTCAGCAATCCACACCTTCCTCCGAATTACATTCGTGTGTCTGCCGAACATTACCGGCGAGTGCTGCGTGCATGGCGCGGATACGATGTTTCGGCTCTGGGAGATTTCACCAATCTGAGGAATCTTTTTGTTGACCGGGGGTTCTATGCCTGGCACAACCGTTTCTTCTGGGGAGTCGACCGGCAGGTGAAAGTCCCCGGCGTCCGTCCGGATTCCGCACGTTTCGGGTTACCGCTTGTTGATTTCCTGGCGCCCACTCCGCTAGCCGAACTCGTTCGCCGGGAACTCGCGCCGCTCCGCGTTTTCCTCGCCGGGAAACCCGCCCAGTTCACGAACAAAGACCATGCGTTCACTTCCGGCGAAGCGTTCGAAAAGAGCGCAGTCGTCATCAACGACCGCACGACGGCGCAGACTCTGCTTCTCCGCTGGAAGTTTATTGTCGATGGCGTTCCCGTTGAGGATGGCGAGAAATCGGTGACCGTGGAGCCGGGCGGCATCGGGAAAGTTCCGCTGAACTTCACCGCTCCGCGTGTCGCAAAACGCACCGGAGCGAAAATCGACCTGGAAGTCTTCCGCGACAGACGAAGTTGCCGAGATTGGCGTCCGGCTGCTGCTCGAACACGAGGATTTTGTA
>OQVZ01000722.1_pt1 | contig 12584 bp, 10 predicted proteins | sample 1691571 | NCBI WGS metagenome assembly OQVZ01 (sample SAMN03418261, study PRJEB22391) | human gut metagenome | biome: human-gut; feature: organic feature; material: feces | host: Homo sapiens | place: Tanzania | collected 2013-01
TTTGTTGCTCCTCCTTTTCAAAATTTGTCGTACAGTGGTGCGTCAAATTTTGTATTGAAAAGAGGTTGACGGCTTCGCCACATTATAAAGGCGACCACAGGTCGCCCCTACGATAGTCTTATTATTTTAGGCTATCTAAAATAGAAAAATCACCGTAGGGGCGAACTGCGTTCGCCCGCTAAACAATAATTTATCGTTTTAAATATATTTGGTAAATTATTCCGTAAATTTCTCTTGTTGCAAATGGCATATATCCGTTCCACGGTGTTCTGCTTGGATATCTAAGCGGAGTAAGTCCGTTTATTTTAGCAAATTGACTCGCTCTGTACTCGTGAAAATCATTTGTAATAACAGTAATTTTATCGCATTTTATGTTATTATTTTTTATAACTTCGGCAGAATATTTGAAATTTTCCTTTGTTGAGGTTGATTTATCCTCAATGTAAAGTCTTTCTTTGTCAATTCCTTTTGCTACGAGTTCATTGTACATACATTTTGCTTCGCTGATTAATTCACCATTTCCTTGACCGCCGCTGAGAATTGCAATGGAATTCGGGTTTTCGTTTAAATAATCATATGCCGCATTAATTCTTCCACGCAAAAATATACCCGGTTCATCGCCGTTAACAATGCAACCGAGAACGATAGCGACATCACTTGCCTCGTTGGTTTTAAAACTGCATTTGAGCACATTGCCGAATGTAAATATGCCGATACACAAACAAAGTGCAACTGCTGTTGAAATGATACCTAAAAAAGCTTTCCCGACTTTCTTTTTGTTAATATTTTTTATAAGCAGATTGATTTTGCTGAAGAAAATTGCGTATAAAACGAGCAAAATTCCAAAGCCTAAACCTGTAATTAACCCAATATTGTATTCACCCGGTGAAATTAACGGCCCTATATAAAATAATATGAATAAAAAGCCTATTACTGAAATTATTGACCTTATGATTTTGTTTTTCATATTCTCACCTCATATTTATAATATCATATTAAAAGTGGAGAATTGTTAATATAAAATAAAGAATTAGCCTTTATAAAAAAATAACGGCCTGCAAAAGCAGACCGTTTAATTTTTTTTGATATTAACAAATTACTTTTCAGCGTATTTGTTTTCGCCGTACCAGCTATACATTGAACGAATCTTTTCGCCAACTTGCTCAAGCTGATGGTTAGCTTCCATTTCTCTCTTAGCCTTGAAGTGAGCCCAACCGTTGTTAGCTTCAGTGATGAACTTAGAAGCGAATGTACCGTCCTGAATTTCTTCAAGAACTTTCTTCATTTCTTTCTTAGTTTCGTCAGTAACAAGTCTCTTACCTGTTTCGTAATCACCGAATTCAGCAGTGTTAGAAATTGAATATCTCATTTCCTTGAAGCCGCCGGCATAGATAAGGTCAACGATAAGCTTCATTTCGTGGATACATTCAAAGTAAGCGTTTCTTGGGTCATAACCTGCTTCAACAAGTGTTTCAAAACCAGCCTTCATAAGAGCTGTAACGCCGCCGCAAAGAACAGCCTGCTCACCAAAGAGGTCAGTTTCGGTTTCACACTTAAATGTTGTTTCAAGGATAGCTGCACGAGCGCCACCGATACCTGCGCCGTAAGCAAGAGCGATATCCCAAGCATGACCTGTTGCATCCTGATATACAGCAACAAGACAAGGAGTACCTTTGCCCTCTTTGTATTCCGAACGAACAGTGTGACCAGGAGCCTTAGGAGCAATCATAAATACATCAACATTTGCAGGAGGTACGATTTGTTTGAAGTGAATGTTGAAACCGTGAGCAAATGCAAGAGCCATACCCTCTGTAAGGTTTGGTTCGATATCCTTCTTGTAAATAGCAGCTTGCTTCTCGTCCGGAGCAAGAATCATAACTACATCTGCAGCCTTAACTGCGTCTGCTGTTTCCATTACCTTTAAACCGAGGTCTTCAACTTTCTTCCAAGATTTTGAACCCTTGTAAAGACCAACGATTACATCAACACCGCTTTCGTGAAGATTGAGTGCGTGTGCGTGACCCTGTGAACCAAAGCCTACAATAGCAACAGTCTTACCTGAAAGTACATCAAGATTACAATCTGATTCGTAAAAAAGTCTAGCTTCTTCTGCCATTTTTGTTTCCTCCAAAAATAAATTATATTTAAATATTTGAATATCAGCGGTTTTCGGTTGTCCGACCACACGCCGAATATCTTTAACAATTTTCATTATAGCTTGTCTGTTGTCTAATGTCAATACCTAATTTTAATTTTTTTGCAAACCTTCCATTGCGTGGATAATATGAAGCCTCATAGCTGTTCTTGCGCCGTCGGGATTACGCTTTTTAATAAAGTCCATAATCAACCTGTCATCGCTCATATTGTCCTTGCTCACATCACTGTCTTTCATCATAACAACAACACCCTTTTTGATTGCATTAAAAATAATGGGTATAAATTGCTTAACAAAAGCATTGTGGGTTGCGTTTGCGATACTTTCGTGAAACTTTTGTTCTTCAACTGTTCTGTCTTCGCCTGAAAGTATCTTTCTTTCGACTGCTTCGCCACATTCACAGATAATGCGAATTTCCTCATCTGTAGCCCTTAAAGCCGCATAATAAGCGCAATCAGGCTCAAACATAAGCCTCATTTCAAATAAATCGTCAAGACCGGAAGTGATGTCGCTTAAATCGTTTGAATCAATAATGGTATTGGAGGTTACGAATGTACCTTTGCCACGTTTAATCTCCAAAATGCCGTAAGTTGTAAGAATTTTAACTGCTTCTCTGAGGGTGGAACGACTGACGCCGAGCTCTGCCGCAAAGTCATTTTCGTTTGGTAATTTGTCACCGACGGAAAATCGTTCTTCTTCCTCAATCATTTTTAATATTTGCTTTGCAGTGCTGTCTGCAAGCCTTGATGAATTGCCCATATGAACACCTCTTGTGTTGTATGATAACACACTTGTATGGTGCGTGTCAAGAAGATGTCAGACATCTTACAACAAAAATGCGACTTTTTTAGCTTTATATTTGTTCAATGTTATGAAATTTGCCGTATTACTTGTAAATTGTGAACAAAATTGCTATATTATAGGTATATATAAGATACCTAATCTGTCGTGGAGGTGTTTGACAATGAGAAAGGTAACTAAACTTAAATATTATATTGAATCACTTTGTATTTACGATTTTGAAGAGGATGATGTTTTTTCGGCTCTCTATGATTTGCTTTGTGACGAGGATGAGGATACCGTGGCGCTTCAAAGCTACTTTTTTAAGGAGCTTGCAAAAAGCAGTGAATCGCTTAAAGAGCATATTTCAAAATTAATTTTAACTAATGATAATATATTTACAAAAGCGGCTTGCGCAGATAAAGCAGGCGAGCTTTCATTAGCCGTTATGAATGCCGTTAAAAGTGACCTTGCAAAGCTTGAAGAAATTGCTTCAATCAATGCTCAGGATATTGCAAACGGTGTTGACGATGATGATGTGAAAGAAATTTTGCTTACATTGCCGGGTTGGGAAGTTGGCAAAGCAGTTGAGCCGCTCAAAGACCATTGGGATAAACAAATCGACGAGCTTGTTAATTATCACAAAACTTACGGCTACGGTATGTATGCAAAGAATATCGCATTCACTTGGCGAGATGAGGAAATTACACCGGTTAATTCTATCGACGCTATTCGTTTGATCGATTTGAAAAATTACGAACTTCAGCGCAATAAAGTTATTGATAATACAGAAAGCTTTATTGCCGGCCACCCTGCCAACAATGTTCTTCTTTACGGCGATAGGGGAACAGGCAAAAGTTCAACCGTTCACGCTATTCTTAACGAATATTGGCAGCAAGGACTTAGGATGATTGAAATACCGAAGAGTGCCGTTGCCGACCTTTCGCTTATAAGAGAGCAAATAGCAGATTCACCGATGAAGTTTATTATCTATATCGATGATTTAAGCTTTGATTCAAACGATACTTCATTCAGTGAACTTAAAGCGGCGCTTGAGGGTTCGCTTTCAGGCAAACAGCCGAATACAATTATATATGCAACTTCTAATCGCCGTCATCTTATCAAAGAAAACTTCTCGGACAGGGAAAATGATGTCAACCGTGGCGATACAATGCAGGAGCAGTTGAGTCTTTCCGACAGGTTCGGTCTTACCATTACTTTCCTTAACCCGGACAAGAAAGAATATCTTGACATTGTTGAAAAACTTGCAACTGACAGACATTTTGCAGACCACGGCGTAGATATGGATAAGCTTTTATTTAAAGCTGACCAGTGGGCAACAAGACGAGGCGGCCGTTCACCTCGTGGCGCAAAACAATTTATCGACCATGTTGAGGGATGTATTAAGCGAAACAAAGAATGGTAAATTATAGTTTGCGGTTGTGAATAAGCAGCCATAACCGCACCCGAATTTCAAACAATTAGAAATTTATTTCTAATAAAATAAATGAAACAATAAATATATCGTTTCAACAACGCAGTAACGATACGATTTTAGGTATCTAACGATACCGTAATCGTATCGTTGGGTGCTTTGAATTTTTAGGTCAGGGGCAGTACCATCGTACAGCACCCTTCCCTAAAAATCCAATTCTGACTACTTCTTCGCAACCTTAGTCGTACTAATTTTCTTGCTTCCCACTGTCGAGGGAAGTGGCGGCTTTGCCGTCGATAGGAGAGATTACGAAAATTTAGATTATTTAAAATAGAAAAATCACCGTAGGGGCGAATATCATTCGCCCGCCAAACAATAATTTATGGAAATTAATTCAAAATTTATTTATAAATTTTAAAAAATGTTAACTAAAACAACAAAAAATCATCACTAAGCAGTGATAAAATGATATCAACAAAGCAAAGGAGAAACATTATGGGAACAAAAATTTTAGTCGTAGACGACGACCGCAACATTTGCGAGCTTTTAAAACTCTATTTGGAAAATGACGGATATACTGTTTTTGTTGCTAATGACGGACAGGAAGCAGTTGAAATGTTCCAGTCAAAAGCACCTGAACTTGTCCTTCTCGATATTATGCTTCCTAAGATGGACGGTTGGCAGGTTTGTCGTGAAATCAGGAAAACTTCTAATACACCTATCATTATGCTTACTGCTAAGGGTGAAACTTTTGACAAGGTGCTTGGTCTTGAACTCGGTGCAGATGACTATGTAACAAAACCGTTTGACGCAAAAGAAGTTATGGCAAGAGTTAAAGCAGTGCTTCGTAGAAGCAGCGGCAACTCGGAAGCAGAAGAAAACAGCAAGAAGATTGTTACTTACGACAATCTTGAAATCAATATTGTTAACTATGAACTTAAAGTTAAGGGAGTGCCTGTTGACACACCTCCTAAAGAACTTGAGCTTATTTATCATTTTGCTTCAAACCCTAACAGGGTTTACACTCGTGACCAGCTTCTTGACGAGGTTTGGGGATTTGACTACTATGGTGACTCAAGAACAGTCGATGTTCATGTTAAAAGACTTCGTGAAAAACTTGAGGGTGTATCCGATAAATGGTCACTTAAAACCGTTTGGGGTGTAGGATACAAATTTGAAACAAAAGAATAATCAGGGAACAAAGTTATGACAAAAATGGATTTGCCTCCAAAAAAGACATTGAAGGATAATATTTTTGCTAAATACTTTTTGTTGTTCTCGGCAATTATGCTTATTGTGCTTACCATTCTCGGCACTACGCTTACCGTTTTGGTCGGTGCGTATACTCAAAAGCAGACTACCGATTTGCTTATGGAAAATGCGCAGTCGATTGCAAACAGCGTTAATTCAAATCTTCTCGTTTCCGATATGAACGATACATATTCAAACGAAAAAGAGATGATTTGCCGTGCACTTAAAATCATTTCAAACTCGGTTGATGCAGATATTTTTGTTTGCGATGTTGAGGGAAATGTGATTTTGTGTAAGGAAAGAGCCGACTCGCTCCCGTTTTTCGGCAAATTCGGCACTTGCTCGTATCATACTAATTATAATATAAGCGACTCTATTTTGCAGCAGGTGTATGAAAGCAGTTATGTGGGCAGCGGCGTTATCAGCAATCAGCGTTCGTATATTGTCGGCTGCCCGATTTACAGCAGTAATCAAATTATCGGTTCTGTTTTCGCAACAAGTGCAACGAGTTCTGCATCTTTGGTTCACGCAGTGTTTAGGATGTTTATGGGCAGTGCTATTTTGTGCCTGCTTTTAGGTTTTGTTTGCATTTGGCAACTTACAAGAAGCTTTGTTTCACCGCTTCGTGATATGAGTAAAGCGGCAAAGCAGTTTGCAATCGGTGACTTTTCTTACAGAGTTAAAGTTAAGGGCTGTGATGAACTTGCTGAGCTTGGCAAAGCGTTTAACGATATGGCGGATGCTCTTGACACGCTTGAATCGTCAAGGCGAAGCTTTGTGTCTAATGTATCGCACGAACTTAGAACTCCGATGACTTCAATCGGCGGCTTTATTGACGGCATACTTGACGGAACAATACCAAAAGAAAAGGAAGACTATTATCTCGAAATTGTCAGCGGCGAAATAAAAAGACTTACCCGACTTGTAGTAACGATGCTTAATATGAGCAAAATAGAATCGGGCAGTTTTGAAATGAAACCGCAAAAATACGATATTTCAGACCAAATAATACATATTCTTTTAACCTTTGAGCAAAAGATTGAGGAAAAGAATATTGAAATTACAGGTCTTGAAGATTTAAACCCTACCTTTATCACTGCGGATAGGGATATGATTTATCAGGTTATCTATAATATTTTTGACAACGCAGTTAAGTTTACAAACGAAAAGGGCTATATCAATGTCAAAATGTTTGAAAACGAGCAAAGCGTTGAAGTGCACATCAAAAACAGCGGTATAGGTATTCAAAAGGAAGAACTTTCAAAAGTATTCCAAAGATTTTATAAGGTTGATAAATCAAGAGGACTTGACGCCAAGGGTGCAGGTTTGGGGTTATATATTGTAAAGATGATGGTTGAAATGCACAGCGGTACAATTTATGCGCAAAGCGAAGATGAAAATTCGGCAGAATTTGTGTTTAAACTTCCAAAGGCATACAACCCGGTCTATAAAAAAGGAGATAAACAATAATGAGTGATTTTGACGAAGAAAAAAAGAACGAGCAGGCAAGACCTGACTATTATCAGCCAAATCAAAGCGGAACATATTATAACCCTGCGCAAAATGATAATGCCGATAATAATTCAACTTATCACTATTCTTATGTAAACAATAATCAGCAAAATTCATCAAACAGCGGCAACTATTATCAGCCGCCTAAAAGCGACAATTCAAATGCTCAAACAGAGCATAACAGTGAGCCGAGCAATAACAACAATTCTCCAAAGCCGCCTAAAAAGGGCAGTGCAGGCAAAGTTGTTGCAATTATTCTTGTTATCTGTGCTTTTGTAGCAGTCGTTGGCGTTGTGCTCGGTGTTACCGGAGTTATTGACACAAACAAAATTACAGGCAGCAGTGATTCAACAACTCAGTCGCAAAGTTCAAACAGTGATGTCAAAACAAAGGACAGCGGTGCAGTTGAAACTAAGGACAGCAGCGGTAATTTAACTGTTGCGGGTGTTGCTCAAAAGGTTATGGACTCTTGCGTCGGTATTACTGTTTATTCACAGCAGCAAGATGCATACAATTATTTTTATAACTACGGTAACGGCAATTCGGGTTCAAACAGTTCAAAACCTAAGGAATCAGGCGAAGGCTCAGGCGTAATTATGTCGGAAAGCAACGGTAAAACATATATTCTTACTTGTGCTCATGTTATCAGCGACGGTACTAAGTTTACCGTAACTCTTAATAACAAAAAGGAATATGATGCAACAATGGTTGCCTATGACAGCCAAACTGATATCGGCGTTCTTTCAATCAATGCAACAGGCTTGCAGGTTGCGGAATTTGCAAACAGTGACAAGCTTGCAGTAGGCGAGCAGGTTATTGCAATCGGTTGCCCGGGCGGTCTTGAGTTTATGAACTCGCTTACAAGCGGTTATATTTCAGCTCTTGACAGACCTATTTCTTCAAATATCGGTTATGATAACAAATGTATCCAGGTTGACGCAGCTATCAACCCGGGTAACAGCGGCGGTGCACTCTTTAATATGCAAGGTCAGGTTATCGGTATCAACTCGTCAAAAATTGCCGCAACAGAGTATGAGGGTATGGGCTTTGCCGTACCGTCTGAAACTGCCGTTGCAACCGCAAACAGCCTTATTAAATCGGGCTATGTTGAGGGCAGAGCAAAGATTGGCGTAACTTATGTTCCTCTTACAAAGTACAGCAACTATTCGGCTATCCTTTCCGCTCTTGAACAAAAAGGTTATAAAGATGCAGAAGGTACGATGGTTATTAACTCTGTTGACGGTTCGTCGGACCTTGCAAGCAAGGATGTTAAGCAGTACGATATGATTGTTGCAATCAACGGCAAAACTATGACTTCAACCGATGTTATGACTTCTATTTTGTCAGATTCAAAGCCGGGCGATACAGTTAAGCTTACTATTGCAAGAATTGAAAATAATGAAATTAAAATCAGTGAAGTTGATTGTAAACTTATGGAATCTAAGGGTGACAGTTCTTCAGAAACCACAACAAATTCCGATAACTGATAATCTTATAAAGGCTTCTCTCTGTTTTTGAGAGGAAAGCTGTAAATTTATAATTAAAAAAGGACTGCCTTTTGCGACAGTCCTTTTGTCTTTAATATGAAAGGAGAGTATATGCGATTTATAAAAAAACTGAAAATTAAAAATTTTGTTGCCCTCTTTTTTGCAGGAATAATAAACAGCATAGGGGTCACAATATTTCTTCAACCCGTCGGTTTGTTTGACAGCGGAATATCGGGCACTTCAATGTTTTTGTCACAAATCACACCTCAAAAGCTTACTTTGTCTGTCTTTCTTGTGATTTTAAATTTGCCTATATTTATTTTCGGCGCAAAAAAGCAGGGAATAGAATTTACGATTTATTCTCTTTTCGTTGTCGGCATATATTCTCTGTCGGCTTTTCTTATAACAGATGTTCTTCCTGTTGATGTGGCAACTTTTTCGCCGCTAGCAAAGGATGACTTGTTTTTGTGTGCAATTTTCGGCGGACTTATTTCGGGTATCGGCAGCGGTCTTGCAATTCGTTTCGGCGGAGCTATGGACGGTATTGAGGTTCTTGCTGTTATTTTTGCAAAAAAGCTTTCGATTACTGTCGGCACTTTCGTTATGATATATAATGTGATATTATATGTAATATGCGGCATTGTGTTTAGTAGCTGGATATTGCCGCTTTATTCAATCGTTGCTTATGTTGTTGCACTTAAAACGGTCGACTATTTTATCGAAGGCTTTGACCGTTCAAAATCTGCAATGATTATAACAAATAAACAGGAAGAAATTTGTGAAAAGCTTTCCGCTCAGTTTGAAAACGGTATCACATTTTATGATGCTAAAGGCTATTATTCAAATGAAAACAAAAGTGTTATTTATTTTGTGCTCAACCGTTTCCAAATAGGTAAAATGAGAGAAATTGTTCACTCTCTTGACCCAAAGGCTTACATATCAATTACCGATGTTGCGGATATTTTCCCTGCAAATAACACTTATGTAAGCGAAAAGCAAAAAGATAGGGAGAAAAATGAATTATAAATATATTGTTTGGGACTGGAACGGAACGCTTTTTGATGATGTTCAAATAAGCGTTGATGCCGTTAACTATATGCTTGAAAAAACGGGATATGAAAACAGAGTTGATGTAAAACTTTATAAAGAAATATTTCGCTTTCCGGTTAGCGATTATTACATATCGGCAGGCTTTGATTTTGCAAAACACAGTTTTGACGAACTTGCAAAAATCTATGTTTATATCTATACAAAGCTTCAGTATACGGCAAATCTTAATAAAGAAGCCAAAGAAGTGTTAAGAAAACTTAATTCTTTAGGAGTCAATCAAATTATCGTTTCCGCTTGCGAAAAAAACAGGTTGAAAAATCAAATTGAAAAATTCAAAATTGCCGACGAATTTGCAGAAATTCTCGGAATAGATGACGACTATGCAATCGGCAAAGTGGATATTGCGAAAAAATGGTTTGCTCAAAATAATATTGACGCAAAAGAGGTTTTATTTGTGGGCGATACCGACCATGATTTAGAAGTGGCAAATGCAGTCGGGTGTGATTGCGTATTTGTAAGCTTCGGTCACCAAAGCAAGGAAAGGCTCAGTAAATTTAATATTCCGATTTTAGACAGTTTAAACGAAGTTGCCGATTATATTCTCTCCTAATTATTAATAATCATTTACAAAATTGCTAAACGGTTGTGTTTTATATCATATTATGATAAAATTAGAATAATGTGGTAAAACATAATCATTATAAATATTTTTAAGGAGAGAATTTTTATGTTACAGTTGATACCGCTTGCATACTACGCTCAGGAAAAGAACGGTGTGTTTGCGATAGAATCTGATTTAAAGGTCGAAACCGATTTTAATCTTGGACTTTTAAAGCTTGAAAGGGGTCAAGACGCTAAGCTTAAAATCAAAAAAGATTCTTTACTTGACAATGAGGAATACAAACTCGAAGTAAATGAAAATGAAATTATAATTAAAGCTTCAAGTGAGGTTGGCGCTTATTATGCGCTTCAAACGCTTCGTCAGCTCAGCCGTGCCGAACTTGGCTCAAAAGAAATTCCTTGTTGTGTTATTAATGATAAGCCGAGGTTTTCTTGGCGTGGCCTTCAGCTTGATGAAAGCCGACATTTCTTTGGCAAAGAGTATGTCAAAAAAATGCTTGATATGATGTTTATGATGAAACTTAATGTTTTTCATTGGCATTTGACCGACGACCAAGGCTGGAGAGTTGAAATTAAAAAATATCCGCTTTTGACCGAAATCGGCTCAAAGCGTGCATATACTCAAATTCACGGTTGGGGAAGCACCGATATTATCAATGAAGAATATTCGGGCTTCTATACCCAGGAGGATATTAAAGAAATCGTTGAATATGCGGCTGAAAGAGGAATTACCATAGTGCCGGAGATTGATTTTCCTGCTCACTGCGCCGCTGCTATTGCCGCTTATCCGTGGCTTGCGTGCCGTGAACTTAACAGGGATGTTCCGGGTTACTTCGGAGGTGCTATCCCAACAAGGAAACTTAGAATTTTTGACTGGAACAGACCTATTTGTCCGGGCAAGGACGAAACTATTGAATTTGTAAAGGATATTATTGATGAACTTTGTGAGCTTTTCCCGGCGCCTTATTTTCATATCGGCGGCGACGAAGCACCGAAGGATGAATGGAAAAAGTGTCCTTGCTGCCAAAAGAGAATCGAAGAAAATAATCTTAAAAACGAGGAAGATTTGCAGGGTTGGTTTAATAACCAAATTCTTGCTTTACTCAAATCAAAGGGCAAAAGACTTATCGGCTGGAATGAGATACTCAAAGCCAAGAGCCTTGACAAGTCAACCATTTGTCAGTATTGGACGCCTAAAAAAGACCCGAGGGCAAGAGATTGGGCAAATAACGGCAATAATATTATTTTATCTAATCACCAGTCATTCTATTTCGATATGACTTATGCTCAATATTCACTTAAAAATACATACAATTATTCTTATGAACACTTTGGTATCAAGCCTGAAAGTGAAAAGAATATTCTGGGCATTGAGGCTCAAAACTGGACCGAGTGGACAGATTGCCCGGAAAAACTTGAGGTGTTTATGTATCCGAGAACTCAGGCGCTTGCCGAAGTTGCTTGGTCGCCAAAGGATAAGTGCGGTTTTGATTCATTTATGGCAAGGCTTGAAAAGTTTAAGCCGTATTTTGAATATTTGGGTTTGAGTTATGCGGTTGACAGCGTAGCTATGCCTAAAAAATGGCTCTTGAAGTCAAAAATCAAAAAAGAGTTTAAATTCGGTGATACTCACCTTGAAGTTAAACTCAACAAAAAATATATCAGTCAAGGAGAAAAATAATGAAGTTTGCAAATTTTCCACAAGCAGTTATCAAGGAAAATGTTGACTACTCTGTAAAAGAAATTACAAATGTAATCAAAAAGTACGGTCCTCGTGAATCGGGCAGTGATAATTGTTATTCAGCTCAAAAACATCTTAAAAAGGAACTTGACACATTTTGTGACGAATCTCATTTTGAATCTTACAAAATGGCGCCAAAAGCATTTCTGCATTTTACAAAACTTGTATCTGTGGCAATCTTTCTTGCAGTAGTTGTTTGCGCAGTTTTAACATATGTAAGTGTAATTCCTGCATTTGTTGCGCAGTGTATTGTTTGCGGTTTTGTTTTTGTAGGTCTTTTAATTACAGTGCTTGAATTTCTTCTCTATAAGCAATTTATGGACCCTTTTTACAAAAAAGTTGAAGGTCATAATCTTGTCGGCGTAAGAAAGCCAAGGGGAGATGTTAAAAGAAGAATCGTTATCAGCGGTCATATTGATGCGGCTTATGAATGGCGCCATATTCTTTACGGTAAAAAATTCCCTCTTATGGGTATATTTATGGGCTGGGCAATCGGCAGCGCCGTAATCTCACTTATTTTGAGCGTTATTGCTATTGTTGCAAACTTCGTTG
>OQVZ01000724.1_pt1 | contig 12581 bp, 10 predicted proteins | sample 1691571 | NCBI WGS metagenome assembly OQVZ01 (sample SAMN03418261, study PRJEB22391) | human gut metagenome | biome: human-gut; feature: organic feature; material: feces | host: Homo sapiens | place: Tanzania | collected 2013-01
CAGAGGGGTTACGGGCGAGAAGGTGAAGAGTGAAGAGATAAATCGGGATTGCTTACAACTGATAGAACTTGGTGAATGCCTTCACGCAGTATTCGTGGTCGATGACGCTACCGGTTTCGCGGCAACTGTGCATGGCGAGGATGGCATTGCCCATATCGACACCACGCAACGGGATTGACGAGGCGAGGATGTTGCCGAGGGTGCTGCCGCCTGCTACGTCGCTATGGTTGACGAAGCGCTGGCACGGTACGCCTGCCTTGGCGCATATTCCGGCGAAGACGGCTGCCGAGGCTGCGTCGGAAGCGTACTTCTGGGCAGCGTTGAACTTGATGACCGGTCCGCCGCCAAGCATAGGATGATTGGTTGGGTCGTACTTCTCAGGATAGTTGGGATGCCATGCGTGGGCGTTGTCTGCCGAAATCATGAAGGCACGCTCCACGGCCTGATAGTAGGCTTCCTCGGTGCCACTCTGTGCCAATGCTATGCGGCGCAGCATGTACGAGAGGAAGGGACTGCCTGCTCCCTGCTTGGTCTGCGAGCCTGTCTCCTCGTTGTCGAAGATGCCGAGCACCTGTGTGGTGTCACTGTCGGCGGCAGCGAGTATAGCTTCGAGTCCGGCAAAGCACATCGAGAGGTCGTCGAGACGTCCGGCTGAGATAAACTCGTTGTGAACGCCGAAGGTGCATGCTGGCGCTGTGTCGGCGAGATAGAGGTCGAAGTCGAGTATGTCCTCACGGCTCACGGGGCGCTGCTTGCCCAATTCTTCGAGGATGACATTGAGGAGCAGATTGCCGGCTTCAAGCTGGCTTGTAATCTGCCCCAAGAGTGGCAACACATCCTTCTGTCGGCTGAGCTTAACGCCATCGTTGACCTGGCGGTTGAAGTGAATGGCGAGGTTGCTTATTTGCAGCAGCGGTCGCTTGATGTGGAGCAGCATTGTGTCGGGACGCATCACGTCCTGGCTGCGCACGATGACGCGTCCGGCAAGTGTGAGCGGACGGTCGAACCATGTAGACATTATCGGACCGCCATACACCTCGGTGTTGAGCTTGACGAGTCCGCCCTCGCATAACATCTCAGCATTGGGCTTGATGCGGAACGTGGGCGAGTCGCTATGGGCACATATCATGTGGAATCCTGCTTCGGCAAGCGGCTTGCGACCTATGCGGAAGGCATAGATTGAGGAGTCGTTCTTGGTGACGAAGAACCGGTCGCCGGCATCGACTGAGCCGAGCGGCTGGCATGGGTCGAGACGACGGAATCCACCTGCCTCAAGCATATCTGCTATATTTTTGACTGCCAGGAAATTCACTGGCGAAGCATCAAGAAAAGATAAAAGTCTGTTGATCATATTTTTTTCACTTTTAATTTTTCACTTTTCACTCTTCACTCTTCACTTCTAAAGTCCTCTTGCCTTAAGCAGTCCTGAGGCATCAGGACTCTGCATTCCGGTGAAGTCGGTGAACATCTGCATCTGGTCCTTGGTATTGCCACGGCTCAGAATCTTGTCGCGGAAAGCCTGTCCGACGGCAGGGTCGAGTGCTCCGTGCTTGGCGAAGTAGTCGGCAACGTTGACGGCGAGCACCTCAGTCCACAGATAGCTGTAGTAGCCGGCAGCGTAGCCCCCACCCCACACGTGATTGAAGTAAGAGGTAGAGTAGCGCGGAGGTATCTGAGTGTTGAGCAAACCGATGTTGTGGAGCTGCTCCTTCTCGAAAGCTCCTGCCATATAGGGCGACGGCACTTCATCGGCGCTGATCATGTGCCATGCGAGGTCGAGGCATGTTGAAGCCAGATTCTCGCCAAGGGCGTAGGCTGTCTGGAAGTTGATACTCTCGAGCATGCGTGCCTTAAGGTCGGCTGGCATCGGCTTGCCAGTCTCGGTGTGGCGTGCGAAGTGGTCGAAAATCTCGGGGATGCTTGCAAACGACTCATTGAACTGCGACGGAAGCTCTACGAAGTCGCGTGCTACGGCTGTACCTGAGAGGGTGTTGTACTGGCAGTTGGAGAGAATGCCGTGGAGGGCGTGACCGAACTCATGGAACATGGTGCACACCTCGTCCCAAGTGATGAGCGACGGCTGACCTTCGGGAGCCTTGGCGTTGTTGCACACGTTGTAGATGATGGGGAGCTGTCCGCGCTGGCGACTCTGCTTGGCAAAGGCGCTCATCCATGCTCCGCCACGCTTGGTGGGACGGCGGAAGAAGTCGCTGTAGAAAAGAGCGATGGGCTTGCCGTTCTTGTCAATCACCTCAAACACCTTCATGTCGGGATGATAAGTCGGGATGTCCTTGCGCTGCTTGAAGGTGAGACCGTAGACACGCTGGGCTGCGTAGAACACACCGTTGATCTGCACACTGTCGACATTGAAGTAAGGCTTTACCTCGTCGTCGGAGATGTTGAGCATCTCCTTCTTCATCTTGGCAGAATAGTAGAAGCGGTCGTAAGGCTGCAAACGGAAGTCGGGACCCTCAAGTTTCTGGGCGTACTGCTCGATAGCTCGTGTCTCGGCGTCAGCCTTGGGCGAATAGTCCTTGATGAGCTGGCGCAGGAAGTTGTAGACGTTCTTGGGATTCTTTGCCATTGTGCGCTCAAGCGAGTAGTCGGCATAGGTGGCGTAGCCCATGAGTTTGCCCTTCTCGGCACGCAGCTTGGCAAGTTCGGTTACGATAGGGAAAGTGTTGTACTTGGGGTTGGTGGCATCGGCACGGTGGACGCTTGCCTCAAACACCTTGCGGCGCAGGTCGCGATTCTGCAGACTTGCGAGGATGGGCTGCTGTGTGGTGTTGATGATGACGATGCAATAGGGCGACTTGCTGCCACGGTTCTCGGCATCTTTCTTACACTGGGCAATGTCGGCATCGCTGAGTCCGGCAAGCTGCTCCTTGCTGTCGACCCAAACCACAGCGTTGTTGGTGGCAGCGGGCAGGAGGTTGCCCCACTGCTGCTGCAACTCGGAGATGCGCGAATTGATCTGCTTCATGCGCTCCATCTTGTCGGCAGGAAGCAGAGCGCCAGAACGTACGAAGCTCTTGTAGATAACTTCGGTGAGGCGCTGGTCTTCGCCCTTAAGCTTGCTGTACTCATGGTCGTAGACGTACTTGATGCGCTCGAAGAGACGCTGATTGAATGATATTTCATTATTGAGGTCGGTGAGCAGCGGCATCACCTTGTCTTCGGTCTCAGCAATTACGGGGGTCTTGTGTGCGCTTGTGAGTCCGTCGAACACGTTGATGACACGGTCGAGCATTACGCCGCTCTCCTCATAGGCGAGGATAGTGTTCTGGAATGTCGGTTTCTTCTTGTTGTCGACAATCTTCTGGATGTTTTCACGCTGATTCTTGATGGCTGCCTGGATTGCCGGCAGATAGTCGGTCTCCTGAATCTTGCTGAAATCGGGCGCGCCAAATGGCAGGCTGCTCTTCTGCAAGAGAGGATTAGGACGATTGGCGCCCGAGCCTTGGGCGAACGATGTGGCAGGCATCTGCAGGAAGGCTGCTACCAAGCCAATGGTTAGGACTGTGTTGTTGAAATTCATATTACATTGGTTTTTAGATAATTATATATTACATCATCTTACTCTAAGCAATTCCCAGGAGTTCGATTTCGAAAATGAGTGTTGAACCACCAGGTATTCCGGGTTGCGAGAATTTGCCGTAGCCCATTTCGGCAGGGATGTAGACCTCCCACTTGTCGCCCACGCACATCTGCTGCATGGCCACTATCCAGCCTTCGATTAGGTCGCACAGACGCACAGCCAAAGGTGCTCCGCCACGGCTTGAGTCAAACTTCTTGCCATTGATGGTGCGACCAGTGTAATGGGCGGTGACGATACTGCGCGGTGTGGGGTGCTTGCCGTCGGCGTTGCCCTCAGATAAAACCTTATAGTAAATGCCACGCGGAAGCGACTTTACGCCTTCTTCCTTGGCTTTCTCGGCAAGCCATTCGAGGTTTGCCTTTGCATATTCACGTTTGTTCATATCAATTATATACGTTATAGTTCATCAAGAGACAAGTCTGTAACTTCATACAGTCTACGTTCTTGATTGTATTTTTCTGTCATAAAGCTACATTTTTGATTTCATCAGCAAATATACGGTATTTTTATTGATTTACAAATAGAGAAGCCGAAAATAAGAATGTTTAGACTTGGATATTTCATCTGTTAAGCATAACTTTGCAGCCATTTCAATACAAAATCAAATAAACGCCAAAATATAAAACCAGAAAGCTTAATATGAAATATTCTATATTAGATAAAAGCCACGACCCTATGGGTGCGGCTATAAGCGACTTCTACCGCTCGGGCAAGGCTGCCCGTCTGCGTGTGTTGTCGTCGATGTTTGAAGAGGACAAAATGCCTGTGGCACATCTGTTCCGCCCGTTCAACAAGATGCCACGTCTGGAGCAGAAGGCTCTGGAAATGGCATGCGGACGTGTGCTCGACATCGGTGCAGGTGCCGGATGTCATGCGCTGGCTCTGCAGGAGCGTGGCATTGAGGTGAAGGCCATCGACATCTCGCCGCTGAGCTGCGAGGTGATGAGCAAGCGCGGAATAAAGAATGTGGAGTGCGTGAATCTGTTCGACCCGCAACTGCAGGGCAAATACGACACGCTGCTGCTTCTGATGAACGGCACTGGCATTGCCGGCAAACTCGAGCGTCTGCCATCGCTACTCAACCGTCTGAAGGAACTGCTGGCTGATGGCGGACAGATTCTGGTGGACTCGTCCGACCTGAGATACATATACGAGAATGAGGACGGCTCGATGGACATCGACCTCAATGCACCGTACTATGGCGAGGTAGACTACCAGATGCAATACAAAAACGTGAAGGGCGAACCTTTCGACTGGCTATACACCGACCCCGCACTGCTCGCCTCTATAAGCAAGCAATGCGGCTGGCAGTGTGAGATTGTAGCAGAGGGTGAGCACTACGACTACTTGGCAAGGCTTATTTAGTTTACTCTCAACTTTTTCTATGCACAACAGTTCCATTGGCCTGATGTGTGGCAAGCACCAGCACTTCGGCTATCTGCACGTGCTCGGGAGCGCTTGCTGCGTAGAACGCTACGTCGGCAATGTCGTCGCCTACGAGCGGCTTGATGCCCTTATATACATTGTCGGCACGCTCGTTATCGCCATGGAAACGGACGTTGGAGAAGTTGGTCTCAACGAGTCCGGGCTTCAAGTTGGTCACTCGTACACTTGTATGGGCTACATCGATGCGCAGTCCGTCGGTAAGGGCCTTGACGGCAGCCTTTGTAGCACAGTAGACTCCGCCTCCGGCATAAGCTGCATCGCCAGCTACACTACCTATATTTATCACATGACCGTGGTTAAGGCTCACCATCTCAGGCACCACAAAGCGAGTCATGTTGAGCAATCCCTTGATGTTGGTGTCAATCATCTCGTCCCAGTCCTGGAAGTCACCCTCGTATTCGGGCTCCAGACCACGTGCCAGTCCGGCATTGTTGATGAGCACGTCGATGGGCTTGAAAGCATCGGGTATGCTTGCCACAGCATCGCACGTAGCCTCACGATTGCACACGTCGAAGGCGAGCGCGAGCACTTTCACCCCACCAGCCTCAAGTTCAGCCTTCAACGACTGAAGCTTGTCGGCCGAACGGCCTGTAATGATAAGATTGTAGCCACCAACGGCAAAACGGCGTGCGCAAGCCATTCCTATTCCGCTTGTAGCACCAGTGATAAGAGCTGTCTTTCTTTTCATGTCTCAGATTTTTTAAATTAAAAAACGGCGCCATGGTCATGACGCCGTCCATTCTTCTGCAAAGATACTATTTTTAGATTTGTAAAATACAGAATTATAAATAAAAAATCTCAGCTTTCAGCTTTTATCAATCCATGAGGTCCTCGCGTGTGTGGTCGAAGCCACGCTGTCCGTTGAGCTTGGCAAAGTTCTCATAAGGTGCCTTGGCATAGGCTATAGGGAAGAGGTTGTGGGCAGCCTTCTGCTCGATGTTTGGATTGTTGTAGTTCAGAGCGCTTCCCACATCAGTCTTGAAGAACTTGGCTCCCAGGTCGGTCACTTTCTTGGCTGCATTCTTCCACCACCAGTCCACAGCCTTGTCGTCGAAGAAGTTGATGATGGCGTTGGTTCCACCGTCCTGAATGGTGAGTCCCTTCTTCTGTACTGTGGTGAGCAGATTGTTGCGCTTGCCATTGTCGACCAGCGAACGAATGTGCAGACCAAACATTGCCACATGATTCTTATAGGCATGGTCGATCATGCCCTTTGGGTCTTTAAACTGATCCTGGAACTCGAAGGTACAGCCTCCGTTGCCCAACTTGGCAAAATGGCGCCAGGTAGAGTCGAGCCACATCATGTCGAACGGAATCTTTTCCTGACGCAGGCGGTCGATGAGATTGACCACATACGTATCGTTGGCCTTGCTCTCATGATGCCATGTTCCACCGCTGTACGAGCCGATGTGCAGACCATAGGCAGCACGTGGCATAAGAGGCGCCACGCCCGTGAGCTGCTGATAGCTGTGAATCAGAGTTTCCAACTGCTCGCCATAGATGAAATAATAGTCGTTGTCGCCACCAGGTGCCGAGAAACTGTACTTGTCGTTGTTGGTCCATCCCATGTCCCAGTCGTTGGGCACTGCAGTATGAAAGAACACGGCGTAGCCCTTGTTGCTGAGCATCAAAGGCACAGGACAGTAGTTGGCTCTCAGAATGTCCTTGCCGCCTACCGCAGGCTTTGAGCCCCGTCCCAGTTCCACATTGAGGTGAACACGCTGTCCACGCTGGTCGATGCGGTCCATGCGCTCACCGAAGCCGAAGAAGTGCTCGTCGGGATTCATCTTCACCTCATTATATATGCTGTCCTTGCAGCCCGATGTCAACTCCTCGTAGAGCACCTTACCCGAAGCATCAGCCACCTGTATGCGCCAGGGAGCTTCCTGAATGCTTACCTGCAGCTTACTGGTCTTTATCTGTTTGCCGTCCACGCTGAAATTCACCTGTGGGAAGTTATAGTTGACCACCATCCACTTCTCATTATCAGGCATCTGCTGTGCAGGCACCTTGGTTACACGGAACATGCTTTCCGAACACATCTCGATGCGCATGTTGCCCTGAGACGATGTGTAGAGCACGCTGTTTCCTTTCACTTGCTGTGCATGAGCCGCTGTGGCAAAGGCGCACAGCGACAGGAATGTGAGTTTTAGCTTTAAGTTTTTCATATCTATTCTGTTGTTTTTGTTGTTACGTTATTGATTTCTATTCCTGCCTGCACCACGGCTCCCAGTCCGTGGGCATCGTTGAGCGGAGCCGGTCGGTTGTAATAGAAAGGCAAGTCGCGGCTGATGCCTGTTCCCATGCACACATTCTTCACCTGTCCTTCAGGGGTTATCTGACTGCAGACAGCCTTCCATCCCTGCAGCGCCACAGAGGCGAACGAGCTGTCGAGCCAGCCCTTGTTCACACCATGCGCAATGGCTGCGACAAACATGGCTGTGCAGGAAGTTTCGGGATAAGAGTCAGGCTTGTCGAGCAACTGGTGCCACATGCCCTGTGCGTCCTGATAGGCGATGATGTTTTCTACTCTTTTTCGGAACAGCTGCAGCAATCTGTCTCGTAGAGGATGCTCTTCGGGCAATCTGTCGAGCACGAGAGCCTGTGCCAGAAACGCCCATCCGTTGGCTCTTCCCCAGTGGGCGGTGCCGTGGGCATGGGTCGTGTCGTAATAGAAACAATGCCAATAGAGGTGCTTGTCGTTGTCGAAGAGCAGACTGTCGAAGAGCAATACCTGTTCTGCCGCTCTCTGCAATAAGTCGGACGATGCACCCTTGCGGCTTCCCTGATGAGCCAGGAAAGAAGAACACATATACAGGTCGTCGAGCCAGAGTGTTCGCTCTCCCACCTTTCCCCGGCAGTAAATGCCTGTTTCGGGAATACGTTCCTGCTGAGTAAGAATGTAATGGCTTATCTTGTCGAGATAATTCTCGTAACGTTGGTCTTTGTATCGTCGTGCCAGCTCGGAGAGGGCTGCGCCCATGGCTCCGCAGTCGTCAAGGCTCGACATGGAGAAGAATCTGCGCCACGCATTATCACGCACGCCCGATTCGTATTCTTTCTTGAGTTGTCGCTGTATTTTTGGTTCGAAATAAAAGTCAAAGTTCTCTTTGACAAACTGCTCATACTTCTTTTCACCTGCCGCATCGGCAAGATTGAGCATCGCCACTCCGAGCACACCATTCACGTATCTCCATTCCTGATAATAGCTGTCGATGTGAGAGTGTCCGTCCTGTGCCTTTGACACGTTGTGGTTGTGATGGCTCAGCAGATAATCTGCCACCCGCTTCGAGACATCGAGCGGAGCATCCTGCGCCATAATTCCGGCTGCAAAGGCAAAACTGCAAATAAGAGTAAAGACTGCTTTCTTCATGAGGTTTCCCGGTTTTTAAGTGGTTTGAAAAATATTGAGAATATTGTTGCTGGAACAATTATTGATATTGGAAATATTGCTGTTGGAACAAATTGTTGTCCCAGGAACAATTCCTGCGGAAGTAGATTTTAAGAAAAGGTCCCTCCGCTTCTCACGAGGCAGAGAGGCCTGCGTTTTGTTTTAATATATAACTAAAAACCTACCGTTATTTCATTATTTCAATTCAAGTTTCGCAAGCGAGGAAATTGATAGAAGCTAAAGCAGTTATCACTCCCGTCGGTCGTTAGAAGTTAAAGCCAACAGCCTTTTTGGTTGAATATTTAGCTGTAAAGCATATGGCTTTAACTTCTCTAACTTCTTTAACTTCTCTAACTTCCCCCATTTGCGAAAGTTGAGTTATTTTAATATCCGTAGTTGTTGATCAATGCATTGTTCGACGCGTTGATGTCTGAATCGAATATAGGCCAGTACTGACGGGAGTCAGGATCGTTGGCAAAATAGTTGACCAGCATGTTGTCCTTTACTGTGGCAGACACGAAGTCGTAGTCGAGTTGTGTCCAGCCTTCGCCAGCAGGAGCAGCAGTCTCGCCCTTAGCCAAACCATAGTACTCCAACTTGCCAGCAGCATTGGTGCGTGTGTAAACCACTGTAGGCACGTCAGCATACTTGCCTGTGCGGTCGCGCAGCGCTCTCATATCGGTCACGGTCTGTCTTACGGCTGTTCCGAGCAAGTTCCAGCGAATGAGGTCCTGCTTGCGCAGCATCTCGCCAGGGAATTCGAGAAGGCGCTCCTTCTGGATGGCCTTCAGCATATCGGCCTTCGAGCTGATGGCGTTGACATAAGCCTCTACGTTTGCTGGGCGGTCGGCTACGGCAAAGGCGCGGTTGCGAACCTCCTTGAGGTAAGGCTTGGCTGCATCAGGACCTTCCAGCTCGTTGGCAATCTCAGCTGCCATCAACAGGATGTCGGCGTAGCGGAGCACGGGCAGGTTCACACCGTCGTCGTTGGAGGTCACCTGGCGTGTCATGCGCTCATAGTCGTACTTGCCGAAGTTGAAACTTGGAGCAGAAGCATCGTTGTCACCCAACTTGGCCATTGTGTAGCCGTCATCGTACTTGTAAGGCACGCAGTTCACGTCGCGGCGCTGGTCAGCATTGTCGTACTCATAGTAGAGTGTAGGAGCAGGAATGTTCTGTCCGCCATAGTTGGTCTTGGTCAAGTGTGGACTCTTCGACTTGTGGTAAACACCAAAGTGATAGAAGAATCGTCCACGTCCGTCGTTGAATGGAATCTCGAAGATAGACTCTTTGTGTGAGCCTTCGATGGTGATGACGTCAGTAGCGAGGTCGTTCCAGAACTGCTCGTAAGTGGCGTCGAGTGCGAGTCCACTCTCTCTGATGACGAGTTTCAGGTCGTCGTAAGCCTCCTGCAGCAGGGCTGTGCTGGTGAGCTCAGGATCGTTGCTGCGGCGCACCTCATAAGCAGTAGGATTGTCGAGCGAGGTAGGACGCTGGCTGTAACCCTCGGCCATGAGGATGAGTCGTGCACGAAGACCCAATGCAAATGCCTTGTTCACACGCTCGGTAGTCTTGGTACGCTCAGCCTTTCCTGGCCAAGGCAGATAGCCTGCAGCCTCTTTCAGGTCGGCAATAATCTGCTTGTAGATGACGTCGCGGTCTGACTTGGGAAGGTAGATGGTGCTCTGCTTCACCGATGTGAATCGGGCTGGCACGTCGCCCCAGGCACGAATGAGGTCATAGTAGTACTGCGCACGCAGGGTGAGCGACTCGCCTAAGAGATAAGCCATGTCGGCATTGCTCTCAGGATTGCCATAGGCGCGTATTCCCTCGATGCAGCAGTTGGCAGCCTCAATGCCATTGAAGAAGCCTGTGAAGGCGTTAGGGTCTTTTCCTGAAGCCATCCAGTTGTTGGCCGAGAAGGCGCTGTAAGTGCAGAGCGAGGTCTTGTTGTCCGACGAAGGCTGCGCCATGTCGAAGTAGCACTCGGCGTCGGTATTCATACCATAGTAAGGCATGTAGCGCGCACGGTGAGAATTGGTGGCGGCAAACCAGCTGTAGATGCTGATGACCGTATTCTCGGCAAGCGGGGTGTTAGAGAACACCACCTTGTCATTGTATTGTGACTCGCTTTCTACGTCCAAATAGTCGTTGCACGACATGAGTGTAGCGCCAGCCAACAGGGCTGTAAATACATATTTTATTTTCATAACGATGTTTCCTTTAAGTGTTTTTTAGAATGTAAGATTAAGACCGAAGATGAACTGGCGGCTTCTTGGATAAGCCGAGTAGTCTACGCCTGGACAAACCAGCACGTTGCGGCAGCAGTCCACCTCTGGATCCATACCACTGTAACCGGTGATACAGAAAAGATTTGAAGCGGTGAAGTAGAGACGCAGGTTCTGAACATAGATTTTCTGCATCCATGTCTTAGGCAGTGTGTAGCCCAAGGTAAGTGTAGAGAGACGGAGGAATGATCCGTCCTCGATAGCCCAGTCGGTGAGCACAGCCTTTGTTGTGTAAGGCGACCACATCGTGGTGTTCTTGTTCATCTCGGCGAGCTTGGCTGCATCGTTGATGAAGTTGCCGTTCTCGTCTACGTTGGTCCAGCGCTTGCCGCTTGCCATCGTGGTGTTGAGGTTGCGCCAGATACCGCCACGTGTAGAGGTCTGGTCTATCTTGTCAGCATTGTAAACATCGTTGCCGATGCTGTAAGAGAAGTCGGCGTTGAAGTCGAATCCGTAGGCACGTGCACCGATAGAGAATCCACCTATAGCCCATGCGTTGGCGTCGCCGATCTCGAACTTGTCATCATCGTTGATGGTTCCTGAACCGTCCTTGTCGAGGAGTTTCATGGTACCAGGACGTACTGTGCCCACAATACCGCTGGCATCAGCCACACCTTCCTTCAACTTCCACTTTCCTGCGGCAGCATCGTAACCCTCGAAGTCGTCCACCTCGTAGCGTCCTGTTCCTGCCAGTTTGTAGCCAACGATGGTTCCTACAGGCTTTCCTGGCTTCACTAAGTAGTCGGAGCCAATTTCTGTACTTGCCCAGTAAGAAGGCTTAGAGTATGAGTCCATGCTTCCGAGGCTCACTACCTCGTTGGTATTATGACCGAGTGTGAACGAGAAGTTCAGACCGTAGTTCTTGGTGTTGATGGCATCGTAGTTCAATGTCAACTCGAAACCAGAGTTCTTGGTCTCGCCCACGTTCTGGTACTGTGTGTTGTAGCCGCTACCTGTGATCTGCATCTCCATGAGCAGGTCTTTCACGTTGTTCTTGTACACCTCGAACGAACCGTTGAGCTTGTTGTTGAAGAAACCGAAGTCAATACCCAGGTTGAGCGAGTGTGTGGTTTCCCACTTCAGGTCGGGGTTGCTCATTGCGTTACCCGTGGTGAGCCATGAGTTCTGCAGGTGCAGCCAAGAGCTCTCCTTGATAGAATAGGTACGGCTGGTCTGTCCAGAAGGAATGTTGTTGTTACCCGACACACCGTAGCTCAAGCGCAACTTCAGGTTGCTCAGCCAGTCTTGTGTCGACTTCATCCAAGGCTCCTCGATAATGCGCCATCCGGCTGCCACTGATGGGAAGTAGCCCCAGCGGTTGTCCTTATAGAACTTGAGCGTATGGTCGCCAATCTGAAGTCGCTCTATCCCAAGCTCTCCTGGCATGTAGACCTCGGTGCAATCCGCACTCTGCGTGCCGATGCAAGCATGATGCATCAGGTAACGACAAACATCGTGAAGAACGCCGTTGAAGCCGGAGCGCACGACATCAGCCTTACCGTCAATGCCGATGCCGGCTACACGCAACTGCTGATAAGCAACAACGGTTCGCCGATATCAGCCGAAGTGGCACGCGAGGTGTTCGTGCCTTTCTTCACCACCAAGCGTTCCGGTTCCGGCATCGGTCTGTCGCTTGCCCGTCAGATGATGATGGCACAGGGCGGAAACCTGACACTCGCCGATACGCCACAGCCCGGCTACCACACGACATTCGTTATAATAATAAAGAGTTGACGAGTAGACAAGGAATTTTGCATTACTTGTTTATGAAACGTGAACAACTTTTGTCATGGAAAAACGAATCTCCTCGTCAACTTGTCTCTTGTCAACTCGTCTCTCGTCAACTTAATTTATTTAT
>OQVZ01000725.1_pt1 | contig 12566 bp, 1 predicted proteins | sample 1691571 | NCBI WGS metagenome assembly OQVZ01 (sample SAMN03418261, study PRJEB22391) | human gut metagenome | biome: human-gut; feature: organic feature; material: feces | host: Homo sapiens | place: Tanzania | collected 2013-01
GACGGCAAAGGTATCGGCATTGAAAAGCACGGGTCATATACAAATCCAGACCTGCGGCTCAGTTGGTCTAAGGTTGAAAAGCGCTTGCGTGAGCTGATAAAGGCAAACCGCTATCTCAATCCGAAAGAAAAAGACCATTATGCCGATTATCTGGAGAGCGTGTCAGCTCCCCAATATGAGGTTGACGCCCAAAGGAAAATGGCAAGGCAGCGTTTTATCGACGCCCACCGTGACCTGCCGCCTGCCGACAAACGGGATACCCTTGCCCTGCGACTGTCGGACTTTATCCGTGACTTGGACGGGTACGAAAAAGACCTGTTATCCAATGTGAAGCGTTCCGACCTTGCCGATGTTACTGCTGAACAAATGGAACACCACTTGTCCGACCCTGCTACCGTTCAACAGCTCCTTGATTTTCTTACCCAGATACAATGGAAAACGACATCGGTTTTCAGCCGCAGCAATGCGTGGAAATTTTCCGAGGAATTGCGGGAGCTGTATCCGCTTCGCTATCTCTACAACGAGGGCGATGTGGTGTATATCGGTGCAGACAAATACGAAATCACAGATTTTAACGAAAACGCTGTATCGCTCCGAAACGCAGAGTTTCCGTTGTTCGGCAAGGAATACAGCCGAGAGGATTTTGAGGAAAAGCTCAAGGAAAATCCCGCAAATGACCATCTGAAAGTTGTCGTGACCGAAAAGCAGCGGACAGAAGCACCGTCCGAGAAAAAGCAGGACGGAATACAGTTTTCTATCGGCTTTTCCGAACACCCTGCTTTTTACGACAGGCAGCTTAATGACCGTTATACGGATTTGAGCTTCGCCCTCGGAAACAAGCTGCTTGGTGTTCTGGACGAAAAACAGCACCGAGAGCGTGAAAGCAAGGAAATCGGTTGGTATCACAAGACGGATTTTGAAATTACAGCCACCGTCGGCGGCGAATACATGCAGTGGAAGGCAGGCTTTCAATATACCTACATCTTTAAGGTTTCGGAAACCACTTCCAGCATCACCTTCGCCGAAGTAGAGGTGGAGCAATGGAACAAAAATTCCAATCTCGACAACAACGGCACTGGTACCAGCGACTGGTAAAACCCAATTCCTCAACAAAACGAAGAAATAGAAATATATGAAGAAACTGAAATATATCCTCAGCCAGTTTGCCATCCTCGCAAGCCTCAGCGCCTGCGACAGCAGCGATATGCCCGTACAGCATTCTGACCATTACGACGAAATCACCTTCACCGTAGAAACCCAGAAAGTAGAAAACCAGAAGGCAAAAAGCCAGAATGCAGAAACCCGTGCCAACGAGTACGAGAAATACGACCCTGTCCGACACCCCGTACAGATGGGCGTATGGGGATATTACTATGCCGTAAAACAGCTGGGAAATGCTGGAACTTCTATCTTCAACAACCAGCTGGTAAGCTACGACAGCAGTAAGAATGCCTGGGGATATGCCAATCCGAAGAAATGGGAAGAGTTCACGGAAGCCCGCCATTTCGATTTCTTCGCCTACATGCCTTATCAGGAGGGAACAGGAAGCAGCATTGCTATCAGCACCGATGCCGATAGCCATACCGACACCTATACCCTCTCCGTTCCTTACGCCCCATCAGGCTCTTCGTCTTCTTCATCAACATCATCATCAACTTCTTCTTCATCATCAACCTCTTCATCCAATTCCCCTTTCCTCTTCGATGCTCAAAATGCACCTATCATCTGTGCCCTTCCTGAGCATAGAACGGTGAAATCAGATCAGGATGAAAAGCTCTCGTTTGAACATACCGTGAAGTTCAAGTTTGACCAGACGCTGATTGGCTACAGACTTCTCTTCAAACTCGACCCTACGATGGGAGCCATCCGCCAGTTTTATATCAAAAGCGTGAATATCACGGGCGAGATTCCTACCAGCGGCACCATCACCCGAGCGTTCACCTACAGTACCAACACGAAGAAATGGACAGCCGGCAAGATAATATGGAAGGACATCGCCACAAGAACCTATACGAAGGATGCTCCCGTCAGCATCCCTTATCAAAATACATCATCTTCTGAAAACCAATCATCTTCAGAAAATCAATCATCTCCGTCTCTGGAAATCCCAACTACGGAATATCAGCCATGGGGCGACATCTTCTACACCATCCCCCTTGCCTCCTTCCAGCCATCCATCAACGTAACTTACGATGTGAAGATGACGACGCAGGATGGCAAAACCCTTATCACCCGAAAGGATGTGACATCCTCCATTCTTCTGAACAAGGATAATTTCAGCAATATCAATACCGGCTCTACCGCCACCATCAATTCCATCCGCATCCTTATCCAACCCCGTTATCTCTACGTGATGAGCGACCAGGATGCCTACACGGGATATCTGCTGATAGATTAACTGATAAAGTAAATAACTGACTAACTGAATTTTAGGGAAAAATGATCATACATTCTACAAATATCATACGCAGAAACCTGATGATGCTCCTCGCCTTCTGGCTGATGAGCATCCAGGCAGTATGGGCTCAAAGCCTCAGCAAGAAAGATATTCAGGAAACTTGCAATTTCAAGGAAGGAACCATCTCGTTTACCATCCCTGAGGGTAAGATTCCGGAGGGCAAAACGTGTACCTGGACGGTTAAGGTTAAGGCAGATGAAAAGGAAAATGAGAAGGAAGTGACTGATGCTGATGGTAAAAAGGTATCAGCAGACGGCAGGATATTGACCCTGAACCTGAGTCAGGAAACCCTTAAGATAGAAGTATCGTATACCGACGCTGATAATAATCAGCAAACAGTAAGTCTCGACGATGTAGAGCCGAAGGTTTACGGCAAGGAATACAACGGCGAAAAATTCTATGCCAAAGACTATGCTGGCGGAGATGGTACGAAAGATAACCCATGGAAAATCAGCTCTGACCTGGAACTGGCGAAGCTGGCACTAGATGTGACCAACGGAAAATCCCAAACCATGTATTCCGGCAGATACTTCCAGTTATCAGATAATATCGACCTGAGCAAAGGTATCTGGATGCCTATCGGAACCTTGAACGACACCAATGCCGGTTTCTTTGGAGGAATATTTGATGGTGATGGAAAGACCATCAGCAACATGAAGATATACTGGACAACCAATGGTACAAAAGAGGCATCGTGGGGTCTTTTCTCAAGATTGAGGGGAACAGACGAGAGCCACTATGCCACCGTCACGAACCTGATTATCGAGAATGCAAGTCTCGAAACCCAGAAGGATAAACTTCCCACCGGAACGGGTACGGTAAAAATCGGTATCGTTGCCAGCGATCTGGTTGATTATGCAGAAGTGAGCAACATCATCATCCGAAAATCAAAAATTACCGACCTCGAAGAGAAATACACAGCAGCCAATGTCTGCCGAATTGGCGGTATCATCGGTTATCTGAACAATAATAACAATAAAGCTATTTTTAGAATCTTCAATCTTTCCTCTGATACGGAAATCAATATACATAAGAATGCCACGCTTAAAAAAGCGAAAAGTGTAACTGTTGGCGGTGTCATCGGTTGTGCAACCAAGTGGGGTAAAGGCACAAAGAACATTCCACCTACCAACATCTATGTTCATGGCAAGAAAATGATTACCAATAAGGCAGGCAGCGCAGGTAACATTGTAGCCTTTTATGATTCAGGCTATCGGGGAACATACGTGACCAACCATGGTGCTACCATCAATACCTGGTTCTACACTCAAGAAGTAGGAACAAACACCTACTCAGATGGTAACATCAAGGAAATAGCCGAATTTGGCAAGGAATTTACGGATATCAACAATAATTTCATCAATGCCAATCAACTGGAAAAGAAAACCTGGACGTATTCTTCTACTTCCAAAACGTTTTCTTTCAGTTCCGTACATCTGACTTTCAATCGTGCAACAACAGACGTGCTGAAAGTATTGACTGATACAGGAGAAGAATCAGGAGAGCAATACGACTGGTATGTTACTGATGAGAAAGGAGAATGGAAGAAAGTGGAAACAGCTGCCAGCAATTCATTTACCTTGCCTCGTCAGGATTACGACCAGAAAGTATATGCCATCGGTGGCGGTGCACGCACCAATGCCATGCAGGTAAAGGCAATTCACGTAAATGCATCTCTGGCTACCAGCGGCAATACCTATACCGTAACAGTTACCAACGATACAGAGGAGAAATATAGCAATGAAGCTTTGGGATTGGATATCAAATACCAGTGGTATAAGGGCGATACCAAATTATCAGAAACTTCCTACAGCTTTAAGCGTCCATCTACTGCATCCTATAACGATAAATTCAGCTGTCATATTCTCGTTACTTCGGGCGGAAAGACTTTTCTCAATACCCGTGTAAGTGTCACAACGGTGGTTTATCTGAAACCAGCCACAGCAATAACAGATGACGTTAAAAAGACGGAAGAAGGAAATATCACGAATGATGAATATGGTTATTCGGCAGAGAAACCTATGCTTACCTGGAGGGGAGCCTACAGCAAGCTTTCGAAAGCTGGTTCATGGGATGAGAACATCATCGTATTGATGGGTGAAAGCAACAAGGATGTTACCAATGACAAGGCTACCGGTTTCAATATTACAGACAATAATATCGGAGGTAATATTCTTACCAAAGAAAAATGGGACAATGCCAAAAAGGATTCTCCACTTTTCCGTAACGTGACCATCACCGGCGAATATAGTGATTATAAAGATGGCGGTTCCATCGAGATTACTAGTCTCGATAAGGGTCTCCCTCTTTGGGGAGATACCCGCTTTGAGAATATCACCTTTAAGAATACAGCCAGCGGAACAAACTCCTATAAGAACATCTTCTGCCAATACAATAACCTGGAGATGGGTAAAGGTATCAAGATGGAAGGTTTCAAAGATAATGCTATCAATTATGGTACCATTGATGGTGCCGTAACCACACCTATGCAGATATTCGGCGGTTTCAGCAACGATGGTCGCTTCTATCCGCTGAACAACCCAACGAATATCAAAGCCTTCGAAGAATCCATGCCTCATGGCAAAGAGGGATTCAGCATCACCATCAAATCGGGATTCTATTCTGCCATCTGCGTGGGTGGTCGTCAGACTATCGCCCAAGACACCAATGGTAATCAGCTGAATGGTGTGATGGGAACGCCTAACCAGCCTATCAAATGTACCATTACGATGGATATCGACAGAGCATGGAACAACCAGAATAATACGCCGAGAGAGGTCCTCATGTCTGATAAGACCAAAGAGACCAGATCCAACGATTACGATGCCGGTATCATCCTTGCCGGAAACCACGAGGGTGCCATGTATGCCGATGTGGATATCATCATCAAGAGTGGTAAGGTGGCTCGTATCGTAAACGGAACCTTGGGAGCACAGACAGAGTTTGAACTCACCTACAACAACCAAACATACAAGGTGCCTTGCAATACCTATATGGGTAGAGCCAATATCACCCTCGACCCAGAACATTCAGAAAACAATACGATAGAAAAAAAGAATGTCCGCGTGGTTGTTACCGAACTTTATGGCGGTAGTATGGGACGTGGACATACGGGTAGTGTATATATCAACAACCCATTCTATGGCAACAGCACCATCACCATCAACGGTGGAGCCTTCAAGATTCTGCCAGATAACAACACAAAGAAGAGCAATATCCTCTGCGGTATCTTCGGTGCAGGAGCAGGTGGTATGAATGGTATCGGTTATGGTAAAGACGATGCTCTAACCCATACACCTGATGCAAGCATCGCCTACTGGAATGATTCTAAAGACGTGATGCTTTATGGTCCTTACTCAGAGGCCAAGAGCAATCTGGTTTCCTACCATTGCTATAACACAGGAGATTATACTTATACCGATGTAGATCCTCTCAAAACCAACACCCAAATCATCATCAATGATGGTATCTTTGGTTCTACAGCAGAGAAAATTGACGGCATCTATGCCGGAGGTAGCGGATATATGAGTCCGGGATTGTGGACATCTTCCGGTGCCATCCCAAGTAAGACGGGCGGTAATGTATATGGAAAAGAGGGAGAAACTGTTGATTCTCTTACCATCAACGGCGGAGAATTTTATTGCAAGAACGGTATCTTTGCAGGTGGACGAGGCACCAACCAGTATTATTCCGACGATCCTTATGGTGGTGTTGCCAGCAACTATACAGCCCTCGGTCAGACCTATGGCAATGTAGCGCTCAATATCAACGATGGAATCTTCCATTGCCCTATCTTCGGCGGCGGATATGGTGTGGCGGATGCAAAATTGTATGTTCCCAAAAACACAACCGACCCCAATATCATCACTACTCTCTCGGATATGGCTCGCATCTACGGCAAATCCAATGTCACCATCTATGGCGGAACCTTCTTTGACAACATCTATGGAGGTGGCGATATGGCTGTAGTAGACAACGGAGATGAAGATGCCACCAATGTGATTATCGGCGATAAAGCCGACATTCGTGGTTCTGTCTTTGCCGGTGGAAAAGGAAGAAAGAGACGTCTTACTGATCCTGTGGCACCAGTCACGGTATCAACAGACGGCTTTACCAAAAGCCCAGAAGAAGTGGGAAAGGTGTTTGGCGATACCAACGTCACCTTTACTGGCAGCAGCCAGCAGGCACCTTCCATCTATGGCGACATCTATGGCGGCGGCAACTATGCGCAGGTAGCTGGCAGCACCCATGTCAACATCTTTGCTGCCAACTTCGCCGGACAGGTATTCGGTGGCGGTATGGGTAACATCAAGGATGAATCGGGTAATGAATTGACCGACAAGGAGAAGTTCACTTCTGCCGATGTTACAGGCAGTAACGTAACCCTGGCACAGGATATGGGCGGACAGGAAGAAGGCGATGACGGAAAGCCAAAGGACAGCTTCTCCATCAATGTCATCTGGAACAAGATATGGGATGCAGTAAATAATACGTTCATCGAATGGAATCCCGAAAACGGTGAAAACCGTTCTTCTTTCTTCGGAAAAACCAAAGAAGATGCAGAAAGCGCCAAGGAACATTTCCTGAACCCTCATAATATCTATGGCGGCGGCAATCTTGCCTGCAATGTAGAAGGTACTGCCGTGGTAGAGGTGCTGAAGGGTATGACTCCTTTCGACCTTCTGAATACAGAAGAATGGAAGAATTCGTATAACGACAACAACTTCCCTCACTTCTCGGTATTCGGTGGCGGATATGGCGAGCACACCACCGTAGCCTTCACTGATGTAACCGTGAATGTGGAAGGAGATTATGGCGACTATGATGCAGAGGTGGATGATGATGACGATACCGAACAGATGGCTCGTCCTCACAACCGCAGAAACGCCGCAAAGACTACCATCCCTGTCTTCGACAACTCCAAGGGTATTCCAAACTTCACCATCCTGGGCGTATTGGGTGGCGGATATGCCGGCACCGTGAACAGAAGCACCAAGGTAACCGTAGATGGCAACACCTTCCTGCACCGTGTATATGGCGGTGGATTCGGCGACCCTTACAAGGATGCAGATAATACGACAGGTCAGATTGGTGATATTAAATACGAGGGTTCACGTACAGAGGTTTTTGTGAAAGGCGGAAATATCTATGGCGATGTTTTCGGCGGCGGTGCCGGTGTGGCACCAAAGACTGCTGCTGGTACTCACTTCTTCAACGTGGCTCGTGTCATCGGCAATACCAAGGTTGAGATTTCCGACGATGCCAAGATCTATGGCAAGGTTTACGGTGGTGGAGATATGGCGAATGTAGGACCGGAAAATTATAAGCCGGTTTACAGCAATAAGCCACTAAGCTCTTCCAATATCGATAAAGATAAAGGTAATATCATCTATGATGATGAAATCAATCCATCATATAGAGCAGCAGACTACCGCACCCTGGTGAATATCATCGGCGGTGACATCTTCGGTTCGGTGTTCGGTGGCGGTAAGGGTCTTCGCAGAGAAGAGGCTCAGTATTATGACCAGGTGGGTCGGATCAACGGCAACACCATCGTTCACGTTGCCAATACTGCGGCAACATCCATCAATTCCATCGCTCTCGATTATTACGGCAATACCGTGCCAAACATCTGGTACAACATCTATGGCGGTTGTGCCTACGGCACTGTAAACGGCAACACCCTGGTGCATATCGAGGGCGGTATGCTGGGTCGTGACGTCTTCGGTGGCGGCTACGGAGATATAGAAATATCTGAAGAGAACCAGGATACCCAGGAAGTGCTCGGAGAAAAGGATACCCAGAACAAGGCTACCTATGCCAACATCCTCGGCAATACCAAGGTGCAGATGGATGGCGGTACCTGGATATGGAACCAGAATGCCGATATCAACGGCAATATCACCACCTGGCTGGCAGCACAAGGCAACGGCAAGAAAATCTGCAACTCCATTTCTGAATTCAAGGAGATGATAGAAGATATCCAGAAGGCTGAAACCAAAGACCAGCTCACCAACGCCAAGGCAAAGGAGGCTATCGAAAGAATCATGAACGATGAGGACAGTCAGCAGTTCTTCAGCTTCACAAACGAAAAACTCCTCTCGGGAAGTTTCAAGAAGAACAACAATATCTATGGCGGCGGAAACCGTGCCTGCATCGTGGGTACCTATACCGACAGCAACCCAACAACAGCAGAAAATGGAACCGGAGAGGCTATCGTAATCATCAACCACTCGCCCCTGGATGATATCATCGACAAGAACGGCGAACCGCTCAGTATGTTCGACTTCACCACCCTTCCGGGTCTCTGCTGGTATATCAGCAGCAAGAATGTTGCCGACCCTCAGTTCTCCGTTTTCGGTGCGGGCTTCGGTGCAAACACCAAGGTGGCTAAGGCAACGGTGTATGCACAGCCGGGTAGCCATATAGATGACGACGGTATCATCGCCGTCGATGGAGCAAAATACCGCTATCTCAATCAGAAAGAAGACCTCAAGACGTACTCCGATTTCGAGATAAGCCTCTATGAGGAATTCAAGAAAGTTAGCAAGGAAGAAAAGAAAAAATATTATGGCAGTGTGGATGGCGGCAATAACGATGGTACAGACAACGACCCGGCAACCTTCCGTCGCTATCGCGTAAGCCGTCTGGCGTGGACGCTCGGTGTACCAGGCTTCTCTTTCCAGACCATCCATGGTGGTGGTTTCTCGGGATATGTAACTGGCGATACCTACGTGGAAACCGACTGCCAGCTTTTCTGCGAAAACATCTATGGTGCAGGTCTCGGAGCCGTGCCTTTCGGAGAATATTCCACGGGCGAAGGCTATGACTTCGGAACGGTAGGTGGCAACTCCAAGATATTCATCAAGGCGGGCTTCGTTGGTCAGAACGTATATGGCGGTGGTGCCGGAGTGGAGTCGGTAAAGAACAAGGATGGACAATACTTCGACTTCCCGGATATGGCAAACGTGCAGAAGACAGAGGTACATGTATATGGTAGAAAACTGAAATTGAAAGATACCAAAACTCGTAATATCGAGATAGACCGTACCCTGATTATCGGAAGCGTATATGGCGGAGGCGATGTGGCAAACGTTGGAAACAAGAATAACCAAACGTACGATACCAACAACAAAGATGATGACACCCATCGCACAACGCTAGTCAACATTCGTGGTGCCGGCATCTATTCGCAGGTATTCGCCGGAGGCAAGGGCCGTCTTGTCACCCAATGCGGCGACGTCACACACTTGGGTGCCATCTATGGCAATACCAGTTTGCTGATAGACCGACCAATCATCACCTATCCATACAGGACGGAAACTGGCGGTTACGAAGATCCTTCTTCAGATAAGAACATGGCGCATCCTGCTGCCGACATCAACAAAACCATGCTGCCATTGCTGATGGAAAAAATCTATGGTGGTTGCCAGAACGGAACGGTATATGGTAACACATCTGTCACCATATATGATGGAAGAATAGGTCATGGCATCTACGGCGGAGGCTTGGGCAGCTGCGACAGCATCATGGTCAATGGACAGGATTCTCTTGCCATCACCTCGGCTGACGTAACGGGTAACACCCATGTATATATCAAGGGTGGACAGGCAATGCTCACCTCCTACTGGCTGGCTGATACCCGTTCCTGGGAACCGGCAAGCATCATCGAAGGTATCACCTACTCTCCTCAATACAACCATGATGCCTTGAAGTTCAAGATTAACCATAACATCTATGCCGGTGGCAACATAGCATGCGAGGTAGGCAAAGATGCCAATCTCACCATGGAAAAGGGATTACTGCATGATAAAACCCAGGTGGTTTATGATGGAGTGAATAAGAAATTCTTCGAAACCGAAGAATGGAAGGAGATATATAATAAGGTGGGATCCCCTCACTTCTGCGTATTCGGTGGCGGCTATGGAGAACATACCGTCATCCAGGGTAATACCCATGTGAAAATCAACATGGAAGAAGATAACAACAGAGGTCACGTAGACGATATCAAGAAGGGCGAAGAATACATGCACTTCTTGGGCGGTTATTCCGTGATGGACATCGTGGGTGGTGGCTACTCCGGCAAGGTGGTGGGCAATACCAACGTAGAAGGATCCGGTGGTATCTTCTGCCGCCGTGTCTTTGGTGGCGGATTCTACAATTCTGTAGATTCTACCACCGTCAATATCAAGGCTATCGACTGCCATGACATCTTCGGTGGCGGTATGATGGGTGATGTCATCCACAGTACCGTAGTAAATATCGGAAATCCTTCAGTCCAAAATAGCAACAAAGCCATCTTCATCCATGGCAATGTTTACGGCGGAAACGATGTTTCGGGCTATGTTAACGTAAGCGTAAAGGATGGCGACTTTACAGATAACAACGGCTTCGGTACACATATTAATATATATGGCGGTAAGATTTACGGCGACGTATATGGTGCCGGAAACGGTGACTATCTCTATGCCCTCGACAGAAAGGGCAACACCCAGGTTACCGTCAACGAGAACTATCCGCTTAATCCGAACGACCCTAATTCGGAAACCACTCCATTGGTATTCACCGTACCAATGAGAGAAAACATGCCTTCTCATAAGGCAGCAAGTGATGCCCTGAAGATGGTGAACATCAACTCCTGGCGACCGATGACCAACAAGGTGAATATTCAGATTATGGGTAACAATGAGAACGATTCTGTACTCATCAAGGGCGATGTATATTGTGGAGGAAACTCGGCTACGGTATTGAAAGTAAAAGTAAAAGAAGCTGCAACGTCATCTGTCGAAACAGTAGGTAGCGTGAAACTCAAGATAGGAAGCCATGTCAACATCCGAAGCGTATTCATGGGCTGTAACGGTGATGCACTCTTCACGGCATCAGAAGACAACAACTTCATGAACAAGTTCCAGAAGTTGAATGGCGATTACTATGATGCCAGCAAGGAATTGAACTTAGCCGATACCATCGACTGGGAGAACGATCCTTCCAACAATGACATCGATATTCTTTATCTGCCAACAGAGAAAGCACAGAGACCGCTGGTCTACCCTCACCTCATCGACCTCTACTTCCAGCCGGTAGAGATGAACATCCAGGGAACATTGGAATGGGTAGATCAAGATAACCTGACCCAGTGTACCATCGGCTCCTTCTTCTGCGGCGGTAACCGTGGTAACATGAATATCTATCCGGATGCTGAGGGCAAGGTGGTGAATTATACCTTCCCTAAGGGTCTTACCATCACCGAAAAGATTGTAGGAGGATGCAACAATGCCAACTACGACTACAACGGACAGGTTACCCACGAGGGTGGCTATCTGCTCGGTCAGGCTCACTCTCAAGAACCATTCATCAACCTCACCATCCAGAACCAGTTTGCACCGAAGGAGGTGAATGGTGCCTACCAGGGCGGATGCGTCTATGGCGGTTGCTTCAATTCCGGAACGGTAAGAGGCGACATAACCATCCATCTGCAGAGCGACCTTCTGGCTGGCAAGGACAAGAAGAAGCTGGAAGCAGCCAACGATTCGCTTGCTACCAATCCGAAATTCTCCAGCCTCAATGTCTATGGCGCCGGCTATGGTATGGAGAGCTATGTATACGGCAACACCGAGATAAGCTTTGGTGATGACGTCATGTGCTCTGACCCAAAGATGGACGATGGCAAGTTTATGCCGTGCGGCGTGTCAGCCAACTTCGTCTACGGTGGAGGTCAGCAGGGCAATGTCATCGGCGTAGCCCACGTTGACATCCTCAACGGTCACGTCTTCCGTGCCGTTACTGGCGGATCGTATTCGGGCTATGTGTTCGGTTCTACTCAGGTTAAGGTGGGCTATCCTACCTACTATCATGTCAACTCGAACAACAATGTCAGCGGCAGATATGTACTCAACCGCACCGACCAGAAGAACCTCCCGCTTGAGAACAACAACGGCACGGAGACATCGCCAACAATCAAGCAGAACATATATCTGCTTACGGACGAGCTGGTGTCGCAAGGCACATACGACGACATAGTAGCCATTGACAACGGCAACGGCAAGCGCCAGGAGATAACCGATGCCAACAAGGAGCATTACTTCACTAAAGTTGTACCCACAGAACC
>OQVZ01000726.1_pt1 | contig 12555 bp, 10 predicted proteins | sample 1691571 | NCBI WGS metagenome assembly OQVZ01 (sample SAMN03418261, study PRJEB22391) | human gut metagenome | biome: human-gut; feature: organic feature; material: feces | host: Homo sapiens | place: Tanzania | collected 2013-01
ATCGTACTATTTTACTTTATCGTCCAAGTATAATAACAAGTATTATGTTTTGATTTATCAGAATGACTCAGGCGAAACGGCGTATTAGGATAAGTTAAAATCTCATTAAAATAGTCGAACATATATTTTTCTATATCGGAATCGTTTTCAAATACACCGTCTGAAATTTTAAATTCAACCGAATTTTCGCCCTTCTTTATTTTATCTGCGATTATTCGTCGCAAGTCTGTTTTCTTTGTTACTACAAGACCGTTTTTATAAAAATAATTATTATAGCATAAGAATGGCAGTCATAGAACCATTATGCCATTAAAATTTAAAGTGTTTAAGATTCGTTTTTTCGGTAACAGTATTTTTTACACCGAATAAAACAAAGTTTGAATAGTAAATAATTTGCCGTCTTAACCTTTGTGGAACTCAAAATCATACCATAAAGTATTATATTTCTCGTTTGACAGAATTTGTTAATTTATAGCAGAATAACAATTGAACGATGCCTATTACAACGCATACTACGCATAAAACGCACAATAACCAAAAGACAACGTTCCAGCCATATGAATCTGCAACTAAGCCCAAGCCGTAAGAACTGATAGTGCTTCCGACGTAACAAAAGCCGTTTAAAATGCCAGCCAACATTCCGGAATTGATTTTATCTTTCCAATATAGCGGAGCCATACTGGTTATTACGTTATTTATTCCCGCCATAAAACAAGATACGAGAGCAAACGAAACGAGCGTTATTATTGCACTTACCGATAAAAACATAATAACCGCTCCGATGAGTAATGCGTTTACACCGAACAGTGTTATACATATACCTATGAAATCGGGAATTTTTTTACGCAGTTTAGCGGCAACAGCCGTTCCGAAAATAGCCAAAACAGGGAATAATAAAGTTAATAATATGCTTATCGAATCGGGCAAAGAATATATTTCTTTCAATATGCTCGGAACCCACGTTGTCAGCCCGTCTTTCGTCAGGTTTGTAATTATTGCAAATATCGCCAATACGGCTATAGAAACAGTAAGAGTTTTGTCCACTCCCCGTTTATTGTTATCATTTGCCTGTAATTGCGGTTGATTTACTTTTTCGGGAAGATATTTAGCGGAAATTATAAACCACGACGCAGCCATAATCGGCAAAACTACTGCCGCGACAAAAAAAATCATACGATAAAAGAGAAATTCCGCAAACAACGCGCTCAATCCGTATACCGCTGCCGTACCAACCGCCACGGTCGTTCCCATGGCAACAACCGCGCTCGACATCTCTTCTTTTTTTAATCGTTCCGACAAATATCTGATAAGCGACGGCCACAACACCGAAAGCGTAGCGCCGTTTATAAACCATATGTACTTTTGATAGACAAACGTTTGCAATATCCCCATAAGCAGATTGCAAACGCCCGACACCAAAAGAGAGAAAAATATAACGTATTTAACGTTGTATTTTTTACAAAAAATACCGTTTATGATTTGTCCCGCTCCGTATGCGAAAAAGAAACAGGTGGTTACTATGCCTGCGGTTGCGTGCGATACGTCGAAGGTTTTTTCGATTTGAATAATATTCGCGCTGTATCCCATTTTTCCGATATACGAGCAAGTGTAAACAAACCAACAAAGTATTATCACTCCCCATTTTTCAGATAGTAGTTTTTTCATTTTTAAGTCCTGCAAATAATGTAATGATCGTCGTTATCTTTAAAAGGCGGAATAATAACGCCTTTAATCTCTTTCCCGTCAATAAATAATTTTATATTACCGCGATTTTCGTTTTCATAGGTAATATGAAGCCTGTTACCGCGAAAAGTCCTTTCTGCCGTAACACGTTTCCACGTCGATGGGAAGTTCGGTGAAACGGTAAGCCCTTCGTATTCGCGTTTCAAGCCTAAAATGCCTTCGTATACGCACATAATTCCCCAAGCGGAAGTTCCGGTTTGCCAGGAAAATCCGACCATCATATCGACCGACGGGTCTTTTCAACCCTTTCTCCAATTCCTCAATAGTCGGCATAGATGATTTGAAGTCTTTCGGGAAGAGTTCAGACAGTTGGTATTCAGAGATACCCATCGGCTCCTTGTATGACTCCAAGGCATATTTTGCCTTAATGTTACAAATTTAGATAAAATTTCCGAATTATAAGCCAGTTTTATTTTAAAAGATACATTTTTTCTTGCAATGACATTTGCCATGTATCTAAAGCAAAGGCGAGGCAAAAACAATAAAAAACCGAATTACCGCGTAGCGAAAATGCTGTTACCGCGCTGCTGTAATGGCGTTACCAAGCCGCTGTAATGGCGTTACCAAGCTACGGTAACGCCATGAGCAATGAGTTTTAATGCGTTAATAGAATAGTTTTTTGTATTTTTGCACCGTCACAAAACATATACACATGAAATATATACTTGCTACAGATTCGTTCAAGGGCTGCATGTCCTCACAGGAAGTGGAGGACGAAATCGCCGAGGTGTTAAACGTGAAGGGCATCGAGACGGTGTGCCTGCCGATGTCGGACGGTGGCGACGGGATGCTTTCGGCGTTCACGGCTGCTATGGGCGGAACATTGGAACCGGTGTACATACACGACCTGATGATGCGCCGCACGGACGCCCATTACGGCGTGACGCCCGACGGCACGGCGATAGTGGAAGTGGCTCAGGCATGCGGACTGTGCCTTATCAAGGAGGAGGAGCGCAACCCTATGCGCGCCACCTCATACGGCGTGGGCGAACTGCTCGCGAGAGCCATCAAACGCGGATGCCGCAATTTCGTCATCGGACTCGGCGGCACCGCCACGAGCGACGCCGGCATCGGAATGATAAAGGCACTGGTTGACATCTTCGCACGCGGCAAGAACTTCGACGAGGCGCTGAAGACGGAGCTTGGCGAATGTAGGTTCACTCTCGCCTGCGATGTGGACAATCCGCTGTGCGGCGAGAACGGCGCGGCGCACGTATATGCTCCGCAGAAGGGTGCCACGCCCGAGATGGTAGGTCAGCTCGACCGCCGTGCGCAGCTGTTCGCCGAGAAGTCGACGCAGCACTTCGGCTTCGACCGAAGCGCGGAACCGGGTGCTGGAGCTGCCGGCGGACTGGGCTATGCCTTCATGCAGTATCTTGGAGCAGAGATGAAGTCGGGCGCCGACCTGCTGCTCGACCTCATCGGCTTCGACGAGAAGATAAAGGGTGCCGACCTTATCATAACCGGCGAAGGCGGCGCCGACCGACAGACGCTCATGGGTAAGTTGCCGCAGCGAATACTGATGCGTGGGCAGAAGACGGGCGTGCCCGTAGCGCTTGTGGCGGGCTGCGTGAGCGACAGGAGTTTGCTCACTGACGCCGGTTTCGCATTCGTAGAGAGCATCACGCCCGACGGAATGCCGATTGAGGAGGCTGTAAAGAAGGAAGTGGCAAGCCGCAACCTCCGCCGCTTTGCCGCTTCGCTCGGCTGAAACCGCACAAAGGGAAAATGTGAACAACTTGTGATATTTTATGAATATAGCCGAACGGCTATAAATGCGTAACTTTGCAGCCGAAACATTAATATAGGTATGAAAAAAACATTGTTCACATTTGCCTCAATACTCTTGTCAGCTCAGGCGATGGCGCAGGAAACGCTGTCGCTGGCTCAGTGTCTGCAGATGGGTATCGAGCGAAATCTTAATTTGAAAACTTACGAGGGTAATGTGCTTAAAGGCAAGCACAACATCAGCGAGAACCGCTCGCGTCTGTTGCCGCAGATAAATATCGGCGCAGCGCTGAACGACAACTTCACTCCGCCAGTATCAGTAACCGACGGCAGAGCCTACGGCAAACCGTACAACGTGACGAAGACGCTGCAGTACAGCTCGTCGGCGAGTCTGCAGCTGCAGATGCCGCTCTACAGTCAGACGGCGCTCACGGCGCTCGAGATCTCGAAGACGCTCGACCAGCTCAACTCGCTCTCCTACGAGAAGGCGCGCGAGGACCTCATCGTGCAGATAAGCAAGATGTACTACTTAGCGCAGAACACGGAGGAGCAGATCGGCATCATAAAGGACAACATAAAGCGTCTGGAGGAGCTGCGCGACATCACGCAGGCGTTCCACGACAACGACATGGCGCTGAGCGTGGACGTGAAGCGTGTGAACGTAAACTTAGAGAACCTCAGTGTGCAGTACGACAACGCGAAGGCGATGCTCACGCAGCAGTATAACATGATGAAGTACGTGATAGACTACCCAGCCGAGAAGGACATCACGGTGGAGAAGGCTGACATAGAGGAGGTGAACCTCGCGGCGCTCAGCGGACTGAACGAGAACCTGTACGAGCTGCAGCTGCTCAGAACGCAGCAGACGCTTGCCGAACAGCAGAAGAAGCTCGCCAAGAGCGGCTACCTGCCCACGCTGGCGCTCACCGGCAACTGGACGTACATGGCATACACCGACAAGTTCAAGAACTGGTTCCACTCTGGCGAGTCGAGCCACTGGTACAAGTCGAACGGCATCGGACTCTCGCTGCGCATCCCTATCTTCGACGGACTGGAGAAGCGCTCGAAGATAAGAAAGGCGCAGGTGGACATCGACAACGCGAAGATCTCTTACGAGAACGCGCTGAAGGGTATGCAGACGCAGTACGCCAACGCCGTGAACGACCTCGCCAACAACCAGCGCAACTTCAGCAAGCAGCGCGACAACTATCTGCTTGCGGAGGATATATATAAGGTGACGAGCGACCGCTATCGTGAGGGTATCGCCTCAATGACCGAGGTGCTGCAGGACGAGATGAGCATGAGCGACGCGCAGAACAATTATCTCACGGCGCACTTCAACTATCAGGTGTCGAACCTCACGTTGCTGAAGCTCACAGGTCAGCTGGAGAAGCTCACGAAGTAGAATGTTGAGTTTACAAACGTAGGAGGCTACGGCAAGAATGCCATAGGCTCCTACTGTCTACAACAAATACAAACTTTATAAAAACAAATAACAAGCAAAAATGGAAACAAATAACAACAATAATAATACGAACAATAACAACAACAGCGAGACTGCTACACAGTCGTCGCACGAAGTGACAGCAAAGCAACTCAAGCGCCAGCGCATCCGCCAGATTGTGGTGAGCCTCATCGGCGTAGCTATCCTCGTATGGGGAATCGTTAAGATTGGCTGCATGTTCATGGACTACAAGAGCAACGAGAAGAGCGACGACGCGCAGGTGGAGCAGTACATCTCGCCGGTGAATCTGCGCGCTTCGGGCTACATCAAGAAGATTTACTTCAAGGAGCACCAGAGCGTGAAGAAGGGCGACACGCTGCTCGTGCTCGACGACCGCGAGTATCGCATCCGCGTGATGGAGGCAGAGGCTGCGCTGAAGGACGCTATGGCTGGTGCGAACGTAATAGACGCTTCGGTGCAGACAACGCAGACTTCGGCTACCGTGTACGAGTCGGCTATCGCTGAGATTGAGATTCGCCTCGCTAAACTCGAAAAGGACCGCCAGCGCTATCAGAACCTCGTGGCTCGCAACGCTGCCACTCCTATTCAGTTGGAGCAGATAGAGACCGAATACAACGCTACGAAGAAGAAGCTCGACGCCACACGCCGCCAGCAGAAGGCTGCCTACTCGGGCGTGAACGAGGTGCAGACACGCAAGAAGAACACAGCGGCTGCCATCGAGCGTGCGCAGGCTGCGCTGGAGATGGCCAAGCTCAACCTCTCCTACTGCGTGGTAACAGCGCCGTGCGACGGCAAGCTGGGCAGACGCGCGCTTGAGGAGGGTCAGGCTGTGAACGCTGGACAGACCATCACCTACATCATGCCGAACACGCAGAAGTGGGTAATAGCCAACTACAAGGAGACTCAGGTAGAGAAGCTGCACGTAGGTCAGAAGGTAGTAATGACCGTAGACGCCTTCGAGGGCAAGGAGTTCGAGGGCAGAATATCTGCTATCTCAGGCGCTACAGGTTCTAAATACTCGCTCGTGCCTACAGACAACTCTGCCGGCAACTTCGTGAAGATTCAGCAGCGTGTGCCGGTGCGCATCGAGTTCGTGGGAATTTCTAAGGAAGACAACGAAAAGTTGGCTGCCGGAATGATGGTTATTGTGAAGGCTCAACTCAAGTAAATGACACAAGCAGAGATATACCAGGCAGTTTCGCCGAAGCTGCCTAAGAATTTTCCGTTCTACGACTGGGTGCCCAAGCCTCTCGGCATCGCCTTCCTCGTCATACTTTTCATACCTATCATGACGGTGAGCGGAGCCTACACCGTTAACAGCAGTGAAATGGTGGGAGGACTTGGCATCCAATCGGAACACATCGCGTTCATCAGTTTCGTGACGTCGATAGGTATGGCGGCGTTCTCTCCGTTCTTCTACACGCTGGTGAGTGTGCGCAGGCAGAAGATGATGAGTCTTGTGGGCTTCTCTATCTTAGCGGTGCAGAGCTACATCTGTGCCAACACCGACAGCCTGTTCATCCTCGCGCTGAACAGCCTGATAATGGGCTTCGTGAGACAGACACTTCTGATGTGCAACCTCTTCACGCTTATCAAGTACGGCTTCGGCATCGAGGCAACACGCAACGTGACGCCGGGCAACGAGCCGAAAGACGAGGCTGGATGGGACGCTCTCGACACCGAGAAGAAGGCGAGCCAGCCCATCATCTACTTCTTCTTCATGCTGCTCGGACAGATAGGTACGTGGCTTACGGCGTGGTTTGCCTACAATTACCATTGGCAGATGGTCTATTATGCCATGTTGGGCTCCATCCTCGTGGCGTTGCTCATCACTCTGGTGTGCATGCCCTACAACCCTTATCCCACCAAGCGGTCGCCCTTGTCGTTCTCCAAGTTTGGCAATGTGGTGGTGTTCTGCCTCATGTGCTGTTCCTTTATATATATTATGGTATATGGCAAGGTCTACGACTGGTACGACGACGCCTCCATCTGCTGGGCCACGGTGATTTGCGTGGTGTCGACCCTGCTCTTTGTTTATCTTGAGAAGACGCGGCGCTCGCCTTACTTCATGCTCAAGGCGTTTCGCTCGCGCAGCATCCAGGGCGGCATACTGCTCTTCATCGCACTGATGATATGCAACTCCAGCTCCATGCTGGTCAACATCTTTGTGGGCGTGGGCATGAAGACCGACCAGATACAGGTGGCAGCCCTCGGCAACTGGGTTTTGTTGGGCTATTTCATCGGCCTCATCTCTATCCTGCTGCTCAACAACAAGGGTGTGCACTTCAAGTGGTTCTTCGCCCTCGGCTTCATACTGATTGGGGCAGCCTCGCTGTTCATGTACTTTGAGGTGCAGACCGACGGCATGTTCGAGCGCATGAAGTGGCCCGTCGTCATCCGTGCCACGGGTATGATGCTGCTCTATTCGCTCATCGCCGTCTACGCCAACCAGCGCATGCCTTACAAGCTGCTCTCCACATGGGTGTGCATAATGCTCACCGTGCGCATGGTCATAGCTCCAGGCATCGGATCGGCTCTCTATCAGGTGGTGTTCCAGTATCGCCAGCAATATTATGTCACGCGTTACGCCCACGACTATGACCGCACGAACGCGGAGACAGCCACAACCTACGACATGACAGCCCGAGGCATGCAGTATCAGGGCAAGAGCGAGACAGAGGCACAACACATGGCTGCCATGTCGGCAAAGGGCAAGGTGCAGGTGCAGGCCACGCTGTCAGCCATCAAGGAGATGTCGGGATGGACCATCTATGCCTGCATAATACTTGCCGGTCTCATGCTCGTCGTTCCGTGGCCCAAGAGAGACATATCGAAGGACACGAAAGAGATGTATGTAAACTATTAAGCCCAAAAACGGTCATTAGGCCGTTTGGGGTTAAAATTACGTTAAATGGCCATTAGCGTCCCGTTAAAAATCGGGACCCTAATGGCCAATTAACCTAACAAACTTAAAAGTTAGACAAGTTCTAAAACATAAACGCCACGGGCCGGAATTTGAACCGCCGTGTCTATCGCAACGGTCGTATCTGTTATAACATCTTTGCCCGACTTATGGTCTTTTACAACTTCATTGAAACGATTCATATCCAATGTCTGGGTCTGATCTGTTCCATTCATTAAAACAAGAACCGTCTGGTTGTCCTTGACCCTTGCATAAACATAACAGCCCGATCTGTCAGGAGTGTAATGAATCAGCTTTCCTTCTTTTACAGCATCACACCGCTGTCTCCAGTTCAACAATTTCCTCATATAATTCCAAGCTTCATTCTGCAGATCCGTACGTCCCTCAGGGGTGAAAGCATCTTTCGGGTCTCCAGCCCAACCTCCGGGAAAATCAGAGCGTATGACACCGTCGCCTTCAGCTTTTGTTCCAGACATCAGGATCTCTGTTCCATAATAGATCTGAGGAATGCCTCGGGTTGTCAACAAGAAAGCTATGGCCTGTTTGTATCTTCTTAAATCAGACTCTCCCTTTTGCATAAAGCGCCCTAAATCATGATTATCCAAAAAGATCAGCACGTTGTTGGGATCGGGGAACATGAAATCTTGTGCGATAACCTCATAAATCTTAAACAGCCCTGCTTCAGATCCTTCATTGCTGGAACATACATCTCCAAACGCCTTTTGGCAAGTAAAGGTCAGATCAAAATCCATCACGGTCTTTAAGTTGCTGTTCGATTCATTCATTTTAGAATCTTTTTGCCACCAGGCCGAAGCAGATCCTCTCGGATACCAGGCTTCTCCCACAATATTGAAATCGGGATATTCTTTTTCCACCTCCTTGCACCAGGTAGACATAAAATCATAATCGGCATAGGGATGTGTGTCTTGACGGATACCGTCAATGCGTGCATATTCAATCCACCAGATGCTGTTTTGAATCAGATAGCGGGCCAGATGCCTGTTTTTCTGATTCAGATCGGGCATGCCTCTTCCAAACCAACCATTTACCAAGGTCTCTCTCTCCGACTTAGGTGCGTGAACATCCATAAGAGTCCATTTGAAATGGTTTGTTTGAACAAAGTTGTCTTGATGATTCAGCCAATCAGAGGTAGGAAAATCTTTTAACCACCAATGGGAGCTACCACAATGGTTGAAAATCATGTCCATCACCACCTTCATTCCTTTCTTGTGGGCCTTGTCGATCAACTCGCAATATTCATCATTCGTTCCGAAACGAGGATCTACCCGATAAAAATCGGTAATGGCGTATCCGTGATATGAACCTCCGGGCATTCTGTTCTCCAACACTGGATTTAACCAGATTGTCGTGAAGCCTAAATCACGGATATAATCCAATTTATTAATAATACCGCGCAAATCACCTCCGTGGCGAGCCCAGTCGCCCGAACGGTCTGTCTTGACATCATCGAGATTGTCATTAGACGGGTCCGCATTTGCGAAACGGTCAGGAGTGATCAAATACATCACGTCTGCAGATGAAAATCCGGCAGCTCCAGGCTTTTTGCTTCTTTCCTTTAACTCGAAGGCTCTTATTTCTTTCTTTTTGCCTTTTTGAAACACCAAATTCATGGTACCAGGAGAGGCTTCTTTGGAGATGTCCAGATAAATGAACAGGTAATTAGGGTTCTCCACTCCTACAACCTCCTTCACTCTTACCCCCGGATAGTCGATATGAACTTGAGAGCTGGCGATGTTCTTGCCATAAACCATAATCTGCAATTCAGGATTCTTCATCCCTACCCACCAGCAAGCAGGCTCCAACCGTGATATATCAGTGGCATATACAGCACTGATACACAACAGGCAAACGATAAACAATAATGTTCTTTTCATGATTTTTTGATTACTTTAGTGTCCCAATAAAAATGGAACGGTTAGAAAATTAATTAATAGCTGACCGTTTTGGTCGAACGTGTTTCGCCTACAAAAATACATTATTTTTTTTTGCACAAACGTTTGCACTATTTATAAATTACAGATTTTTAACCGTAAAGGTTATAAAAATTACTGCTTACGCTCCGTAAGTGACGCAGTTACGCTCCGTAAATGACGTGTTTACACCCCGCAAAAGAGGGGTTTCAGAAATGCGTTGTAAAGGATGGGAAAGGTTAGAAAAGGGGCGTTTTTATCACGGTTTTGCATAAATATACAGAATGACAGAAAGATAGCGAATAAAGGCTTATCTTTGCAGGATGCGCAAAATTATAGTTAAATTTCGTGCACGAATTGTTAACAGATTTAAAATACACCCCTACTTTGTCATTAAGCCTCTTTGAGGTCGTCAAAGAGGCTCTTTGAGGCTGTCAAATGGGCTTAATGAGGACGTCATTAAGGCACTTTCATTTTGTCATTTGGGCTTAATGAGAAAATGAATAAATATACGGTCCAAAGCGTATATTTATGCATTGAATGAGGTGCTGAATCTATTTCCTGACCACCAGGCATTGGGTGACATTGGTGACATTAGGTGACATTAGAAAAAGCCTCTAATGTCACCCGTAAACAACTGATTGTCAGATAGCTATCTTGCGTGGTGACAATAGTGACATTATTTTGAAGAAAAGATTGTTTATAAAGAACTACGACAAACAGATGTGTTCCATGAATTTCTGCATTGTAATGGGGTTCGCTTTTGAGGATTTATCTTCTTATAGAATTTTATAAAATAGGAATAATCATTAAAACCTAACGTGTCGGATATCTGTTCAATAGTCATATTGGTATGTCTCAGTAAATGCTCTGCCTCAATATATATGCGGTTGTTTAATATCTTTAATGGTGTTTGAGGGTGTTGTGGATTGCAGTCATACATCTTTGTATATCGTGCAAGTAGGACAGTGGATATTCCTAATTCTCCTGCATACCATTTAATTTCTTTTTTTGTTTTGAAGTTAGCATCCACTAATGCGATAAAGTCTAAAAATGTTTTATACGAAGTACTGTTGATATTTCTTCTTACCTCTTGACTCCATTTACCATACCGCTCAGCTTTCATTATAAATTCTGTAAGTAAAGAAGCCATGATGGAATTGTGACCATAAAGTGAGGTTCGTGTACTCTCTTTTATCATCTCTTTTAATACATTTGTTAAAGAGTTGACATTTTGCATGTCAACATCACAAAACATACATTTACCGTTTCTATTGAATATTTCATATTTTATATGATCAGCCAACATTGTTTGTATCATGGTAAAAAAAATATCTGAAAAAGCCACGCCTATACCTTTCAAACAACTTACATTGTGAAAGGTGTGCGTTTGGTCTGAGTTTAAGAAAAAAATTCTATTTTCTTTAATCTCATATTCATCATGGTTAACAAGGTTGACACCCTCTCCAAAAGTAACAAATAGTATGACATAAGTGTTATGAAAATGAAAACCATTCAAAGAAATAGGACAATCGTTTTTTGAAGTGTCGAATGAAACAGCCTCACAAAAAATGTCATTTAATTGTTCTTCATTGGTATTTGGCTTAGTTGTATTGCCTTTTAAATATGAACTTTGAACCATTTTATTATTTTTGAAATTTTATTATATAATCAGTTGATTGTCTTGTAATGCTAAAATGATATGTGTTTTTCGATCATTATGTTCAACAATAACTTACTACAAAAGTATAATTAAAAATAAAAAAACGTTGCATTATTATGTTAAAAAAAATAAATATGTTTGCATGTTTACCATAATATGCAAGTGATAGAAAAATGTTAAACCAAAATAGCATGGAATGACATGGAGTATTAGCTATTTATTTATGAGTAATTTAATTGAAATTTCGCAAGTGAAAATTCACAAACGTGATTTGTACTACCCTAGAAAAAGTTGAATGGATTTGTACTGTAAGCCTGAGGTTGGTTGAATGATTTTCACCTTATCCCCAAACTCTGTTGAATACTACAGAGTTGCTGTTCGACATTATCCAAGGAAATCCTTTTGCCCATACGCTACATAATATGTATATTTATAAACAAGCAAGTTGAAATTTATTTACTTGCGAAAGCTCAGGTAGTAATTTTTTCTTACAAGAAACAATTTGTTGCTGCTTGTTTTATGTAAAAAATGGTATAAACATAAATCTGTTTTGTTTTGTACCATTATTTGTTAATATTTTTTTGCCATAGTCTTAGCAATATTTATACTTTTGCAATGTGTTTTAAAATTGTCAGCTGAAATATAAAAACATAGAGGTGGAAAAAGCCCCCAACCTATAATTCTTGTAGTAAGAATGGGACACAAGACAAATAAATAATTGAATTTCATTAAACATGAAAAATTATTATGAATTGACAAATGATAAAGTTCTTAACGAAAATGAACTTTTTAGTTTAAAGGGAGGTGCTGCATGTTCTTATGGCTGCCAAACTAATGTGTGTACTACAAATAGGGCAGGAGCTAAACCTGCTTGTACAGATGCTTATTGTCGTAACGGAATGGGACCGGTAAAATCGGATAACTGCGTATTATTTAAAACATTCTAATTATCCGTATTAAAAAATAGGGAGGGAATCTGTTGTTTAAATAGGTTCCCTTTTTGTTAAATCAATAAATATGAAACGTTTTATTTTTAATAATTATTATATTCTGCGTCATGATAAGAAACGCACTTTCATCTTATCACAAGGCGCATCAATTG
>OQVZ01000727.1_pt1 | contig 12550 bp, 7 predicted proteins | sample 1691571 | NCBI WGS metagenome assembly OQVZ01 (sample SAMN03418261, study PRJEB22391) | human gut metagenome | biome: human-gut; feature: organic feature; material: feces | host: Homo sapiens | place: Tanzania | collected 2013-01
GTTTCATATCTGTTAGTGGGTGGAATAAGTCCCCAATTTCAAACAAGTTTTTGTTTGTAGATACCGCAAACATGACTTTGTCATCGAAAAATGCACATTTAGCTTTGTTTGACCCAAAAGCTGTATGTAAGGTTTTGAATCTTTCCATAAAAGCTGTGGTAACAAGATATCTGCCTTCAATTTGGTCAGAAGATAAAACCTCATACCTTTTATTAAATTCAGGGTCTTCCAATATTACAGGGTTTAATACTTCTTTGTGTTCATTCTTGCAAAATCTTTTTATAAGTATACAAAGGAGTAATCCTATTAGGACTATAGATGTAATTATTCCAATATGTAATCCTAATGTAAATAAATAAAATCCTAATCCAATTATTGATATCCACATCAAAGGGTCTGAATTTTTAACATTTATATCGCCTTTGGTTGTGATTATGGTTTTGTTTTGGATAGTTTTATTTGAGTCTATCATAACTATAACACCGTTAAATACAGGCCAAACTCTTTTGCTCCTGCCACTACCTTTCTCGTTTTGCATATTAGATTCTGAAACTACAAATTTTAAATCTTTATATGTTCCAGAAAAGGTGTCATCATTTTCTCTTCTGTTATAAGTTCCAAAAAGTTCACTTTTTCTTATTTTAGTATCAGATATTGCTATAGCTTTTGGTGTCCAATTTATTTTCCCAAATGCTTTTAATAATTCTGGCATACATTGGTTTTTTATGTTGGAATTGAAAGTTCGAATTGTATGCTCCCATAAACAGGCGAGTAATACTATAGCAATAGGAACTGCTACAACTATTACTAAAGCAAAATCTTCGTATGGAGTTTGCGTAATAAGAAAAATTAACAGAGGTATTATACATGAAATAATAATAGCACCTATTGTAAGGATAATAACAGTAGAGAGTGATTTTTTACGTTCAGATTCTAATTTTTCTAACTTTGGTACAACGAATTTTGCGTAGTTTTGGTAAAATTCAAACTCTTTTGAATTTGTAAGCTTCTTTATTTTTGACATAATATTTATCCCTTGTTCAATTTTTCTTACAATCCTGTTTTTTCGTCTAGTTTAAAATAATCAATTATATCGTAAATTGCGGTTGTTTCTTCGTAAAAAGATTTTACCCGTTTCGGGTGTTTCAAAGAGTGAAATAATCCCCCCGATAATTCAAAAAAATCTTTATTGGTATGTAGGGCAAACATAATTTTGTTATCAAAAAATGCACATTTTATATTTTTTGTTCCAAATGCTGTTTGTAGGTTTTTAAATCTATCCATAAATCCTGTTGTAATTAAGTATCTTCCCTCTACTTGGTCTTCAGTTTTAACAATATATTTTTTATTAAAATCAGAGTCTTCAAGTTTCATACTCATCATTTGTTTCTTAGATAATCTGTTCTGTATTATACATAATATTATAACAAGTGGAAAAAATATTCCACCTACTAATGCAGTTATATTCTTTGTATTAATGCCATTCCAAATTAAAAGTATTGAAAACCAAAGAATCAATACTGAAAGACTTATTTCTTTGATTGTTTTTTTGATAGTTTCTACCTTAGTTTTGATAATAGTATGAGCTTTAGTTTCTTTATTTAAGTCAATTAAAATAAGAATTCCATTAAATACGGTTGAAACCGTACGATCATCTCCAGAACCTGACTCATAAGATAAGTTAGTTTCTGAAACTTTGAATTCTATTCCGTTATATTTCCCTTCAAAAGTATCATCGTTTGATCTCACATTATAAGATTCAAATAGTTTACTTTTTTCAATGATTGAATCGCTGATAATTGTTTCATCTGTATTCCAGTGAATTTCTCCTAGGTTTTGAATAATTTTTGGAATAAATGTTTGTTTGATTTTATTTTTAAATTTAAAATTTATTTTATCATAAATGAGGCATATAACACAAAAGTCGAATAGCCCCATACTTATTATAGTTCCAAGTGAGAAGTCTAAAAGAATAATCCTCTCGAATAATACCGTCGAAAGTATTGCTAGAATTGTAAATAATATTACATATTTGATTCTAGTTTTTTCATATTTTTCAATATAAGGAGTTATTTCTTTTTCGTACTTTTTGTAGAAATTCAAAAATCTTTCATTTTTGTATTGATTTAGGTTATCTGTATTTTTAATCATAATGCTAATTATAACAATTTTTTTATGCTAATTCAACTAGTTTTGGTTCATTATTGTTTCGAGACCAAAACATCAAATCTCCAACCTTACGAAATCCGTTTTTCTCATAGAATTTTTCGGTTGAACCCTTGTTTGGTTTTAGCATAATTTCAGAAAAATGTTCTTTTAAGCTATCTAAAATCGCGCTGCCATTTCTTTTGTAATCTGCATTAGGAAAATAAATATATTGAGGATTAACTTGAAGGTAATCTATATATAGAAAATCTTTTTTCAGAGTTTCACCTTGTACGGCTCCGAGAATTTTTCTATCATCCATTTTATCAAAATCACTTGTTTGGGATGTCAGAGTATATATTTTGTATTTTTTAGGTGAAAGCTCATCTTTTCTGACTTTTAGTGCTATATTATAAATATTTGAGGCATACATTTCGTATTCCCAATATTTTTGAATATTTTCTAATGCTTTCATATCTTTAGAATCTTTCGGATTCATCTCGACAAAAGAGGCATTTGCCTTTTGGTAAGTATTATTGGGGGCTTTTTTATTAACTTGTGCATTGTTTAAAAATATTGCACCAAACGAAATTATTTTCATATTCATTAGTAAAGCTCTAAATATAAAATTTTGCTACTTAAATTTTCTTTATAGTTTTATTATTAGAATTTTTGGAGTATAATTAACCTTGTAAATGGAAGTGTATAACTTAAAGGCGCGAAGATTGCGCAGAAAGAAAAGGTAATTTATGAAACCTGAAACAAAAAGCTTTCAATTGGAAATCGGCGGTAAGACCGTAACCATTGAAACAGGAAAGTATGCACAATCAACAAACGGTTCAGTTACAGTAAGATGTGGTGATACAATGTTATTTGTTCACTGTGTTGTGTCAAAAGAGCCAAGAGTCGGAATCGACTTTTTCCCATTGTTGATTGATTATGAAGAAAGAATGTCCTCAATCGGTAGAATCCCTGGCGGATACAACCGTTCAGAAGGAAAAGCAAGCGACAAAGCTATTTTGGTATCAAGATTGATTGATAGACCAATCAGACCGCTTTTCCCTAAAGGTTATAGAAACGATATTCAAATCGTAGCTCAACTATTCAGTTACGACCAAGAAAATCAACCTGATACATTGGCAATGTTAGGTGCATCTTGTGCTTTGATGTTGTCAGGAGCTCCATTTGAAGGACCTATAGGTGCTGTTAGAGTTTCTAGAGATAGCGAAGGCAATTTGATTGCTAACCCTACTCACCAACAAGCTAAAGCATCTGACCTTGATATCGTTGTTGCTGGTACTCACGATTCAGTTATCATGGTAGAAGCCGGTTGTAAGTTTGTTTCAGAAGACGATATTATGGCAGCTGTTGAATTTGCTCAAGGCGAAATTAAAAAACAATGTGAAGCTCAAGTTGAATTCGCAAAAACTTGCGGTGTAGTTAAGGAAGAATTTGTAAATCCTTATGATACTACAGGTATCAAGAAAATTATTGAAGAAACAGCTCATGATATGATTTTTGATGCTTATCACCACTTTGATAGAGAATACAGACAAACAAAATTGGAAGAAGCTAAAAAGTTAGTTAAAGAAAAAATTGATGCTCTTCCTGATGATGATTACATCAAACAAATTATTGAAGAAACTGGTATAGACTTTGTAGCAGAAGAATTTAAGAATGCAGAAAAACACATTATGCGTACAATGATTCTTGATGAAGGTGTTAGAGCTGATGGTAGAAAACCAAACGAAGTTAGACCTATTTGGTGTGAAGTTGGTGTTATACCTAGAGCACATGGTTCAGCTGTATTTACAAGAGGTCAAACTCAAGTATTATCAGTTGCAACATTGGCTGGTCCTGCAATGAAACAAGAACTTGACGGTGTTGATCCTGAAACAGAAAAAACTTATATGCACAAATATATTTTCCCAGGTTTCTCAGTTGGCGAAGTTAAGCCTTTAAGAGGACCAGGAAGACGTGAAGTTGGTCATGGTCACTTGGCTGAACGTGCCAATATTCCGGCTCTTCCATCTCAAGAAGAATTTGGATATACAATTCGTGTAACATCTGATGTATTGGAATCTAACGGTTCTACATCAATGGCATCAACTTGCGGTTCATCAATGGCATTGATGAATGCAGGTGTTCCTGTAAAATGCATGATTGGTGGTGTTGCAATGGGTATGATTACCGAAGAAGGCAAAGAACCTGTAGTATTGACTGATATTCAAGGTATTGAAGACTTCTTAGGTGATATGGATTTCAAAGTTACCGGTAATGATACAGGTATTACAGCTTTGCAAATGGATATGAAAGCAAAGGGTATTGCTAACGAAACATTACGCAGGGCTTTAGGTCAAGCAAAAGAAGGCAGATTGCATATCTTAGGAAAAATGAGAGAAGCGATTACTGAACCTGGACCAATGTCTCCATTTGCACCTAGCATCACAACGATGACTATTCCGACTGAAGATATCGGAACTGTTATCGGACCTGGCGGAAAACAAATCCGTGCAATTATTGATGCATCAGGTGCTGAAATTGATATCCAAGATTCAGGCGTTGTAACAATTACTTCTAACGATCAAGAAGGTGCTCAAATCGCAATCAAAATGATTAAAGATTTGACATTCAAACCTGAAGTTGGAATGGTAATCAAGGGCAAAGTTGTTAGAATTATTCCTATCGGCGCTTTCGTTGAATTGGGCGGTGGTAAAGATGGTATGGTTCATATTTCTCAAGTTTGTAACGAAAGAATTGAGTCAATTGAACCTCACCTGACTATCGGTCAAGAAGTTATCGTTAAGGTAATTAAGATTGATGAAAAGGGTCGTGTAAACCTAACAATCAAAGGTGTTACAGAAGAAGATAAAGCAAAAGTTATCTAAATTTGTGACATTAGAACAATCAAACAAAAGCGGTGTAATGTTTACACCGCTTTTGTTTTTACCTTTTTACCTTTTTACTTTTTTATATCTTCTTTCCTGCTAAATACTTATCGCATTCTTTTTGCTCTTCATTTGTCATATTGAATCTATTTCTTATATCTGGAGACAATAGTTCTATATTTTCTTCAATGCTTGCTCTAATTTCTGGGTCAAGCATGTATTTATATTTGTCGTAGTTTTCCCTATTTATCACTGTTAATAGCGGAGTTTCATAGAAACCTCTTTGTGCAGGTACACGTTTAAACAAGAGTTCTTCAAATAAATCACTCATGATGTTTTCAAGTCTTGCTTGTTTATGTTCATCACTTAGTTTCTTATTTAACAAACTTATGCATGCGCTGTTCGTTGATAAGTATGATGTTATGTAGCTTTTGAATATTTTCTTACTAAATTTTGAATTGTTAATGGAAGCTTTTAGCATTAACATAATTGCCTTGTAGTTAGGGTCAATATTGTTTCCAGATTTTTCCGATGAATATTTACTTAAACCTTCAGTAATTGCAATGCTGATTTTGTTCCTTTCTGCGTCTGTTAGCTGTTTGTTGTATTTAGCATAAAGAGCGTCAATTTCTTTTTTGTGACTTAATAAAATTGCAGGAATTTGTGCATTTTCTTTTTCGTTTTTTACGCTTTCTAGTAAATCATAAAATTCAAAAACGCGAAGTTTATGAACTGAAATTGGCATATCATCAAGAGTATTACATAAAATATCTGATATTGCAGCACTTGCAGCGCGTTCAGAGTTTTTGTGAGACATAATATATGACAATGGTAATGAAAGTGTCGCATCTTCAAATTCTTCATCTGACATAACTCTTTCATCATCTAATTTGTCTCTAAATCCTCTTGTTGCAATTGCCAATTTGAATCTGTCATCAACTTCAGGATTATTCATTACATAATTTGTGAATTGTCTTGTAAATGCTGTTGGCAAATATTTTGTAATTTCCTTTAGGTATTCAGCTAAACCTTCATCCAATTTGCCTGTTATATAGATATTTTGTCCATTTTTTCCTTTTAGCTTAAATACATCGCCGTTGTTTTCTTTAGCTATTTTATAAAGTAAATTTTCTTGTTCATCTTCTGATAATTTAGAAATATCAACTCCTTCATCTGTTACAGGATTTTCTGCAATATCAGTATTTTCTGATGTGTCGTTTAATTCTCCATAGCGTTCAACGAAATGTTCTTCCCATTGTTTTTGGAGTTCTTCGTGTTTTTTGTATTTTTCTGTACGAGTTGGCTCAATATTTTGGGTATAGTTCAGTAAATCTAAAAAATCAGGATTAACTTGGTCTATGATTTTCTTGTTCTTAGATTGTGGAGTTACAACTTCAAGGTCTGTATTAATTGGTATTAAACCGCCTGATTCGTATACTTCTTCAAACATTTCAATTGAGTCAGTGATTGTTTTAGCATATTGTTCCAAAATGTATGGGTTTGCTTTCCAAAAACGTTCAAATAAAGTTCTGTTGTCGTTTTTGTTTTGCGGATTATTTTGATTGAAATATTTCATTTCTTCTGATAGGTGGATTTTATCCGCCGCAACTGTCATAATTGGACTTAGGTATTTAACGATAAATGATGCTTGTGGGTCGTCTTTGCCAAATCTTTTTCTTACTTTCTTCTCTACTTCTGTTTTTGACATGTCAGAAGATTTGATGTCATTTGCCAGTTGTTTTTTTTGATAATCTTGAATTTTATATTTGCGTGGAGCTTTTTTTCTTGGTTTGTTGCTTTCATTTGCTCTGTCTGTTTTATTTCCATCTGATGGAATATTATTAGAATGAGTTTCGTATGGTAAATGAACCGCCGGATTGTTGGAATTTTTAGGTAATGTTACAAAGAATTTTTTATATTCATCTCTTGTTGCGATAAAAGAGTTCCAAAAACTTTGTTTAGGGAATCTTATACCGTAAGCTGCCGTATCATCATTAGATAGAGGTTTTGTGATTAACCCTTTGTATTCTTCGTTCATATCTTTTTCGTAAAAATCTTTGTTGATTTCTTTTAGGGTTTTGCCTTCTACATAAATTTTTCTTAGCAAATACATTCCAAAATCGTCATTACCATCTTTTAATAACGGTGCATCATCCATTTCTTTTGCTACTTTTATTTCGGCTAAAAGGCTTGTTTTTCCTTTAGTTTTGTTAGAGTGTAAATTTTGGAATAATTCTTCGTTTGGATAAATACTTTTTACATCAGAAAAATTTTTTGCCATTTTTAGGTACTTGAAAACTTCGCCCATCATTTGTTCTGGTGGAATATGTTGTCTTGTCTCGTAGTCATAATCAAGATATTCCTTCATAGATGAAGGCATGTTGTTTCTGTTAAAATCTTGAGCATAGAAGTTTTCCGGAGTTCTTCCGCTAAAAGATATATTAAAATCTTGATATGCAAAAATTGGTCTGGTTGTTGTATTTTGCATAATCGGATTTTGTGTGTTTTTGTTATTATGTTGTTTTTTATTCGCAATATTATGTATTGGGGTGAATTGGGTAATTGGTGATATTTGCATTTTATTTTTCCTTCTTATTACTTATTTTACTTCTTTTGATTTGTAAATTTGGTATATTAACTGTTTTATTCATTTTACCTGCTTTTATATCTTCGTTAGAAGTGTAATAAAATTCTTTTTCTGCAGGTGTAATACTTGCTTCCATTCTTTGAACATAATTTAGTCCTTGAGCATCCATTAGTGGTTTGTATTTATCAACAACTTCTTTATTTACTAATAATTGCAGATAATTATTTCTTATAATGCCAAAATCAATTAAACCAGGAATAAGGTAAGAAAATCTATCATATTTATCTTCTTTTGAAAGATTTTTATTTAGCATACTTTTGTAACAATCTGGAATGCTACCTGAAATAAAATCTCGAATAGTTTTACGTTGTACTGGATATAGCTTTGCTTCATCGCGCAACATCATAAGAATGGCATTAGTATTATCAGGTAAATTCTTATCTGGCTTAAATTTATCTATTTCATTCATAATAGCAAGTCCAGTGAGATTTTTTTCTCTATCTGTCATAGGTGAAATGTATGCTGAATATAAATCATCATACTCCTTTTTGTGTTCAAGTATCAATTTTGATAGAGAATCATCTTTATCCTCTTTATCAGAGGAATCAAAATCAATAAATATCTTTTTTGCACTTGGGTGTTTGTACTTTGTTGCAATGTCATTCATTGCACAATTTACAGACATGACCTCACCTTCAAGTTCATTACAAAATTTGTCGTTTAGTTTATCCAAGGTTTGAGATAATTCTTTATCATCTAAATCATATAAAGAACTATATGTTGTTAGTTCTGCAACTTTTATTTTATAAGTAAGGTCAGCTTCATTTGTTATGAAATTAATATATTGCCTCATTAATGATGACGGTAATAGTTCACATTCTTTTCTAATTTTCTGCTTGAATTTTTCATTGATTTCATCAAGGGATAATTTGTCTTCATCTATTTCTTTTGTTTCGTTTGAGTTTTTTATGTTTTGAATATTTTCAGGTTCATTTTTTCCATATTTATCATCAAAATAATTTTCCCATTTGATTTGTTCTTGAGCATGTTTTTCGTATCGGACTTCTCTTTCTGGGTAAATTGTTTGAGTATAATCAAGTAATTCCAAATATTCAGGAGCGACTCTATCAATAATTTTATTATTTTTAGTTTCAGGTGTTACTTCTTTCAAATCAGTGTTTATTGGAATGTTTCCGCCTGCTCCGTAAATATCTTCAAACATATCAATTGTGTCAATGATAGCATTAGAATAAATATCTTTCATTATTGGGTTTTTGTTCCAATATCTTTGGAGCATAAATTCTTCGTTGCCCTTTTTGCCTTCATAGCGTTCAGCTTCAGTGAAAGATTTTAAATCCTCTGAAAGGTGTGCTCTATCTGCAGCTACTGTCATAATAGGGCTAAGATATTTAACGATAAATGATGCTTGTGGGTCATCTTTTCCGAATCTTTTTCTGACTTTTTTTTCAACTTCTGCTTTTGACATGCTGGAAGATTTGATATCGTTTGTCAGTTGTTTTTTCTGATAGTCCTTAATATTATATTTGCGAGGAACTCTTTTTCTTGGTGCTGTTGTTCCATCTGTTTTATCTACAGCTTTTGATTTTGGCAAATGTACTGCAGGGTTGGTTGTATTTTTCGGCAATGTTACAAAGAATTTTCTATATTCATCTCTTGTTGCGATAAATGAGTTCCAAAAAGCTTGTGTTGGAAATTTGATTCCATAACTTGCTGTTATTTTTTCATTAATAGGTTTAGTTATGATACCTTTGTAAGTATCATTCATATCCTTTTCATAAAAATCTTTGTTTATTTCTTTGACTGTTTTGCCTTCTGTATAGATTTTTTTCAGCAAGTACATACCGAAATTGTCGCTGCCATCTTTAAATAATGGTTCATCAGACATTTCTTTTGCAGTCTTTATTTCATACAGGATACTTGAAATATTTTTTGATTTATTTTCGTGTAAGTTTTGGAATAACTCTTCATTTGGGTAAACACTTTTTACTTCTTCAAAATTATCTGCCAAGTTTAAGTATTTAAAAACTTCGCCCATCATTTGTTCTGGCGGAATATGTTGTCTTGTTTCGTAGTCATAGTCAAGATATTCCTTCATAGATGATGGCATGTTATTTCTGTTAAAATCTTGAGCATAGAAGTTTTCAGGAGTTCTTCCGCTAAAAGATATATTAAAATCTTGATATGCAAAATTTGGTCTGGTTGTCGTATTTTGCATAATCGGATTTTGTGCGTTTTTATTATTTTGTCTCCTAGTGTTTACAATATTATGCAATGGCGCAAATTGGCTTATTTTTGTGATTTTCATATTCCATCCTACTAATCAAAATGTGTATCTTCAATTATAAGTCGCGTAAATTGAAAATTTTGCACTATATTAAGATTTTTTTACACTTTTATGTTAATATTCCGATAGGAAATAAGGAATAAGGGAGAAGTAAAATGTGCGATATAATTACAATTGGTAGTGCAACAATGGATGTATTTGTTGAATGTGATGATGCAAATATTGTTTCTGTACGCTCTTTAAAAAAGAAGTCTGAGTTTATGAGTTATTCTTATGGCGCAAAAATTGAGATTACAGATTTTGCCTCACAAGTTGGTGGTGGTGGTGTTAATACCGCAACAAATTTTGCAAATTTAGGCTTTTCTACAGGTGCAATTTTTAAAGTTGGTGATGATATTTATTCAAAAGGTTTGTTTGAATTTTTCAAAACCAGAAGTGTTGATTTATCGTACGTAATTCAAAAGAAAGATGAATCTACAGGTTTCTCCATTATTTTGACAAGTTTTGAAGGAGATAGGACTGTATTGGCTCACCGTGGTGCCAATGCTCATATTAAAAAATCTGAAATTAATTATGATGCGATTAAAAATGCAAAACTTTTGTATATCGCTCCCTTAAATGGAGATAGCAACAAAGTTCTTGATGATATTGTAAAATTTGCAAATGAAAATGATACGGCAATATGTTTTAACGCAGGTACTACTGGTATCAAAAGAGGTTATAATTATTTGAGGAAAATTCTTGAATCAGCTCAAATTGTTGTAATGAATAAAGAAGAGGCTTCAATGGCAACAGGTATTCAATTGCGTTCTGATACAAAAGAAGAAAAATTTTCAGAGATGTTAGTTCATCCGGATTTAAAAGCAATGTTTAAAAAGTTGAAAGTCTCAGATTATCAAGTCATTGTTATTACAGATGGTGGGTCAGGTGCTTACGCTTACGACGGTAAAAAGTATTATTATTGTCCTTGTTTTGATGGACCGGTAACTTCAACTTTGGGTGCAGGAGATGCTTTTGCTTCTACCTTCTGTGCTTCATTGATGAAATTTGGAAAAGATATAGAAAAAGCTTTAGTTGCTGCATCTATCAATTCATCAGGCGTCGTTTCAGAATTTGGAGCAACTGCAGGGTTACTAACATTTGATGAAATTATTGAAAGAATAGACAAAAATCCTGATTTTAAATGCAAATTAGAGGTTGTAGATTAAAAAATGAACAATTTATTTTCGATAATCGTTATATAAACGTGATTCGAAATTAAGGAGGTCTAAAAAAATATGACAGAAGAAACTAGAACATGTAATTGTAAAGAGAAGGCTATTGAAAAATTGAAAGAATTTTTATTTATTGCTGGTGCGGTATTTGTTGGTTCAACATTGGCCATTTTATTAAGTGCTCAAATCTTAAAACCGAAATGTCCATGTCCGCAAATGCAATTTCAACCAAAAATGGAACGCCCACTACCTCCACCTCCTGCAATTTATCCGGGGCAAGGTATGCCTGGTGATTTTCATGCTCCAAAATGGAGACATGATAGAGGCTTTAGAGGACCACAAGGCGGACCTCCTCCTCAATCAGGAGCTAATTATAGAGAAAATGCTCCACAACAAAAATAATTAAAATGTTTATCTAGAGATGCTGAAACAAGTTCAGCATGACACATAAATATAAGCAAAACAGATTAACTGAAGTTTTTTGGTTAATCTGTTTTTGTATATAGCCTTACTCACAATTACATGTTCTAGTTTCTTCTGAACTCCATAACCTACAACCACCACATCATCGAGTACCTTGTTGTCTTCCTGCAATGTAATCTTGAGCTTGGAAGAGTTGGCTGATACCTCTTTATTCTTATAGCCAAGATAAGAGAAGACAAGGGTCTTACCTTTTTGCACCTGGATCGTAAAGTTACCATCCATATCAGTTACAGTCCCCCCCCCTGTTGTCTCCCTGCACACGCACGGTAACACCAATCAAAGGGTCGGCATTTTGGTCAACTACGAGACCAGCGACTTTCATCAGTTCCTGCGCCAAGGCAGCAGAACCTGAAATCATCAATAAGAACACGAAGGTTAGAAACCTTCTGTAATCATTCATTTTTCTCATAGATTTTTCTCATTAAAGATAATACTTTGTTAGTTAAGCTTTTATTCTTGTAAATCTGTTAATCGTTTACGGCTGCAAAGGTATTGCTTTTTTTCATATACCTTTTTCTAACTTGTTTTCTTGTGTTACATTTTTGTTCAAAATGGGGTTTTCTATATGTTCAAAAACTTGCCTATTTGTTTAAAAAGTCTTATAAACCTTGTATATATCAAGGTTTTATAGTACTTTTGCAGCAACTATCAAAACCATCGATTATGAAACGAACAAAGGTATTTTATAACGCACTCATTCTCTTGGCAACCCTTCTTCTGACTGCTTGCCAGGAACAAAAAGACATCCCCGAAGTCTCTTCACCCGAGAAGAACCTCGTCCTGTCTGAACATATCTCCAACCAAAAGGTGAAGAGCATCTGCGAAGACAAATACGGACAAATCTGGATAGGTACCTTCCGTGGTCTCAACAAATATGATGGCAACCAGTATCACCAATACTACTGCGTGGACGATTCACTGGGATTGC
>OQVZ01000728.1_pt1 | contig 12550 bp, 8 predicted proteins | sample 1691571 | NCBI WGS metagenome assembly OQVZ01 (sample SAMN03418261, study PRJEB22391) | human gut metagenome | biome: human-gut; feature: organic feature; material: feces | host: Homo sapiens | place: Tanzania | collected 2013-01
GAAGGTGTATATCAACTTCATTTGCGAACTCCTCGGACTTAACGGCCGCGCGCTGTTCCCTGCAGATGTGGAGGTGACTTCGCTTTTCGATTTCCCCGACAAATAAAGTATAAATCGGAACTATATAATTTGAACCCCGACTTAAAACTCAAGATTAGTCTTTTGCCCGATTGCCCCGGCGTGTATAAATACTTCAACAAAGAGGGCACAGTAATATACGTGGGCAAGGCGAAGAATTTGAAGCGCAGGGTGAACTCTTATTTCAATAGGGTTCACTCTGTGCTTCGCACCAACATGCTCGTGCGCCACATTCACAACTTGGAATATATAGTGGTGAACACCGAGGAGGAGGCGCTCGACCTTGAGAACAGTTTGATTAAAACCTATCAGCCGCGCTACAATGTGCTGCTGAAAGATGATAAGTCGTATCCGTGGATTTGCGTAACCAAGGAACTGTTTCCGCGAGTGTATCTCACCCGTGAGAAGGTGAACAAGCACGGACGTTTTTTCGGTCCCTATCCAAAGACCGAAGTGGCATGGGCTTTGCTCGACGCGCTGAAGGAAATTTTCCCGATTCGTTCGTGCCGCTATAATCTCACCCCAGAAGCGGTGGAATCGAAGAAACACCGTCTTTGCCTGAAGTTTCACCTCAAGAGTTGCGACGGTCCCTGCCAGGGCTTGATTTCGCCCGATGAATACGCAAAATATATCGATGAAATCATTCATATCCTCAATGGCGAGACCAAATACGTGAGCGATTATTTGTGCGATGAAATGGCACGCTACGCAGCCGACCTTAAATTTGAGGAAGCCGAGCAGGTGAAGCGCAAATATCTGCTCGTGGAGAAATACCGCGCAAAATCGGTGATTGTCAGTCCCACCATTAGCAATATTGATGTGTATTCACTCATTCGCGACGATTCTGCCGCCTACGCTAATTATATGCACATGCGAGAGGGTAGTGTGGTGCAAAGCATGACCATTGAATATAAGATTGTGGACGCAGACACCGATGAAACCGATGCCGAACTGATGTCGACCGCCATTCGGGAGTTTCGTCAGCGTTTCGCCGATGCCTATCGGAAGGACCGTGTGAAAGAGGCAATCGTGAATGTGGCTCCCGATTTCGAGATTGAGGGTGTGAATTTTGTGGTGCCACAACGTGGCGATAAACGCAAGTTGCTCGCCATTTCGCTGAAAAACGCCGAGCAGTACAAGATCGACAAACTCAAAATGATGGAGAAACTCAACCCTGAGCAGCGAGCCATGCGCACGCTCACCACCATTCAAAAGGATTTCCGTTTGAGTGCCGTTCCGCATCATATTGAGTGCTTTGACAACTCCAACATCTCTGGCACCAACCCCGTGGCGGCGTGTGTGGTGTTTCGCAACGCCAAACCCTCGAAAAAGGAATATCGCCACTTCAACATCAAGACGGTGGAAGGCCCCGACGACTATGCTTCGATGAAGGAGGTGCTCACGCGCCGCTATTCTCGCTTGGTGAGCGAGGGGCAGGATTTGCCGCAGCTCGTGATTCTCGACGGTGGCAAGGGGCAGTTGAGCGCAGGCGTTGAGGTGCTTGATGAGTTGGGGCTTCGTGGGCAGATTGCCATGATTGGCATCGCCAAGACCCTCAACGAAATCTATTTCCCAGGCGATTCGCTGCCGCTGTATATCGACAAAAACAGCGAAACGCTGAAAGTGGTGCAACGCTTGCGCGATGAGGCGCACCGTTTTGGCATCACCCACCACCGCAACCGCCGCAGTAAGAGTCAAGTACATTCGGTTCTTGACGAGATTCGTGGGGTGGGGGATAAGACTAAACAACTGTTGCTCAAAGAGTTTAAGAGTCTTAAGCGCATCAAAGAGGCAACACTGCCTCAACTCACCGAGGTGGTGGGCGCAGCAAAAGCGAATATAGTGTATAATGCGTTGAATATCAACGAAAAAGACAACAATACAGAGCAATAATGAGATTAGTGATACAAAGAGTGACCAGCGCATCGGTCAGCATTGATGGCGAAATCGTGGGCAAAATTGCCGGCGGTTTGATGGTGCTGGTGGGCGTGAGAGAGGGCGACACCGAGGCAGATATGAAATGGCTTGCCCAGAAAACCGTGAATATGCGTATTTTCGACGATGAAAACGGCGTGATGAACCGCAGCGTGATTGACGCTGGCGGCGAAGTGCTCTCCATTAGCCAATTCACCCTCAATGCCTCCACCAAGAAAGGCAACCGCCCCAGTTACATCCATGCCGCAGCCCACGACCTTGCTGTCCCCCTCTACGAGGCGTATTGCGAGGAGGTGAGCCGCCTGATGGGCAAGGAGGTGCAGCGCGGTAAATTCGGAGCCGACATGCAGGTGTCGCTCGTCAACGACGGTCCCGTTACCATCATCATCGACTCGCTGCTAAAAGAGTAATGCGTTGATACTTTGGTGATTGTCAATAAATTATGCCGAAGGCATGTGCATACGTTTGGGTGAAACCACATTTTTGCCCAACCAGCATAAAGGCGAAAAGCCATCTATGATTGGAAAAACGTTTTTTTTTTCGTAAGTTTGCAAAGTTAATGACTATTCAAGAGGCTCAACAAAAAGTAGATGAGTGGATTCGCACCTACGGCGTGCGCTATTTCAGTCCGCTCACCAATATGGCTCAACTCACCGAGGAAGTGGGCGAGGTGGCGCGTATCATCAGCCGCACCTATGGCGAACAGTCGTTCAAGCCCTCCGACAAGGGCAAGGATTTGGGCGATGAACTTGCCGATGTGCTGTGGGTGGTGCTCTGCCTTGCCAATCAGACCGGGGTGGACCTGACCGCTGCTTTAGAGCGTAATTTCGACAAGAAAACTAACCGTGATGCCTTTCGTCATCTCAACAACGAAAAATTATCAAAATAAAATAACTATACAACATGGAACAAAAATTCGATTCTAAGGAAACTCCTAACAAGTATCAACAGGCTTTCCTCGAGAGCAAGGTGGAAACCAACGACGCAGTTGTGGCTGCTGAAGTGGAAAAAATCCTCAAAGAGCATATCGCAGAAAATGATAACAAGGAAGTGTATCAATTCCTGCTCAACTGTGTGGACTTGACCACACTCAGCACCACCGACAGCGAACGCAGCGTGGCTGCTTTCACCAAGAAGGTGAACGACTACTGGACCAACTATCCACAGTACAAGAACGTGGCTGCCATCTGCGTGTATAGCAACTTCGCAGAAGTGGTGCGTGGCGCACTTGAGGTGAGCGACGTGAATATCGCCGTTTGTAGCGCGGGTTTCCCTGCTTCACAGGCTCATATCGAGACCAAGGTGGCAGAAACCGCCCTCGCTATCGAAGACGGTGCCGACGAGGTGGACATCGTGATCAACATGGGCTACTATCTCGACGAGGCATACGAGGAATTGTGCGATGAAATCGCAGAAATCAAGGCCACAATGGGCGACCACCACTTGAAGGTGATTCTCGAAACTGGCTGCCTGAAGACTGCCGAAAACATCAAGCGTGCGTCAATCCTCTCTATGTACAGCGGTGCCGACTTCATCAAGACCTCTACCGGCAAGATTTACGAAGGCGCAACCCTTGAGGCTGCCTATGTGATGTGCCAGTGCATCAAGGAATATTACGAAAAGCACGGCGTGATGATCGGTTTCAAGGCAGCAGGTGGCATCCGCACCACTGCCGACGCTGTGAAATACTACACCGTGGTGAAAGAAGTGCTCGGCGAAAAGTGGCTCACCAACCAATACTTCCGTATCGGTGCCAGCAGTTTGGCAAACGCCCTCTTCCAATCATTCACCGAAACCGAAGTATCTCCATTCTAAAATTCCCGATACCCCCAAAAAAAGCGGAGCCTTCTCAAAAAAAGGCTCCGCTTTTTTTTGAAGTCAACGAGTCAACAGGTCAACGAGTCAACGAGTTTGGATTTTCGAGATTTCGAATTTTCGAGGATTCGAGGATTTCGAGATTTCGAGGGATTTTGGGGGGCGAAGTGGGTGGGGGGATGAGGGATTTTTTGGGGGAAAAATTTTGTGGTTTGGGGAAAAATGGTAACTTTGTGACTTGTGGAGAGATTTCGCTTAAAATCGCTTGTAAATCGCTCGAAAATTACAATAATCAATTAATAAAACCACCTACTATGATGAAACGTTTACTGACACTGGCAGCAGTTGTGATGACTGCCGCTGTGAGCTGGGCACAAACCACTTTCCCAGTTACACTCAACATCGCCGACGAGGCAAGTTTTGCCAAATGGACGGTGATTGACGCAAACGCTACAACGAGTGCCAACACTTGGGGCTACAGCAACTCCGAAGCACTCTATCCTCAGGACACGAAAGCGGCCGCCAACGACTGGCTGATTTCTCCCTCTGTGCATTTGGAAGCCGGAAAATATGAGGTGAGCGGCTATGTGATTCAGCGCTCCACTTTCAGTACCGACAGACAGTCGTTCCAATTCACCTACGGCAATGCGCCTACCGTTGAGGCTCAAACCAATGTGTTTGTCACCGAAAAGGCGTATCAAAGCAAACTCTACAAAGCCACCACGGCCAGCATTATTGTGACCACCGCCGGCGACTATCATTTTGCCATTCACCTGACCAGTACCGGCTATCAGGGCGACTGCGGATTCCAGAAGTTCGTGATCAACAAGGTGGCTCCTGTGCCAGCACAGGTGTCGGGCCTCGCCGTGGCAGTAGGGGAGAAGGGTGCGCTGCAAGCCACTCTCACTTGGACCAATCCCACCAAGGACAGCGATGGCAACGACCTCGCCAAATTCAGCGGTGTGAAGTTGAAACGCGGCACCACCGACCTTGGCACCGTGGCTGGTGCAAAGGGCGAGGCGATGACCTATGTGGACAAGGGCATCAGCAATCCCGGCAAATACACCTACACCGTGGTCGCCTACAATGAAGACGGCGACGCCACCACAGGTGCTCCAACCGTGACTTCGGGTTGGGTGGGTATCGACACCCCTAAACCAGTTTCTGACCTCGCAGCCACAGCCGACGGCGATAAGGTGACGCTCACCTTCACCGCTCCAACCGAGAGCGAGAACGGCGGTTATGTGGATTTTGAAAATGTCACCTACCGCATCACCCGCGATTCGGAAGTGCTCAACGAGGCATTCACCGGCACCACCTACCAGAATGTGGTACCCAAGTTGGGCAACTATACCTACGGCGTGCAGGCGCAATACAGCACCAAGCGTTCGACTACCCAAACCGTGAAAGTTCGCGCTGGCGAGGGTTTCCCAGTGCCTTATAGCGAAACATTTGACCAAGCCGCATCGCTCGACCTGTTTGCCATTCACAACCTCTCTGGTGGCACACGCACATGGCGCTACAATTCGTCGAAGAAGTGCGTGGATTATTGGGGCACATCAACTGCCGCCAACCACTGGCTCATCACCCCTCCAATCATTCTTGAAGAGGGCAAGACCTACGAATTGAAGTTCAACGCAGGCCTTGAAAAGGCAATAAAGCCTGAAAACTACAAGCAACTGAACGTGTATGTGGGCAAGGGCGACACTCCAGAGGCTCAAACCACCGAACTCTTTGGCGAACTTATCAAGTCGGCCATCATGGAAGGAAAAACCACTTATTTCACCGCGCCATCGAGTGGCGGATTCAACTTCGGTTTCAACGTGACCGGCGCCACCGACCCCCAATCTATCTATATCGACAACATCACCGTTGACGAGGCACAAGTGATTCCTGCCGCTGTGAGCGATTTGAAGGCCGTTCCAGCCGCTAAGGGCGCACTTGCGGTGGAATTGAGTTGGGTGAACCCATCAAAGGCTGTGAGTGGCTTAGACCTCGCCAAACTCGACAAGGTGGAAGTGTTCCGTGGCAGCGATTTGGTGACCATTATCAACGCGCCACAAATGGGCGCAACCGTCACCTATACCGATAATGTGAGCGAACCTGGCAAATACACCTACACACTGGTTGCTTACGCCGATGAAATGAATAGTGAAGATGCTACCGTGACCAGCGCTTGGGTGGGTCCCGACACTCCTGCGGCTCCTGCCAACGCCGCTTTGGCTTTGACCGATGGCAAACCTGTGGTCACTTTTGATGCTGTGACTGCTGGCGTGAACGGTGGCTATATCGACACCGAGGCGTTGGGTTACACCATCACTCGTCTGCCCGACGAGGCTGTGGTGGCAGAGGGCGTGAAGGCTACCACTTTCACCGACAATGCCGTGTTGTCACTCGCAAAATATAGTTATTCTATCGTGGCAAAGGTGGGTGAGCAAAAGAGCGAGGCGGCGCTGACCAATGGTCTCGTGCTTGGCGACGCGCTCGAACTCCCATACGAAACCACCCTCGACAATGCTGACGATGCCGCTATCTGGTCGTTCTATGATGCCGACGCCGACAGCAAGACTTGGAGTTACAGCACCCGCAACACAGCCATTGAATCGGGCTTCAGCGCAAAGGCTGGCGATGCTGCTTTCACACCTCCATTCCGCACCGTGCAGGGTGCACACATGCTCACCTACGATGTGCACGGCTACAGTTATCGCTATGGCGATGCCTACGATGTGGTGCTTGCCAACAATAGCGACTACGCCAACGCCGCCACACTGGCGCAATATCCCGACAAGGACATCGCATTCGCCATGTACGAAACCCGCACCGTCAACTTCACCATCGATGCCGCTGGCATTTACAACATCGGTTTCAAGCAGATGTCGTCCAGCCCTTGGGGTATCTCTATCAAGAATGTGAAGATTGAGTGCACCGTGCCTACAGGCATCACCGAGACCATCGGTTTGGGCATCAACTACTATGACCGTGCGGCTCAATGCCTGATGTTCGCCCAGCCAGCCCATGTGACCGTGGTGGCTGTGAATGGCGTGGTGGTGGCTGCTGCCAATGCTGAGGCGCAACTCAACCTCTCTCACCTCGGCTCAGGAGTGTATATCGCCTCTATCGTCACCGCCGACGGCAAGGTGAGCCATGTGAAATTCGTGAAATGATAATTGAAAAATTACAGTAAAATAAAGCATGAAAAAAAACTTTTTATCTTCCTTTGCCCTTGTGCTTGCCGCCCTCTCGCTGCAAGCACAGGTGGCAGAGCCTGTACGCAATGCGGCAGAGCGGCCGTCGTTCTCTCCTGTGAAGGTGGAGCAGGCGGCAAACGTGGCAATGCCCAAGCGTGTGCGTGCAAATGCGAGTGGCGAGCTGAAAGCCGCCTTTAGTGTGCAGGGCGCATCGTCGCAAACCGCCGTTTGGAGCGATAATTTCGACCAAGGCGCATCGAGTTGGGCACTTACCAACGACCCCTCTGGATATGTGAAGTGGTCGTTGAAAAACAAGGGCTTCAACGCCGTCGATGCCGCCGATGTGCAGTCGCTCTATGTGGAGGGCCCTTATCAGATATTTCGCCGTGCCGTGGCTTATGCCACCACCAGTGTGGGTGTGAGTGTGCCGTCGAACGGCGCATTCCACGCTTATGTGAAGTATAGCGAGGCGATGAACGATTACGCTGTGCTCACGTTGAGCGTATCCACCGACGATTTCGCCACTTCCACCGACTTGTGGAATAGCACGATGGAATCGGGGCATACTGGCAACATTTGGCACCAAGTTGAGGCTGATTTGAGCGCATTCGCCGGTAAATCGGTGAAATTCCGCTTCACCTACGGTCCAGGCACCGCCGACGAGTTTAAGACGGGCGGATATATGGCCGACTACGCCATCGACGCCTTGGAAGTGACAGGCGTGGCTTCAATCGACGGCGTGAACGTGGCCACTGGCGAAGTGGTGAAGTTTGCCGACCTCTCGCAAGGTGCGCCAGTGAAGTGGCAATGGGCGTTCCCCGGCGGCACTCCATCGGCATCTACCGAGCAAAATCCGCAAGTTTACTATAAGGAAGACGGCACCTATAACGTGAGCCTTGAGGTGATTGATGTGCAAGGCAATACGTCGGCAGTCACTCGCGAGGGCTTCGTGACCGTGACCGGCAAGGCTCCAGTGGCGCATATCATGCCACCAGCCACCTTCCGCGAGGCTTCAAGCCATCTGCCATTGGTGGCTCCGCTGGCTTCGGTGCAATTCGCCGATGCTTCCGAGGGTTTCCCCAACAAGTGGAACTGGAGTTTCACTGGCGCATCGCCAGCCGCTTCCACCGAGCAAAGCCCCAAGGTGAGTTACGACTTCCTCCACAAGCAAAGCGTGGGCCTGCAAGTGGAGAATAAGCACGGTAAAAGCGAAGATAAGATGGATGTGCAGGTTGAATACGAGGCGGTGATCAACAATCTTCTGCCCGACGACCGCCCCATCACCTACGATTTGGGCAACGGCACATTCCCCGGCAGCAACCAGATGGGCGTTACCGAGTATGGCGAGCGTTTCTCCAAGCCCTCGCGTCCGATGGTGGTGTATGGCGCATACGTTTATTTCGTGACCAACAAAGCCACCCACATTGCCGACCAAATCGCCAACGTGGGCGTGCATTTGCGCAAGAGCGAAAACGGACTGCCGGGCGAGAAACTCGAATCGGCATGGTGGCGCACCTTTGAACTGGAGGTGGGCGGCTCCAACCTTGTGGGCACCGAATTTAAGTTCAATCCACAGGTGGTAGATGATGAGTTTTGGTTCACCATCGACGGTATTCCAGAGTGGAACGACTCTTGCAACGTGTCGTTTGCCATGGCGAAATTCCGCAACGAAGGCAACACCGCCTACATGCTGAAAAAGGGCAAATGGCAACCACTCACAGGCTACTTCCAAGGTGGCGACGGCGGCCAAACCAGTTTCTACATCTTCCCGATGGTGGCGCACTCCGTGATTACCACGTTGCCCGTTGGCACCGATGAAATCGTGGTTCCTGCCACGGCTGGCGTAGCTGAGCAGCAGATTTTCTCGCTCTTTGGCTATAAAGACCCTGTGGTTGACGCCAACTGGTGCCGCATCATGAACAAGCAAAACGGTTTGACGGTAGATACCCTCAAAATCGGCTACGACGCATTGCCCGCAGGAATGGAGAGCCGCACAGCCAATATCACGCTCACCGACGGCTACGACACCATCACCCTGAAGGTGACGCAAAAGGCTGACCAAAAGAAATACGATGTGACCGACGTGACACGCCTCATCAACATGATTCTCGGCGTAGTGGAAAAGGACGATGCCTATGACTTCGACGGCGATGGCATCCTCAACGTGACCGACGTCACCTCCCTCATCAACATCATCCTCCAAACCGCCCAATAGCAAGTATTAAATACTCAATCCCCCCAAACACCGACTAAATCCTTCCAAATTTAGTCGGTGTTTTCGTTTCCCCCCATCCCCCTTCATGGGTAAACCCCCACCCATTTAGCGAAAAAAACACCAATTCAATCCATTAAAACCCAATTAAACCCAATTAAAAAAAAACATCATCACGTAGGGACATGCCTTCGGCATGTTTGGGTCACGCGTTGTTGGGTGATGAAAATTGCCGATTGCCATTGGAACATGCCAAAGGCATGTCCCTACGTTATGGCGTTATGGTCTGTTTGGTTTTGGAGGATTTGGGATGTCTAAAATGTGTTTCGGTGCGCTTGCAATCAAAGTTTTTGCTTGAAAATCGCAGTTGTTCAAACTATTATTCGTAACTTTACATTTGGATATGGGTTTGTGCCTTGTCCAAAAAATGACATCGTTGGAAAAAACATAAAGCATTCGCTATTATTTCGCGTTCAGCCAAAAGCCTCGGAAACTTATTGGAAATAACGTAACTTGAAATAATTGTGATAGGGCAATCGGTATGTGATGCCTTAGTCTACGAATTGTAGCAATGCAACTACGCCATAGGCGTGGTGCATTCTTATTCTGTAGACTGGGGTTTCCGTTCCGAGGCTGCCTCATAGCTGAACGCAATAAGGGCATCACGCCTTTTTTGCGTTTTAGCGGATTGATAGTTGTATGCCGTGTGTTGTGTACTGTAACTATCAATCATTATGGCGAATAAGAATTTGAATGCCGCAAAAGTGGCGAAAAAGGATGAGTTTTACACTCAACTTTCAGACATTGAGCGAGAATTGCAGCATTATTGGCAACACTTTCAAGATAAGGTGGTGCTCTGCAATTGTGATGACCCTTATGAAAGTAATTTCTTTAAGTATTTTGCACTTCGGTTCAATCAACTTGGACTGAAAAAATTGATATGCACTTGCTATGACGGCTCGCCAGTGCAAGGTACGGAACTGATATTCTGTTTTGATGGAGAGGGCAATAAGGTGCCTAAAAAGGTGGCGTATAAAGTGGAGATTACGGAAGTGAAGGACGAAAACGGCGATGGGGCAGTGGATTTGTCGGATGTTCGTTACCTGTTGCAGAACGATAAGAATGTGCTGTCGGTTTTGCAGACTGGTGATTTCCGTTCCGCAGAGTGTGTAGAACTGCTCAAAGAAGCAGATATTGTGGTAACCAATCCGCCATTCTCACTATTCCGAGAATACATCGGACAACTAATGAAGTACGAAAAGAAATTCTTGATTGTGGGAAGGCAAATGAATATTACATACAAGGAATTGTTCCCTCTAATTCAGGCGAATAAAGTGTGGATTGGATATGGATTTAGAGGAGCGGCTGCTCATTTTATAACACCTTATGAGGATGTGGCTACTGCAAGCGATCATAGAAAAGGAATGGTTCGTGTATCTGGAGTTACATGGTTTACAAATTTGGAGATTCAAAAACGTAATGAGGAACTTGACTTGGTGTGTCGCTATTCTCCAGAAGAATATCCCCAATACGACAATTACGATGCAATCGATGTGAGCAGAACCCAAAATATTCCCTTTGACTATGATGGGATAATGGGGGTTCCTTTGACTTTCTTGGATAAGTATTGTCCTTCGCAATTTGAAATCATTTGGCAAGCAAGTGGAAATACACGAGCGTCTGCCCCTAAAGAAGTTTTAGAAAAGGTCGGTTATGAAGTGAATCCGAATGATAGGGGTGGTTGTGCAGTAGTAAATGGAAAACGTCAATTCACAAGAATATTGATAAAGCGCTTAAAAAATAAAAATTAAAAATCATGATGACCATTAAACAAATATCGGTAACGGTTGGTGAGATAACCAAAGGCTACATCAACAATGAGGAGCAAGGAGTGCGTGGATATGACGGTTTGCTCGACATTCGCCCTCCTTACCAGCGTGAGTTTATTTACAACGAAAAAGAGCAACAAGCCGTGATTACCACGGTGCTGAACGGCTATCCACTCAATATCATGTATTGGGTGAAACGAAGCGATGACGCAGAGTGTCCTTACGAGGTGATGGACGGTCAGCAACGCACCCTCTCGCTATGTGAGTATGTGGCAGGAAAGTTTGCTTATGATTTCAAGAATTTCTTCAATCAGCCAGCCGACATTCAAAAGCGGATTCTTGATTACGAACTCACAGTGTATGTGTGCGAGGGAGAGGAATCGGAGAAATTGGAGTGGTTCAAGACCATTAACATTGCCGGCAAGGCTCTGAACGAGCAGGAAATTCGCAACGCCATATATGCAGGGCCATTTGTCAGCGATGCAAAATTGCATTTCTCTAAAACTAACTGTGGCGCCTATCGGTTGGGCAAAGATTTGGTGAACGGCTCGCCTATACGCCAGGACTTCTTGAAAAAAGCGTTAGAATGGATGGCAGAGCACGAAACGCGCAACGGTAAACCGAAAACAGCGGTTGACTATATGGCGCTACACCAGCACGATTTGAATGCCGGACCGCTTTGGACGTATTTTCAGAATGTGCTGAATTGGGCTATATCCACGTTCAACATGAAGAAGTTTAAGAAGATCATGAAGGGACTTGACTGGGCTAAACTGTATGATATGTTTCACGAAAAACCGCTCAATATTAAGGCTATGGAGGCACAGATTGCCGATTTGGTGGGCGATGACGAGATACAAAAGCCACAAGGCATCATTCCCTATGTGCTAATAGGTGACGAACATTACCTTGACCTCCGTGCGTTCCCCGACAAGATAAAACTTGCCGTATGGGAAAAGCAGAAGCATAAATGCGCTCTTTGTGGCAAGGATTTCGGCTTCGAATTTATGGAGGGCGACCATATCACTCCATGGCGCGATGGAGGCAGAACCACCAAAGAAAATTGCCAAATGCTCTGCCAAGAGTGCAACAGAAGAAAAGGCAGCAAATAGAGCAAAATCAGAATCATCACGTAGGGACATGCCTTTGGCATGTTGGGAGATGCGTTGTTGGGTGACGCGTGGAAAATTGCCGATTGCCATTGAAACATGCCAAAGGCATGTCCCTACGTGATGGTGCAAATTTTGTACTTCTTTGTTTTGTATTCGTTCATGCTTTCTGCTTTCTTTGTGAATGTTTGATTATGTGGTGTTTGTTGAGTTCACAAGGTTGTGGTCCACAATGTTGTGAACTTTGTCAAAAAAAACGCAACTTACTGATTTTCTGTATAAATTGCAGGTGGTCAATCGTGTTTTTGAATCTGTTTTCGAAAGTCTTTTCGGGGTGTGGTAGTATTGTGCTGTGGGGTGGGTGATGTGTGTGGTGGTGTGTGA
>OQVZ01000729.1_pt1 | contig 12544 bp, 9 predicted proteins | sample 1691571 | NCBI WGS metagenome assembly OQVZ01 (sample SAMN03418261, study PRJEB22391) | human gut metagenome | biome: human-gut; feature: organic feature; material: feces | host: Homo sapiens | place: Tanzania | collected 2013-01
ATTAGCAATTTCTTCTCTTCTGTAATATAGATGAAGAATAGATTATATTTTTTCAAATTTCAATTTGTCATTATCAACATCAATTTTGATTTTGTCACCTTTTAAGAATTTTTGAGCAAGAATCAATTTAGACAATGGGTTCTCAACTTGTTGACGAATTATACGTTTCAATGGTCTTGCACCATATACAGGGTTGAAACCTTGAGTTGCTAAAAATTCTTTAGCTTCGTCTGTGATTACAAATTCCAATTCTTGGTCTTTTAACAAATTACGTAAGTAATCCATTTGGATATCTACGATTTTGCTCAATTGTTGTAAATTCAAAGCTTTGAAGAAAATTGTTTCATCAATTCTGTTCAAAAATTCAGGTTTGAAGTGTTGGCGTAATACTGCAAGAACCTTTTCTTTAGTATCATTAAATTGTTCAGGTGATACCATTGAATTTAATGAGTTGTCCAAGATGATATCTGAACCGATGTTACTTGTCATTATTATTAATGTATTTTTAAAATCAACGGTTCTGCCTTTTGAATCAGTTAAACGACCATCATCAAAGATTTGTAGCATGATATTAAATACGTCAGGATGTGCCTTTTCGATTTCATCAAATAACACAACTGAATAAGGTTTTCTTCTTACTGCTTCTGTAAGTTGACCGCCCTCTTCATATCCGACATATCCCGGAGGAGCTCCGACAAGTCTTGCAACATTATGTTTTTCCATATATTCAGACATATCAATACGGATTAGAGCGTCTTCATCATTGAACATAAATTCAGCTAAAGATTTTGCCAATTCAGTTTTACCAACACCGGTTGGACCTAAGAATAAGAAAGTACCAATTGGACGTTTTGGGTCTTTCAAACCTGAACGAGCACGACGGATTGCATCAGATACCGTATCAACCGCTTCATCTTGTCCAACCAATCTTTTGTGCAAAATATCTTCCATGTGTAATAATTTTTGCATTTCAGATTCAACAAGTTTGGTTACAGGAATACCTGTCCATTTTGAAACAACTTCGTCAATATCAGTTGCGGTTACTTCTTCTTTAAGAAGTTTATTGTCTGTGTGTTCTTTGTTTTGACAAGCTTTTAACTTCTTTTCTAATTCAAGAAGTTTACCATATTTTAATTCAGCAGCTGTTTGCAAATCAGTGTTTCTTTCAGCTTCTTCAATTTGGGTTTTAACTTTGTTGATTTCATCTTTTACATCTGCTTCTGATGTAATTGATGCTTTTTCTTTTTCCCATTGAGCTTTCATTACATTGATTTTGCCTTCAAGTTCAGTTACTTGTTTTGTGATATTTTCAACTTTAGCTTTTGCCTCGTCTGAATCTTCTTTTTTCAATGCTTCGCGTTCTATTTCCAATTGGATTTTTTGTCTCATCATTGAATCAATCTCTTCAGGCATTGAGTCAATTTCTATACGCAAAGAACTTGCAGCCTCATCAATCAAATCGATTGCTTTATCAGGTAAAAATCTGTCTGTAATATATCTGTCTGATAGTTTTGCAGCCTCAATGATTGCGCTATCAAGAATTCTTACTCCGTGGTGAACTTCGTATTTTTCTTTTAGACCACGCAAAATGCTGATTGTATCTTCAACAGATGGTTCTTCGACCATAACAGGTTGAAAACGTCTTTCAAGTGCCGGATCTTTTTCTATATACTTACGATATTCATTGATTGTTGTCGCACCGATAGTTCTTAAAACTCCACGAGCAAGCATAGGTTTTAACAAGTTTCCTGCATCCATTGAACCTTCTGTTGAACCTGCACCGACAACGGTGTGCAATTCATCAATGAACATAACGATTTCACCGTTTGATTCTTCAACTTCTTTTAATACGGCTTTCAATCGTTCTTCAAATTCACCTCGGAATTTTGCACCTGCAACAAGAGCTCCTAAATCAAGAGAAATTAATTTAACATCTTTCAAACTTTCAGGAACATCTCCTCTTACAATACGTTGAGCCAAACCTTCAACGATAGCAGTTTTACCAACACCAGGTTCACCGATTAAAACAGGGTTGTTTTTTGTACGTCTGTTTAATACTTGTATAATTCTTCTAACTTCCTCGTCTCTGCCGATTACAGGGTCAAGTTTGCCTTTTTTTGCAAGTGCTGTCAAATCGGTAGAATATTTTTCCAAAGCTTTCATATTTTCTTCTGCATTTTTACTATCCACTTTTTTGTTACCTCTTATTTTTTTCATTGCATCGAGTACAGTGCCGGAGCGAACTCCATAATCTTCTAACAAAGATTTGATATTACTGTTATCAAGTTTTGTCATTCCAAGTAAAATTGCCTCAATTCCAACAAAATCGTCTTTTAATTTTTGGCTCTCATCCATTGCCAGTTCTAGTAATCTTCTTGTATCATTAGATAAATACAAGCTTTGTGGATTTATTGGACCTGAGATTTTTGGAAATCCTTCGACACGTTGAACTATTCTATTAATAAAGTTCTGATTCAACAAGTTTAATTCTGTCAAGTAATCTTTGATGATTCCGTTATCCTTAATCATAGTAAGCATTATATGCTCAGGCTCCATTTGGGAGTTTTGATAGGAATTCATCAGGGCATTTGCGCTTGATAAAATCTCTTGAGAATAATTCGTAAATTTGTCAAAATCTAACATCTACATCAACTCCATTCGACTAATTTTCTATATTCTTATTTTAACGTTATTTTTATCAAAGTCATTTTAAATTAACTTTTATTTAATTATTTGAAAATACTTTTTTGAAAGGTAAAATGAATATTTTCAAGTAACTATTTGTAATAACATGTTTCATTTTCTTGCACAAACTTTTTTTTGATAGTAAAATACGAAATATATAAGGGGAGAATTTATGGAATTTTTCAGAAAACATCAGAAGATTATAATAGCTGTCATTGGTGTAACTTTTATCGCTTGGACAGTTGGATTAATGTTGTTACCGATAATTATAAAATAGTATAAAAATGAGTATAAAAAATACATTAAAATATCTTTTAATAAGCTGGATTTTAGTAGGGGCTGTTGTGGCTCCGACTTTTGCTGCGCAGTCAAAATCTTCTTTGACTCAAAAGTTAAAACAAACTAATAACAAGCGTTATTACTTTCAGCAAAAGAAAAGGCAAGCTGATTTAAAACTAAAAACTGAGAAAAATAAATTAAGCAACAATCAGCAAAAACTTGAAAAAGCACAAGTCGAACTTAAAAATACGACAGAACGTTATAATTCGTTGGTCTCAAATTTGAGTTCTATGGAACATCAATTAAATACCGCAATCTATGAGTTCAGGTCAATTGATGCTCAGATGAAATCAAGAATCCGTCAGGTATACAAGCATCAGCGTTCTGGTATGTTTGAATTGATTTTGTCTGCAACAGATGTGAATAGCATGATGGACATGTTCTATTATGAAAAAATCGTTATTAAGGATGATTATCGCAGAATGCAATTAGTAAAAGCAAAGGCGAATCAGATTGCAATGTTGAAGGCTCAAGTTGAATCTCAAAGACGAATGGTTGAGGCATCAATCAGAGATATTAATACTCAAAAAGCTACAATTCAGGGTTCAATTGCGGAAAACAAAAATATGATTGAACGCTTGCAAAAAGATAAAAGCTATTATGAGCGTTCTGAGCGTGAATTAGCAAGACAATCTGCTAGTATTCAGAATATGATTGAAAGCTTGACAAGAAGAAATGCTAGTTCTGGTTCTTCTCAAGTTCATGTATCTTCAACCGGATTTAGCTATCCGATTTCAGGACCGATAACTTCTCCGTTTGGTTGGAGAACTCACCCAATATTCAAAAGCAGAATTTTCCACTCAGGTATTGATATTGCAGGTCCAAATGGTGGAGCTATAAGAGCTTCCAATGATGGTAAAGTTATTTACGCAGGGTGGTACGGTGGATATGGTAAGGTTGTTATTCTTGACCATGGTGTAATTAACGGAAAACCAATCACTACTTTATACGGTCACATGTCAGCAGTCAATGTAAGTAACGGTCAATTTGTTAAAAAAGGTCAGACTGTAGGGCGTGAAGGCTCTACTGGATACAGTACAGGTCCTCATTGTCACTTTGAGGTTCGTGTAAACGGCAAACCGACAAACCCATTGAATTATATTTAGGGATAAACAAGGAAGGTAAAGATTGAAAAAGTTTATATTTATAATATTTTTTATTCTGGCATTTTCTCACAGCGTATTCGCTAGTGATGAAGCTGTTGTGCCTTCTGTTATGCCAACCGTTACACCGGAAGATTTGGATGGACAGAATTTTTTCCGTTCTCCAATGAGTAACCGTATGATGCCTGAAGCAACTCAGCATGAATTTCGTTATTCGTTTGACTATCAGGGTAGAGATTATAGCGATAACTTGGATGACAAAGACGGTCGTGCTCCGTTTTTTAAACAAATGCGTATAAAATTAACTAACAAAATTCGCAGTATGTCACCAGATACTCCTCAATTTGAACAACAGAATGACTTTGACGATGAGGAAAGACCTGTTAGTACAACTACTAAAAAGAAATCAAGCGTTCTAAACAAAGTTAAGTTTTGGAATAAGAAAAAAGTTGCAACAGAAGAAGAAAATAAAGAGCAACTATTAATTGAAGATGGTTCTATTGCAGATTCTATCCAAAATGCTACAGAAACCGATATACCAATATCTGATTCTATTTCTTTAGAAACAGGTATTTCTGAACAGGTATCTGAAAAAGAAATGCAATTGGATTCAGAAAAAGTTAATTTTGATGAAGAAACTGGTGATATGGTTGCAACAGGCAGACCTTTGTTGTATTTGCCCCCTCAAAATACAAAAGTTGTGTCAGATACAATGACTTATAATCAAAATTCAAATATTTTAAAGGCTATCGGGCATGTTTATATTACAAAAGATGGTATGCCTGCAAAAGCAGATTATTTGGAAGTCGATATGAACGAAGAATCTATGGTTATGGATAATATGGAAGCTGTATCCGATGCTATGATTATGGATGCAAAAAAAGCTGTTCAAAAGGATTCTTTACTTGTTTTAACAGATGGTAATCTTCACTCTGAAACCTCTCAAATTTATAGAATGAGTTCAAGAATGATTGGACCAATGTTTTCAAACATGATTTTGAGTGACGATGAGAAGGCATTATTTTTTGGAAATCCGTCAGGTAATCAATTACATTTTAATATTGAAAATATCTATGTTGATGCGCGAAAAAATCATGATATGTTTGTCGCAAAAAATATTGAGGTTTCCCATAAAGGTAAATATTTATTTACTTGGCCTAGTTTGACAGCTTACACAAACAAAGAACGTGATTATTTTGAAGCAAACTACCCTGAATTTGGTTCAAGACGTAAATTGGGTATGTTCATTGGTCCTGGATTTGTATTTGGAGGTCCAGCAGGTTCAGTGATGAAAGTTATCCCATTCTTGAACTACCAACACGGTAATTTTGGTTTTGGTGGTGCGTTGAAATATCGTAACACTTTCAATTCAACTGAATTAGGGTATGGTTCAGCGGCTGATATCTTCTTCTTAAAAGGTATTCAACGTTTGGACGACAATTTGTACTTGCAATATTCCGCAAATTCGTTCATGGATGAATGGTTCATGGGTGCAAGAATGCCGAAATATATGGCAGAAGTATACTATGACAAAGCTTATGGTATCAAAGATTTCTTAGCCGAAGGTAAAGGGCTAAGATTTAGGCACAGAATAGGCTTTGGTTTGATGGAAGATAACGATAAGAACTATTATGGTGAAAAAATTGCAGGTTCTAATATTTCAACAACAAGGTTGAGATATATGGCTGAGATTTCTCAAAAATTGTATTCTTATGAAAATCCTGAGAATAAATTCTACTTTGATTTGAGTTTGGCATTACAAGGTTCGGCTGCCGTATATGGTACCGGCGATACTCAATTCGTAGCTAGAATTGGTCCTAGAGCTCACGTTCAATACAAACGTTGGATGCAAGATATAGGATATTTCCAAACAGGTTACGATGACCATACACCTGTTCCTCGTTATGATATGTACAGATACGGCCATTCAACAGTTTATTTGTCTGAAATTTTTAGAGTTTGCAAGTACTTGTCTGTTGGTTGGTCAGGTATGGCTAACTTGAGTGATGACTCACCTAACGGTAAATTATTCCAAGAAAACAGGTTTGTAATTGCTGTTGGCCCTGATGATATTAAAATCCGTTTAGGGTATGACTTTGTAAGGCAAACTACATACTTCGGTTTTGATTTGGCTTTTGATACAAAAGGTACAAGTATTAAGTATGGCAAAATGGAAATAAAAAACCCAGAAAGATTAGGTCAGCATCAAAAAGATGAAAATCGTAAATTGGCATTCTCTCCGGCAAAACAGCAAGAAGAGGTGAAGGTTTCATCAAAAAATAGAAAAAATGAGGCAAAAGCAAAACCGCAAGTTTTAGACCATGCTCAAGTAATTGATATTGAAGACCCAAATAAGGAAACTGTAGACTAGATGTTAAACGATATTCAAAAAGAATTAATTGAATATGGCAAAATTTCAGGTTCTAAAGGTTACACACCGGGAATCTCTGGCAATATGTCTTGCCGTTTTGATGATGGTATTGTAATTACAGCTTCCGGTTCTGCTAACGGATATTTGTCTGAAAATGATTTTAGCGTTGTAGATATGGATGGAAAGCTCGTTGGCGGAAACTCAAAGCCTTCAAGTGAACGGTTTTTGCATTTGGAATTTTATAAGCAAAGACCTGATGTGAATTGTGTTTTACACTTTCACTCTCCATATTTAACAGCATTTGCGTCAGCTAATGTGGATTTGAATGATGCGGTATCTCCTGAAATAGTGTATTGTTTTGGGAAAATTCCGCTTGCTCATTATTCAATTCCCGGCTCGGAGGAGCTTGTTGAAAAAACGTCAAAATTTTTTAAGGAATATGACGTAATATTGATGGCAAATCACGGTGTTATCGTCGGAGGTAGGAATATTAAAGAAACTTACTTAAATTTGGAACTTGTAGAAGAGTATGCAAAGACAATACTTTTTACAAAATTACTTGGTGGTGCTAAAATATTACCTGAAGGCGAAGTTGAAAAGATTTATTCATTAAGAAAACAGTAAAAGAGGAAAATAAAGGTGTCTATTACATTAGAAAATAAACAATGTTTAGTCGCAGGTGATGGAGTATTACCTGTAAGAATGGCTCAATATGCAAAAGAAAACGGTTTTGAGGTTATTTGTATATCTTTAGCAAAAGATAATGTACATGAGTTAAAAAAACATTGCTCAAAAGTATACAGTTGTCATCCGGGCGAAGTTAATAAAATTGAATCAATTTTGAAAGAAGAACAAATAAAACAATTAACTTTCTTAGGTAAAGTTCACAAGAAGGTTCTTTTGCAATTGCACAAATTTGACAAAAGGGCTGTTGAATTGATTAAAGAAGCTTCAAGACTAAATGATGATCAAGTTATGTTGATGATAGTTGAAGAACTAGGAAAGATTGGTGTTGAAGTTTTAGACCAAACTATTTTTATCAAAAACTTGATGATTCCTGCAGGTGTTCTTGGCAAACACAAACCAACTGAATCTCAAATGAGTGATGTTAATTATGGTTTTTGGCTGGCTAAAGAAATGGGTAAACTTGATGTTGGGCAATCTGTTGTAATCAAAGACAAAATGATTATGGCAGTTGAAGCAATTGAAGGTACTGATGTATGTATCAAACGTGGAGCAAAACTGGCTAAAGGTGAAGCTGTTGTTGTGAAAGTTGCAAAACCAAAACAGGACAAACGTTTTGATATTCCTGCAATTGGAATGAAAACATTGAGAACAATGAAACATTACCATGCAAGTTTGATTGCTGTAGAGGCAAATGAAACTATCATTGTTGACCAAGACAAAGTAGTAAAATATGCAGATGAGCATAATATTGTAATAATGGCAGTATAAATGAAAAAATTATTTATTATAACAGGTGAATATTCAGGCGATATCCATGCCGCAAATGTAGTCAGAGAATTGAAAGCTCTTGATTGCGATTTGCAGATTGAAGGTATTGGTGGCATAAATCTTGAAAAAGAAGGTGTAAAGTTGTTCGCAACTCAAGAAAAAATGTCCGCAATGGGGATTTCTCCAAAAATTATAGTAGACCATTTCAAATTAGGCAAATCAGTTGTTGATTATTTGAAAAATGAGTATAAGCCTGATTTAGTTTTGCTTATTGATTATGGGGCATTTAATTTGTCTGTTGCTGGATTTTTGCATGCTGCAGGTATAAAGATATTTTATTATATTCCGCCTCAAGTCTGGGCGAGTCGCAAATACCGTATTAACTTAATCAGAAAGTTTGTCGATAAGGTATTGTGTATTTTCCCATTTGAAAAACAATTGTATGCGCAATATGGTATTGATACGCATTATTGTGGACATCCTTTAGTATCTCAACTTCCGCCTGCTGCAGGAAAAAGAGAATTTTTCAGAAATCATGGATTAGATATTGAGAAAAAATTAGTTTCTGTTTTTCCAGGGTCAAGAAAGTTTGAATTAGAAAATTTGATGGGTGTATTTAAAGAAACCGTAAAACGCTTACAACACAGACACCCAGATTTGCAATTCTGTATTTCGCAAGCTCCAAATTTGTCAGATGAAATTTATAACAAATATCTTGGAGATTGTGATATCAAGGTTATTAAAGGGGAAAATCAGGCTTTGCTAAGTGTATCTGATGCGTTGATTTTGGCGTCAGGAACTGTTGCTCTTGAGGCTTGTTTATACAAAACTCCGATGATTATAGCATATCGTGGTCCTTGGATTTTGTACCTTGGTTATTTACTATTAAGATGTATTAAACGAGTATCTTTACCTAATATTATTGCAGATAAATCAATCGTACCTGAAATTATACAAAAAGATGTAACTCCGTTAAATATTACTTATGAAATTGAAGAATTGTTATATAATCAAGATAGACGTGAGAAAAATATTAAAGAACTTGGTGAAGTAAAAGAGTTGCTTTCTAATAAAAATTCTGCATTAGAGGTTGCAAAAGTTATAGATACCGAGTTGTTTTCGTAACATAACTTTATCATGATTTAGCTTATTGGCAATTTTATTTGTATTTGCTACTTATAAATAGTGTAGGCTAGTGAATTTATGATTAATTCTGTTCAAAACATGAATAGTAATCAAAATGCTTTCGGTGACGTTACGATAAAAAAATATCCGAAAGATTATTGGCTTGGTGTGCCTAAAAATCAGGATTCACAATCTAAAGATGAATTTTTATCAAAAGATTTTAAAATAATAACCCCTGAAAAAGCGCGAAAAACTAATAATATTAAATTGATTGGTCTATCTATTGCCGGAGCTACTGTTTTGACAGGTGCAGGAATCTTTTTCTTACTGCAAGGTGGTCCAAAGGGCTTAGCTAAAAATTTCCAAAAATTGAGGCAATATTTTGAGAAAAAATTACAAGATTCAAAATTGACAGAAAATGGTGTTCCATCACCAAATAAAATGTATATAATGGCTCTTGCATTGTTAAATTCTGCGCAGCATAAGGTTGAAGCCATAAATAACTTTACTACACTCAAAGATTTGCTTTTCAAACGAATGATGGGTGTAACAAGCTTTACTAGAAAAATCCATGATGGAATTACAAAATTATTTGAAAAAATCGGACGTCAATCTGTTGTAGATACGTATAATAAGACTTCAGGTAGTCTAAAAGAAGCTCAATTGATGGCTCAAAAATTGGGTGATAACAGTGTTTCAAACAGATATGTTGAAGAAATTACAATAAATGGTGTTACCAAAACAAGGACTCAATGGCTTGTAGAAGCTCGAAAAATGCGTGATGATATTCGTGAAACTTACCTTGCACATTTTGGAAAAGCTCCAATTCAAGGACGTTATCACGGTGTTAAGAAAATTGCGTTGACCTTGCAGGCTGAATTTGCAAAGCTTAAAGATGTATTTTGGTCAAAAGATGTTTACAACCAATTTATTGCAGATTCAAAAATTATTGAGAAAAAACAGCTTATTCAAAAAGAGGTTCATGGTTTTAGAAAACAATTGACATATTCAATTTCAGATATGGCAAATGATTCAGAAGATGCTATCAGAAAAATGACTGATTTGATTTCATTTAAAGATGTTGATAAGATTAAACATTTACGCGATATCCGAGTAAATATCAAAAAGTATACAAAAGACCCTGCAGCTAATGATAAACTAAAAGAAACAATTCTTGCTGATATGGATGCCTTTGTCGAAAAAATAAACGAATCTTTGAAAAATAAAACTATAGATAATGATTCTGCTCAAGTTTTAATTAACGAGATGAAGGGTCTGAAAGACAGTTTTGTCGGATTTAAACAAGGTAAAATTGAAGATGTTTTAGATATTTATAAGAATTTGCTATCAAAAGATGATTATGCTGCACTTAAAAAATCATATCGTTCTAGTGTGAAATCTCTTGATAAATCAATAAAAATTGAAAATGACGATTTTGTGAACAAGTTGAGAGATTTGGCTTTAGGGTCAGCTCCAACTGATGTGTTGACAATTTTGGGTTCAATCGGTGTTTTAGGTTATAACTTGGGGAAATCCGATAATAATGAGCAACGCGTATCAATTGCCTTGAAATATGGTATTCCAGCATTAGCAGGTGTTGGTGTCTCTTTGATTTGTAACGCAAAATTGTTTGCAGGTTCAAAGGCTTTGATTATTGGTTCACTTTCATCATTAGTGTTGAACGAAATTGGTGTACTTTGTGATAATGCTTTGAAAAAACATAGAGAAACTAAGCCAAGTTAGTGATATGTCGACTTGTTATTCTAGTAATGGCGTAAGAAATAATTATTAATTAAACAATTGCTTTTTGAAGGCGTGATGTACGATTTTCATTAAGAATATTTTTCAATTTCATAATAGATTGAGCATGCAATTGGCAAACTCTTGATTCTGACATTCCTAATGTTTCACCGATTTCTTTCATCGTCATGTTTTCCTGATAGTAAAGAACCATTAAAACTCTTTCTCTTTCAGGTAATCTTTGCAAAGCTCTTTGCAAATCTGTTTTGACATTTTTCTCTTCCATTTGCTCTTGTGGATTTAATTTATTTGAATCCTCAATAGTATCAATGATTTCCATACTATCTTCTGATGAGCCGCGTTTGTCGTAAATAGATGTCACAACAACATCTTCTGACATAATTTGACTAACCTTTTCCGGTTCCATATCAAGATAATTTGCAATTTCTGTTGTTGTTGGGGTTCTGCCAAGTTGTTGTTTTAAAATTTCGGCAGCTTGTTTAATATCTTTAATTTTCTTTCTCACGCTTCTTGGTAAAAAGTCTTGAGAACGGATTCTATCTAAAATTGAACCTCTAATGCGAATAAGTGCATAAGTTTCAAAACGAGTATTTTTTTGTGGTGAAAAACGTTCAATTGCGTTAATCAAACCTTCAACACCATAGCCGGCAATATCTTCAATAGAAATTGTTGCAGGAAGTGAAACTTTTACACGACCTACTGCATATCGCACAAGGTAAATATATTGAACAATCAAAGTGTCTCTTGCTGTTTTGTCGGATTTGTCAGCAAGGTATTTTTCCCACAACGCAGTTAGTTCATCTTCTGTCAGATGTTTTATGTTGTTATAAGAAGAAAAATCAAAACTTTGTTCCATCAACCTACCCAATTCAATCTTTATTACATTTCTATTCTATAATATACTAATATTTAAACATCATTTAAAAGGATGAAAACTATGAAAACTAACTAAAGTTTATCTCATTTACATGTTGTAGAAAAGCCCCTTTGAACATGGAGCATGCATGATGGCAAGAAGACAGAATGACACATGTTCCCTCGCCACTTGTGGGAGAGGGTTAGGGAGAGGGGACATTATGTTATGAACAAATATGTTTATGTCATTCTGAACTTGATTCAGAATCTTTTCCATTTAAAGATTTGGCAAATGTTGTTTTTGCTAAACCTTGATTATTGAGAGGATTCCGAAACGAGTTCGGAATGACATAATTTTAGTTTGCTAAATTTTAAACCTTTCGTAATGGTGTAATTCCGTCTCTGCCATCATCTCTCCACCTCCCTCTGATAAGAGAGGGAAGAGCCCCGTTACTAAATGTCGATGTCCACACATAATAACTGCAGGAAGAGATGTTTGAGGTTGCTATTAAAATTTTTAAATCTTATTCGGTATTATATATATTTTTTTCTATCAAATACATATCCTCATTCTTGTACAAAATTATTAAACCCATTTTTTTTAATCCGATAACATTAATCTTTTAAAATTAATACTTTAGGATTAGATTTTTGGTTTTTATTGGACCGAATGTGTTGTTTTGACTGGATTGTGTGAATTGTTAAATATTGTAAAAAGTTTGTGGTGTTTGTTTGGTTTGTAAACTTTTTGTAATAAATGTAGTTCTTTAGAGTTATGTACTTTAGTCAATGACTTTGTTTGTGAGGTTAGAGACCCTGAAACTACGCAGTCGCATAAAACGTGACTCCA
>OQVZ01000733.1_pt1 | contig 12495 bp, 14 predicted proteins | sample 1691571 | NCBI WGS metagenome assembly OQVZ01 (sample SAMN03418261, study PRJEB22391) | human gut metagenome | biome: human-gut; feature: organic feature; material: feces | host: Homo sapiens | place: Tanzania | collected 2013-01
AGGTGCAGCCTAAAGCGGTAGGCAGCCCCGGTCAAGAAAAAAGCCGGAATGACCATCCGGGGCGGGAGTGAGCTGTCATGCAGGAATATACTTCCCCAAGCGAACGGCTGAAGGCACTGACAGATCAATTGGAGCAGGGCGTGTCAGATATTTTTCAAAGCGGTCAATACGCAGCTTATCTTACTGCCATGTCGAAATTCCACCATTATAGCTTTGGCAATACCATGCTGATTTTCATGCAATGCCCAAATGCCACCAATGTTGCGGGTTATCACGATTGGAGAAGGAATTTTGGCCGACAGGTCAAGCGAGGCGAGCGTGGCATCACCATACTCGCCCCCTGCCCTTACCGCAGACGGGAGGCAAGGCGGTATCCATGGTGCTGATGCTCATCGGCGGCTCCGCCCTGCTGGCAGCCGGAATTGCGCTTCAGGTCATGACCGACCTGCTGTGTCTGCCCGGCGACGCCATCGTCAAAATCGTTTCGGAAAAGCTGCGCTGGAACTTCGGGAAGCTGAAAATTTCATTTGACGTTACGCTCACGACAACCGCAATCGTAATTTCCCTGGTTTCGCTCTCAGCACTCCGCGGCGTCCGCGAAGGAACCGTAACCGCATGTTCCGCATCGGTGGAACGCTCGTGGCGCTCTTCATGCCGCGCCTGCGCTTTGCAAGAAAGCTCTGCTACGTAAGAAAATAACCCCGTCAGGAACGCGGGGGAAGAATGAACATGATGCATCCGCTTCCCCGTATCCCGCATGTCTCCAGCGAATACGGCAGCAGAAAGCTTTCCCCGCGCCGGACCGCAAGCCCGTTCACCTCGGCGGAACCGTCGCAGACAACACCGATGCGGAACATGCGGTCACTCAAATCCAGTTCCCAGCTGCCGCGGAACGCAAGTCCTTCCACAGCAAAATATCCGCACGCTTCGAACGGAATCAGACTCCGCAAAGTGCCGTTTCCGCGCTCTTCGACGAGCTTCGCCGCAGGCGTGCAGAGCGCACGGATTTCCGCCTCGCTCCGGGGCGTGAAGTCAAACAGCGACATGGCGTCCGCGGGAGCAATTCCGGCGAACCGCTGTTTTTCATTGAGCTGAACTCCGCAGCAGTTGATTTCCGGAACGATCACCAGATCGCTCGGCTCCATGACCTCGACCATCGTCACCCCCGGGCCGATCGCGTGGGGGAGCCCGCCGCGGATCACAATGACGTCGCCCGGACGGACCGCGATTTTATTCAGCATTCCGAGTCCGGTTTTATATTCGCCCTCAAGAGATTCGCGGACAAACGCCTCTTTGTCGAGTTTTTCGTTGAACCCGACCAGCAGATAGGGCGTTTCCCCGTTGATTTTGCGGGTTGCAAGCACAAGCCATGCTTCCGTTTTTCCGTAATCGGCGTTGAAAAACTTCTTTGCATCCGCACGGCTCGGATGAACCTGCATCGGGAGCTGTTCCGCCGAATCCAGAAGCTTGGTCAGAACCGCGGGCGTTTCCCCGTACTTTGCGAGGTGCGCGGCACCGAGGATCTCCTCCGCATGCTCATGCAGAAACTCGGGAAACGAATGCACAGCGCCGTCGTATTCAATCCTGCTGACGCCGTGTCCGGGCGAATGGTACGCGCGTCCATTGCCCTCAATGCATGAAGCGATCCAGTTTTCAGGGAAGCGGGTATCCGCAGGCTCCGGATTCCCGCACAAACGGTCGATTCCGCTCCCTCCGGTGTAGAGCCGGAGGACGCGGTTCGGCAGAAATTTGAACGGCTTCAGCATTTTCATTTTACCTTTTCCAGCATCATCAGAATGCCGGAATTCATCTCCATCTTGAGCGTTCCGTTTTCAAACTGAACAGCCGCCGGATCGTCCGTCTTTGCGGAAACAATTTTCCAGCCGGGGGCAACAACCGGTTTGCCCGTATAGCTTTCAAGTCCGCTGTTGACCAGCAGAACCGCGACGCGGTTTTCACTGAACGCATGTTCCGACTCAAGGACATAGCGCGAGCCGGACGAAACAAGGAGCTTCTTCGGCAGAACGGCGGAATAGATCTTCCATGCATCGCCGTCGTAGTATCCCGGAGCACTGTAGGCAAGACGTTCCACGGGGAAACCGAGCGTGTAAACAACGCCTTTGCCATACCGGTTGCGGAAGAAGCAGGGATTGCCCTCCGAATCCGTCGCAAGAACTTCCGCCGTCAGAGCATGGAACTTGACGTCGACCGGACGCGGCATCGTGACTTCAAAACCATTGAATCTGTACGTCATCGAACCGGAGGAGACGCGGCGCGAGAGGACTTCCATTCCGCAAACCTCATTCGTGCGGGAAAGATAGGTGTCGTCCCACGCAATGAAGAGCGTTGCGCCGTTTCGGACTTTTGCGAGGAGCTCCTCCCAGCGGTGCGTGGTCAGCATAGCACGAGCCTTTGCGGACGGGATGAAGTAGAACTTCGCATCGCGGATCGGCTCCTCCGGCGACTGGTATTCCGGAATGATTCCGGCCTGTCGCGCAAAGACGTATGAGCTGTGCACTAGATCACGGTTGCAAGCAAGGAAGACCGCATCGGCTTTCGCCTTCGGAAGCGCGGAAAAATCCAGCGATTTGAGGAATTTTCCGAACGCCGCGATCTTCTTTGCGCCCGGCTGAGGAGTGCGGTCGGAACGGAAAACCCCGTGTTCCACACCCGGCCAGTTCCAGTTGTAAGGGGAAATGTCCAGCTGTTCCTGGTCGAATGCACACCACCAGAGCATCCCGCGCCCGTTCGACGCCCAGAGATTCCAGAGCAAGCCGCGCTGATACATGGCAAGACGGTCAAGCGAAACCGCCATCGGACGCCAGAGCCCGTGCTCTTCCACAAACGACGGCTTCCCGGCGACCTGCTCCAGTCCGGAATTGTGCGCGGCGCAATAGGTGAGGTTGCGGAGCGAATTGAATTCCTCGATTCCCGCCTTGCTCCACATGTTGTAGGGATGAACGGAAACGTAATCGGAGAGCTTCGCCGTCGTCGCGCTCACCCACGGATTCTCCTCCGCGGTTATATTGAGTCCGTCCACCCCGACAACCGGACGCGACGGGTCGGCATAGCGGATTGCGGTATGGATGTAGCGCAGCCAGAATTCCGCCTGCGCAGGATTCTTCACCGGTCCCAGACAGCGGGTTTCGTTGCCCGACTCCCACGCGATGATCGCAGGATGATGTTTCATGCGGCGGACAAAATAATCAATGAAGCGTCCCTCCCATTTCAGCGCAACGGGATCCTCGTACAAATTGAGTCCCTCCAATGCGCGGGGAATGAAGAGACGCGCAGTCATGTGACCGGTAAGAAGACAGACGATGAGTTTGTGTCCGTATTTTTCCGCAAGATTGCAGAACTCCTCGAAGCGCTCCATCATCGTTTCATCGATTCCGGCGTATCCGGCGGGGGTATCGGGACAGAACTCCTCCGTTTCAAACATGCGGGTTTCGTATGGGATATCGGAAGGCCGGCCTGCCTTGTGAATCTCATAGATCGGCTGGAAATCGTTCCATGTGGGGAAAACGCGGAGAAGATTCATTCCGTGTTCCGCGAGAACCTTCATATCCTTTTCCACTGTTTCGGGACTCCATTTGCGCCACATCTGCGTTGCGGAGCGGCTCTCCCAGTAGTTGACGCCGAGCGTCATTGTTCCGTTTTCAAGCATGTTTTTTTCTCCTTTTCCGACCGGATGCAGAGACTGTGCCGAGAGCGGGGCTCCCGCAATCAGCAACGCTGCTCCGATTGTTGCAATCGTTGAAAGTTTCATGTACGAACTCTTCCTTTTCAAAAGTTTTTGATATATTATACACGCAAAAACGGAAAACGCCATGTATAAAATGAACCAGTTTTTGTATTTTCCGCGCATCAATGCTGAAAAATTTTCCGCAGGCGCTTGTTTCATCGCGCTTGTGGATGTATATTGCACGAAACAACTGAAGGATTTCAACATGCGGTTCCGTTGTCCATTCTGCTACTACACGATCAGCGTCGACGACATGTCGCGCGGGTATCCGGTTGTCTGCGCGGGATGCGGCAAAGAAGTGCTGATTCCTCCCGGCAGGTTCGACCCCGGGTGCATCATCGGCGACTTCGTCATTCTCGAAAAACTCGGAGCCGGCTCCATCGGAACTGTTTACAAGGCAACCCAGCTTTCGCTGGACCGTCAGGTCGCGCTCAAAATTCTCTCGCCGGAATACACCACTTCAAAAGGAATCGAAGATTTTCTGCGCGAAGCACGCGCGGCGGCAAAGCTCACGCACACCAACCTTGTGCAGTCCTACGCCGTCGGCGAAGACGACGGATTCTGTTACATGGCAATGACTTACGTCAACGGAGAGAACCTGCGGACGCGTCTGCGCCGCGAAGGCAGAATCCCCGTCGACGAGGCGCTCCATATTGCCCAGCAGGTTGCGGAAGCGCTTTATTACGCATGGGATGAAGCCGGACTGATTCACCGCGATGTGAAGCCGGACAACATCATGATCACCGACGACGGCATTGTCAAGCTGACCGACCTCGGACTCGCAATGAACCAGTCGGAATGGCATGAAGGCATGGATGTTTCGGGCAGCCCCTCCTACATGAGCCCGGAACAGTTCCGCGGCGAAAAACTTGATCCGCGGAGCGACGTATACAGTCTTGGAGTCACTCTGTATCAGATGATCTCCGGGCGGCTGCCGTTTGAAAGCGATTCGGTCAAGAAACTTGCGGAAATGCATCTTGAAAAAGAACCGCCCTCTCTGCGGAGACTCGTTCCCGGCGTGCCGCTTGCTGTCGACGCACTGGTCCGCAAGATGATGGCGAAACGGCGCGAAGACCGCTTTGCCTCCATGGAAGAGGTGCTGAAGGCGATCTGGACCATCCGTCAGAAGACCGCGCCGAACAAAAGCCTCGTGCCGGATGTTCACACGATCTCCATCAAACGTCTGGACTACGATATGCAGACGGAATCTTCGGAACTCAAGGCGAAAGCGGCGGAAAAGGTCACAATCCACGCCTCGCTGATGGATCGCGTCATCACCGGATTCGTTGCCGCGGCGGGAACGCTCGTCATCACGCTGATTCTCGTGGCGGTATTCATGCCGCGCAAAGGGGGAATCGACACATTCGACAAGGTCAGCTACTTCGAAAAACTTTCCGGCGACCGCAGTCTCGATTCCGCCGCAGTTCTGGAAGAGGGACGCAAGATTCTCGACGAACTTCCGAACCGCGGGACTGTCGAATATGAATACAATCTGGCGAAAATGAAAAATCTGCTCTCCGCCATTGAACTGGAGACGCTCCGCAGTGAAAACCTTCAATTCAAACAGGAGAATTCCGGGCTGAAACGGAAGAACCGCACACTCTCCCGGGAACGCGACAACCTTTCCCGCCGCAACACTCAGCTGGAACGCGTCGTTGCCGCAAACTCCGATTACAGCGAAATCAAACAGAAGCTCGCGGATCAGAACGCCGCCGCGCAGGCGCTCGAAAAATCACTGGCGGATCAGCAGGCGCGGAACAGCGCACTCAAAAAGGAACTGGACACGGCAAAACAGGCGGCTCTCGAACACGAACAGCTCCGGATCCGCCTTGTGCTGCTCCGCTATCAGCTCAACCGGGAATTCCGCGAAGGCGAAGAGTTTCTCCTGAACCAGAAAGAGGAATTCCCCGCGCTTGCCGGATGGCTCAGCAAAAAACTCGAACGCAACCGCTTCTTCGGAAGAATCTATGAACTGGTTTCCGAAAGCGGCGACCATTTCATCGGCTGCACGATTAAAACCGAGGAAAATGAATACACGGTTCTCGATATCAGCGACGGAGTCATCCGCTGCCAGAACCGGCTTGGCGGAACGGAGCTGAAGGACTGGAACACCTTCCTGCCGGAGGCTCTGACCGCGCTTCTGATGAACGATTCGGAGATGAAAAAGAGACCGCGCGAACTCGCCGCCGGATGCGAACTGCTCCAGGAGCGTCTGGGGCCGGCCTGCGCGGCAGACCCGGAGGACGCCGAGCTTCAGGCTGTGGCGTCCGCATACGCGCAGACAAAAAAGAAACAACTGACCTATGCGCTTTCCGCCGGCTCAGCCAAAGCCCGGCAGCAGCTCCGCGAATTTCTGCAGAGCATGGAAGGCGCCCGGATATATCCGGAACTGAAACAGGAATTTCAATCCCTCGCGGAGTAAAGGAGACTGCAATGGGAAACAGACTGAACCTGCCCGAAGGAACGGAAACCATTCTGATCGTCGATGATCAGGAAACCGTCTGGGATTTTCTGATCGAAGCGCTTCAGAAACTCGGCTATTCCGTCCTGCTGGCGGAAAACGGACTCGACGCCGTGGAGATTTACGAGAACAACCCCGGTCAGATCGACCTCGTTCTGCTGGATATGATCATGCCGCATCAGGGAGGGCATACGACGTTTTACAAGCTCAAGGAGCTCGACCCCGACGTCTGCGTGCTGCTCTCCAGCGGCTTTGTATCGCACGATGAAGTGGACGATCTGCTGGCGAACGGCGCGGCGGGCTTTCTTCCGAAACCGCACCGCATTGCGACGATGGCAACGGAAATCCGCCGGATTCTGGATGAGAGGAAAAAATCTCAAGCCGTCCCGGAAGAAAAAAACGGGGAAAAATCTTGAAAATCCGGCGTGATTTTTTCAAAAGATGTGATATATTAATAAAATCACGTCAATTTTAACGGAGGACGGACGCGGTGAACATCCTGTTTGTATGCACGGGCAATACCTGCCGGAGTCCCATGTGCGAGGGATTTTTCCGGAAACTCATACAGGATGCGCATGCCGACGGAATCCGCTGTAAATCGGCGGGGACCTGCACGTGCGACGGTCTCCCCGCCTCCCGCAACTCCCTGGCCGTTATGAAATCTGTCGGGATCGATCTCGCGAACCACCGGTCCTCACAGATTTCCGAACAGCTCATCGCGGAAGCCGACCTGATTGTCACCATGACGGCTTCACACCGCGCCGCCGTCCTCGCACAGTATCCGGAAGTCCGTTCCAAAACCGTTCTTCTTTCCGACTTCAGTTCCGGAACGGGCAGACACGCCGATATTGCCGACCCCTACGGAGGCTCCGAAACGGTCTACCGGAACTGTTTTGAAGAGATGAAGGAACCCCTTCAGAATCTTCTCCTCGACACGTGTTACAGCATCGTCATTAGCGCTCCATAAATCTTTATCCAACGCCAAGACCACGAAAGGTATATCTTCTAATCCAGTAAAACCACTTTTTGCAAAAGTTTTGGTGGATGTACTCTTTATAACAGCTTTAACTTTATATATAGCATTATTTTCAATGTCGTTCTAATCTGTGCCACCAAGAATAACTCGGCTATTAATTTTAACAGCATTTGAAAAATAATTTAATTGCATCGTGACATACCACTCAGCTTGAGGTATTACCAAAGTTTTGTTATAATACTGGTTCATATATTTCAATTCGTTTTCCAGTACAATAGGCTCATACCTTATTTCAGTGGCATCTGTTTGACTGTTTGTTGAAGACCCAAGTAATGCAATATTAGCATTACATCTACGAATTACACAAGAATTCCGTGGATTTATAGGAGAATTATTTATAGCAATCCAAACACTCGTATTATAATGTTTTTCTTCCTCTGTCATAACGCTTAAATCCTGAAATTCCAAAGAAAAACGATATCTTTTTCCAAGAGGATTTGGATATTTCAAATCTCTAAAAGAAATTTCTGCCCAGTCCGTACCCAAATCTTCACCACGTTCACCCTTAACATTTCTTATAACAACAGTTTCAAGAGGTGTATATTCAGGCATTTTGGTTGTGTATTCAATTTGTCGGTCTTTTTCTTCTTCTATGTCAACAGTATTATATCTATATTCCCAATCCTAATTGCGTTTATATTGCAGATTTTGAATATAATAATTATCTCCAACCATATTATGCTTTAAACAAGCTTTGAGCATGATACTGCTATCAATAATATCAGTAGTATTTAAAATCGCCATTTTAATCTACAATCTCCTTAGCCTTCGTTTTTGTATTTCTTTAATAAATACTCTGCATAATTGATTGATTCAAATATTAACTTCTTAATCTGTCCTTTATCTAATTGATTCGTTAAAATAGCATTGATATTAATTATAATGCTTACTAATTCACCATCAAAAAGAATATTACTTGACGAAACATACATCATTATTCCACCACAATACACACGGTAATTATAAGTGGAATCGGGTTCTTGAGATTTGTCATATACATAAAGAACTTTCTTCAATTTTGAAATTATTTCTTCTAAGCATATAATTTTCTCATTAATAGATAAAACTACTTTGAAGTTCTTTGCTTCTTTATCCATCTTTACCCCCTTCCTATAAACTTACTACCACCCATAAAACGGATTTGCCACGCAAGTCTATTTTGATAATTGTATATTTCTGAATCAAGTTGGTCTATCCATTCATTTTTCGCTTTTAAGATACGGTCATTAGACATAAGCTTGAAATCGCTGTCTTGCATTAAATTGCGAATATCTAATAACAAATTGCGTTCTTCTTCTCCCCATGCCTTTACAAGCAAACGAGCAAGAATATCTTTAACATAACCTACCACTAAACTTGTACCATTTACATTTTTGTTAGTTAAACCTTCAAAATTGTCAGTAAATTCACCAACATAATATTGCTCAACTGCATATTGCTTGCCTTCAGGTAACACATCAGGGAATTCTACAGTGTGAGCTTCTTTATCAATCGAGCCTTGCACCAATAATTCTCCTTCAATATAATTATATATTGAATTATCCTGAATCTCAAACTCAGGGTCAAGTTCGAATTTATTATTCTTACCATCCCCTTCAAAAACTTGCATGATACCTTTTGGTTCTTTATATTGAGATAAACGTAAAGAAACGCTTAGAGGGTTGTTAAACATAGATATTGCATTTTGCAAATAGGTGTACATTATCTTATTAAATTGCAAAGGATTAGTTTCATACGCTGTCGTAATCCTTGGGTCATCAAATAAGGCTATTGCTTTTCGATAGACATCACTAAACAAAATGCCCATTTAAACCCTCCTTATTTGTTTAATGTCTTATTGAATCAAAATTCATTTGAGCCAACAGATTGTCAAAAACACCCTTGTTAGAAATTCTGTTCAGAAGCTCAACTTTACTTCTAACACGATATTTAGCATCATTTTCATAGCACTTTCCAAGCCAGTAAGAACAAATAAAGTCTTTATCAGCTTCAGTCAAAGAATTCATGTAATCCTCAAGTTCACGCTCACTCTTCTTGTAAATATTTACGAGGTCTCCCTTCGTAACAACAGCATGACCCTCTCTCTTCAAACAAGATACATTATAACGTTCCGCAACATCGGCGAATTCGGGAGCCAAAAGAATAATTTCTTTATCGAACCACTTACGATATTTGGAAACACATTCCTCAAACTGTTGCCAGCTAAGAACACGCTGTTCACCGAGAGTATGGAAATTAATAGTCAAACCAGTAAGCTGAATAGCGGTTGAAAGCCCACCAAGCAACTCACGATTATGAACAATAACAATTTCCTTGTCACTCTTTCTATTACCAAGAATTTCCAGAAGTCTTTCTGTTGTATTAGAAGTATTATCCGGTACTTCTTTTGCCTTAAAAGAACTTTCTGTATCGCCCTCTCTATCATTCAAAGTGGATTCTTTGATTGCTTCTGCCAACTTTTCGTTCTTTGCTTTCTCTTCCTTGAGTTCACTACTCAAAGATTCAATTGTAGACTGGAACTTTGCCATCATCGCTTGAATATCTTCTAACGAGATAGAAGACTGAGTAGCAGGAGACTCCTTAACAGAAGTCTCCGCATTCTCAGCAATTTGTTCCTTATTAGTTTCGTTTACAACTTCTTCTGTATTTTTAATAGTTTTCTTATTTACAGCCATTTTTTACAATCTCCTTTTAAACCTTTTAAACATATCTGGAGCAACCAGAATTTACAAAATTAACCAATTATTATAATTAATTATTTATAATTAGATTATAATTTGATATTAGTTAAGAGTAATAGCACCAATCTTGCTACCTACAATAGCGTCCATACCCATACGCATGTCAACGGTGAAACCGTAAGTATGGTCAGCAGCAAACAAGGGGTCCTTCTCAACAGAAACAGTATTACCTTCCATGACAACCTTGATAGGCTTATTCATACCAAGAGGAAGCATGTAAATAATATCATCAGGAAGAACGACTTCAGGCTCACCATTGATGGTGTTAGGAACAAGAGCGTTACCCAATTCAATCATAGGAACATTCTTGTAATCAGGCAGGAAGCCATCTCTAACAATAGCGCTATCCTCACCATAACGGAAGCCCTTTGCACTGTCAGGAAGGACAGAAGCAAGAGCAATAGAAGTACCAAGAGCATAAACATCAGCACCGCCATTAGCAAGTTTTACCAAACGTGCAACTTTGAGCCAGTTTTCATCAGTAAGGCCGTTAGCCATATAGCCAGCGATACCATCCTGATTGTTAGTAGCAACATCAGTGTTATTGGTAATGATAGAAGCCATTACCTTAGCAAGACGAGCCTGAATATAAGCGGCAAAAGAAGCACCAATCTTCTGGAGAAGCTTACCCCAGTCCTGACGGCCAGCAGCCACATGATACCAGTCAACATAGAGAGAAATCTGCTCTCTCTTAGCAGAAATAGTATACTCAGTGTTAGAAGCAGTCTGAACACCACCACGAGCAATGCCTTCAGCAAGGCTATTCACAATGAAGAGCTCATTGCTATCAACTTCATACTTAGCGACATCACCGAAACCAACCTGAGTGACATCATAAAGCTGTTCATAACCAGACGCAGCAACAGTAGGCACAACAGGAGTGATAGCACCAGCAAGAATGGTATCGAAAGTCTCAAGGAAACCACTCTTCTTGTAGACCATAGGATTCTTAATCATATCGAGACCGCTCCACTTCATGCCAGCATTCTCAACACAATACTTCATAAACTCTTGGTTAAAGGTCTTATTAGCCTCAATATACTCAGGGGTGTTATTCTTACCCTCAATGGACTTCTGAGCCAAAGAATAGCAAGTTTCAACAAGACCATCAGCGATGTCTTCATTGAATTTGTTATAACTAAAAATTTGTTTCATAACAACAAAATCCTCCTTAATTAATTTATAAAAATCATAAAGTAAATATCAATATTTATTTTAAACTATTCAAGTTATTCAAAAATAATTATTTAAGAACAATTTAAAATTACTCGTGGATAACGGTGCAATAGAACTTCTTACCTTCGTTTTTGACACCGATAATCTTATCCTTACCAAACTCAATCTTAACGCAGAGCTTATCATCAGCAGCAACAGCAGCAGGAGCCCACTGACCGTCAGAGCCAGCGATGGCGAACTGACCAGCAGTAGGAGCAGACTCAAAATTATCTTCGCCGAGATAGAACTCATCACCAAGCTTGGGGCAACGAACACGAGTATGAGCACCAGCAGGGCAAGGAAGACCGCAAGTCTTAACACCCTCACTGTAGATAACGCCCATGATTTCGCCCTTAGAAACACCAACATAGTCAACGATACCGACACGACCAGTGCCAGCATAAGGCTTAATCTCACGAGTATTCATATCCTTCAGACCCTTATAAACCTCATGGTCGATAAGGTCGCCAATTTCAACCAAAGAACCATCAGCGAGTTCCTTGTCTTTGCAAACGCCAGAAACCAGATAGCTTTTAACATCTTCAGAAGCCATCAAAATCTTCTCAATAAATTTCATAATAAAGTTATCCTCCTTTTTTAATTAAATCTTGTTAAGATTTTTCATTGCATTTTTAAGGTTATTTGCGCTGTCGTTCACTTCAGTAACAACAGGTTTATCCTTAACGATATCAGCAGAGAACTCTTTCTCCTTAGCTTTTCTACTAAGTTTCTTCTGAGCATAAAGAGCATCTGCAATTTTATGGTCAACAGCCTCATTAAGTTCCTCATCGGAAGCATAAGTACTGTTATCACAATTTTCTTTCATAAATGCCTTAATATTAGTAGCATTTTCCTCAGTCAAGTCTTCTTCAGAATCGACCAAAGAGCAAGCCAAAGCATAAAGTTCGGCATTTTTCTTTGCGTTAAACTGAGCATTAAGAGCGTTATACTTTTCAGTCAGTTCAGCGAAAGAGGTATTAAGAGTATTGAATCTCTCATAAAGTTCATCAGCAGTAAGTTGTTCATCGCCGACAGCATAGTGGGTATCCTGAATAACATTACTTTCACCAGAAGGTTGACCGATTAAAATACTGCCATCATCGTATTCTTTGAGGATATCAGTATCAACTTTAGGAGAACCAAGCTCTTCACCTTCAATCTGTCCATGGTCAGCATGAGATTCATCGACAATTACATCAGTAGCAGCAAACTGAGCGGAGTCTTCGCAATTTTCGACTTTCTTTTCACCATCGTTATCCTCAGCCTCGGTTTCCTTTTTGCCATCATCATCGTCGTT
>OQVZ01000735.1_pt1 | contig 12486 bp, 9 predicted proteins | sample 1691571 | NCBI WGS metagenome assembly OQVZ01 (sample SAMN03418261, study PRJEB22391) | human gut metagenome | biome: human-gut; feature: organic feature; material: feces | host: Homo sapiens | place: Tanzania | collected 2013-01
ATCAGCATAAAGTCATAGGCTCTGTCATCCATGAGGTTGATATGGTGAAAAAGTACAAGATAACTTTCGATGCCAATGCCAATGGAACACTTGTCAGCAAGTTGGACAAGACTATGACACGTCCTGAAGGATTTATCCTATCTGCAAGGGATTTACCGCAAGTATCAGCCAACGAAGGATGGATATTTGAAGGTTGGACACCATCACCTATTGGTGTAACCGTCAACTCCGACTTAAACTTTGTAGCGACATACAAAGAATTTGCGAAGCCTATAATTTCTGAAGCCCCTGTTGTTCCCTTAGAGGAACCAGACGAACCAGATGAGCCGCGATTTTACATCTGTAACTTTGTTGCAGGTGAGCATGGAAAAGCCGAAGGATCATCCTCTTTCACCAAGCAAGAGGGAACAATATTGTCCAGCTCGGAAGTTCCTAAGGTAACACCCTGCCAAGGATATAAATTCAAGAGGTGGATTCCTTCTCCTAACAACGTATTGATTGATAGCAATAAAACATTCACGGCAGAATATGAACGCATCCCATGGTGGCGTCGATTTTGGTTGTGGCTGACCAGTTTATTTGCAGGAAAAGGTTGTCTTAAATGGTTGCTTTGGTTGTTACTGACATTGTTGGCTATAGACCTGTTGCTTTTCTTGCTAAGATCATGTAATGGATGCAGCGGACACCACGAGGAGAATGGTGTTGTTCCAATTGACAGTGTTACGACTTCCGACGGAAGAGTAATAGATGATAACGGACGCATCAGACCTATCACTGGCAATGACGGCAAATTGCCCGACCAAGGTGACGTAGTAGCCCCTGTGACCGGAGAAGATGGAGAAGAAATCCCTATTATCCGTCAACCAGGCGTACCCAACACGATCGCCAACCGTCTGTTCTTATTCATGGAGGACGAGAATGACAACATCGAGGCATTAGCCCAAGACTTCAAGAAAGCCTATTCCGATGACAAATACTCTATCATTGGATATGACAAAGAAGTGAAGTTGTTGGTCGTTCAGATTCCTGAGAACGAGCGTGACCAAATTCGTCAAACGATAAACTCGAAGATTTCCAACCATAAGTTTTTGGTTTTTGACGAGGAGATATACGAGTTAAATGGCCATGAAAGTACCAATACGGAAAATATGGGCTGGCATTTGGAAACAATTCACCTGAAACAAGGTTGGAGTATAACTAAAGGTTTACCGAATGTTACTATCGCGGTTGTTGATGATGGTATAGAGGCAGGACACCCGATGTTCAAAGACCGCATCGTAGATGCCTATAATGTTTTCACACAAAACAACAGCCTAAGTTTAGGACAAGGGCATGGCACACACACCGCTGGCCTTGCAGCAGGAAGTGCCGACTACTACTCAAAAGGAGCATCTGGTGTCGCACCAAACTGTAAGTTGATGCCTGTACAGGTATTTGACAACAAGCAATGTCCATTGTCTGCCCTTATTGCTGGAACGATGTATGCCATTCATCATGGAGCCGATGTTGTGAACTTGTCTGTTGGACCTTCCTTCAAAGGATTAAACCAATTGCCAGTTGACCAACAAAATGAGATAGCCCAAAGGCAATTCAAGAATGTTGAAAAACTTTGGGCACGAGTCTGCGCTTTAGCGGCTAAGAAAAACTGCATCTTGGTATTTGCAGCTGGAAATGATGACATTCTGTCAAGCATACCGCCAGAGAACAGGAATGCTTCGTCTATAGTAGTAGCAGCCGTAGACAAGAATCTTTATCCGACGGATTTCACTAACTATGGTCCTTGTTCAGACATCTCGGCGCCAGGCAAAGGCATTTACAGCTCATATCCTCATGGTGGTTTCAAGTCTTTTGACGGAACAAGCATGGCAGCACCTATCGTGTCTGGAACCATAGCTTTGATGAAGTCTATCAAGAAGGACTTGACCGTGGAGCAAGCAAGAAATGTACTTTACAAAACAGGTTCGGACGTTTATGGCTTCATGCCCCCGATGGTGTTGGTGGACAAGGCTCTCGAAGGTGTCAAGCGTAGAGATTTCTGTAAACCAACCCAACGAGAAATGCAACCTGTTCCAGATGGTGCCGGGGATGAATCTGCCGCAAATCGCGCATCTCCCGTTACGGATAGTTCTCCTGCAGTAGGTAATACTCCTTCACCATCACAAAGCAAAGAGACAGATTATGAGGCTATTCGCAGAAAGATTGCAGAGTATAAAAGAAAAATAAGTGAATTAGAAAAACTTTTGCCAAACAGTTAATAGAAATGAAGGAAAATATTTATTCTTGGAATCAAACCCTCAAATTTTCTTGGGGACACATCATAGCATTTGTAGCTTTGGTGTTTATCAGCTATGTTACTTACATGGGCGACTTCTATAAAAATGGAGGCGACTTTACATCCTCTATGATTAAAGTCCTTATGGTAGATATTGCTATTTTGATTACTTTTATTGGAGCGCAAATATACAAAGGTACAGATGAGAAATTTAATCGCTCAATTGTTATTGAAAGAGTTATGATTTGTTTGTGTCCCATCGCTTTCCTTTGGGCAATGATACCATACAATCACTTTTGGACCGTGTTCAACTCGCGAGATAGTATTGAAAGTTGTTTTACGGCGTCAATAGAAAAGTCAAAACAGATGTTTGAGAATTATGAACAATATTCTTCTGCTCGCATTGCGTCTTATGATGGTCTGCTGCAGAACGCTATTGCAAATAAGGGAAATGATAAAGTTGCATATGCAAAAGCTGGTTTTAAGGGAGCAAATGATGCAACATTAAAGCAGATTTACATGGAGACCCTCAAACTCCAATTACAATCACAAAACACAAATAGTTTAAAGAAATCTGCTATAAAATGGATAGACGATGCTAATCATGGTGCTACTGTTTGGAATGCTTTTCTTATAGGAAATATACATAAAATTTCAGAAGCGATAGAAGGTTGGAACAAACAACTTGTGGATGTTTCAAAACCTATATTAAGCAATGAATCCAGTTCGACTAAACCTTTTGATGCAGATATGGCATCCTGCAAAGCTGTAAAATCAGAACTAAAACAACTTCAGGATATGTATATGCAAACATCTGGAGTATGTTTAAATACCGTATGGACTGGAATTATATTGTTTATGATGCTGATGTTTCCGTATTTTTTACAAAAAAGGAATACGCGAGCAACTGGACTATATTCATTAGTTCCATCTTCATCAAGACAAAGGCCAGGATCTATGGAAGAAACGGATAATGGTAATAACACGGCAGAAACGACTGCGTCTTCCGACACGGATATTTATGGTGGAACATTTTAGAATTTTAAAGAATATCATATGGCAACAAGAAAAGAATTACTTAAAAACCTCAAGAACTATAGCCCTAAAGAAATTGCAGAGGCTGTAAGGGAAGGGGAGGTATCCTTGTACGAATTAAGCAAGGAAACCGAAGGCGCATTTACACCGTTACTAAAGAAGAAGGTGAAGGCAATATTGGAACAGCCTAAACCTGCCGTAACAAACAACGTACATGAGCAGACGCCTGTCTCACCAATTCCTGAAGTATCGGTTGTTAACCCTCTTGAGCCAAATGACTCATCAGTCATTGGCTCAACTGATGTCATCCAACAAGCTGATGCTAACAAGAATAATCCTATAGAGGAGACTGAGACTGAAAGTATTAGCAACAAAGGCATGTTCAAACGACCTTTTTCTTTCCATGGCCGTATCAGAAGAACGGAGTATTGTATCTCTTTTATCATATATTTCATCTGGGCTGTGATTCAGAACGTTTCAACACAGTCCAATGACGCGTCAGAAGGATTGATAATTTTCTCGCTTGTAACTTACATTCCTATGTTATGGTTCTTGTGGGCGCAGAATTGCAAACGTTGTCATGATCGCGGAAACTCAGGTTGGTATCAATTAATACCTTTCTATTTCTTTGTCCTTCTCTTTGGTGATGGAGAGGAAGGTACAAATGACTATGGTGACAACCCTAAAGATTAAGATTTATGCTAAGTAAAGAAGCTATATTGGAAGATGTTGCTCAGTTTACTGCTGATCAACTCGTTGAACACATAAAGAATGGCATAATTACTTTTGAAGAACTATGCAATGATACCGATGGACAGTTTTCGCCAGCAAAGCGTCGTGAAGTAAAATACAAACTCGAATGTGGCGATGAAGAAGAGTGGCAAAAAGTTCTTCTGGAAAATACAATAGAAGCCGTAAACCGTTATCTTCAAGGATTTCCTGATGGACAATATCGTTCCCAAGCACGTGCTCTCAAAGCACAATTAGAACAGAAGCAACAGGAAGACTATCTTATATCTACAACAGATGAAGCATGGACTATGGTTGACAAAAGTGATTTGTCCTCCATTAGAGAATTTGTCAATACATATCCAAATAGTGGACATGTTTCTGAAGCTAACGCCCTCATCAACACATTGCTTTTAGACGAGATAATGGGGGTTAATGCCGAAAGTCTTGTAAGTCAAATTCGTGCGTTTCAAACAGACCGTAATCTTACTGTTGCCCAAAAAGACAACAACATAATTGACGAGATAGAACGCTATCTTAATGACAAGAAGATTACAAAGCAAGAATTTCTTGAGAAGATAGAAGAAGACCATAATTTACTTAGTGCTGGTGTCGTAAAACGTCTTATAAGTAAAGGAACAATAACGATAGAAGATTTGCTGAAAATCCGTATCGACAAGCAATTCATCCAAAAAATGTTTAAGGGTGAAAGTGCACAGAGTTTCGCTACGCCAGAGAAGTTGGACAAGATTCACAAACAGTCTACGGAAGTGTACTTTTGGGGCATACCCTCATCGGGTAAAAGTTGTGCTTTAGGCGCTATTCTTAGTGTAGCAGCAAGTGGTCGTGTAGCTAAATCTATGGATCCAGACACAGATTCACAAGGTTATGGTTATATGATGAAGCTTATTAACCTTTTTCAGAATGGTGAAGTTGGGACCTTGATGGAGGGAACGTCTGTTGACTCATTCTATGAAATGGGATTTGATTTGGTTGACAAAGAAAATAAAATTCATCCTATTACTTGTATCGACATGGCAGGTGAGTTGATGCGTTGTATGTTTAAAGCCAATGCTGGCGATACAATGTCTGAAACAGAAGACATCATGCTTGACACAATGACAAATGTACTTATTGACAATCGCTCAACAAGTCGAAAAATGCATATTTTCGTAATTGAATATGGTGCCGAAGATCGACTCTATGAAGGATTGCCACAACGTGTTTATCTAGAAGGTGCTGTGTCGTATATCAAGAACACTGGTATCTTCAGAAAGGATACAGATGCTATATACATAATGATAACTAAAGCAGACAAGGTTAAGAACCCGTCAAGAGATGCATTCACAAACTACATCAACGAGAAGTATCTTGGCTTCTATAATGGGTTGGAACAGATTTGCCATGATAATGAAATAAATAAAGGGAAAGTAGAAAAAATCGCCTTTTCGCTCGGAGAAGTTTGTTTTCAGAACTACTGTAGATTCAATTCTCGCCCTGCAGAGAATGTTGTCCAACTGATACTTGACCGTTCTGCAAGTTATCGTGGAGGAAAAAGAGGTGTGCTTGAAAAAATATTTAGAGGTTAAATTATGAGATTAGGATTAATACTTAAAATTACTAATGGTGGAGAGGCTGAAACCTTTTCCATCAACAAGCAAGAAGCATGGGCACGTTTTGCGTCCGATGCTCGTTCTGCAATAAAGGAATTGCAAGGTTTCGACGGAAGCGACAAGACTGTTTTCCTACTTAAGTTTTTGGGTAGGGAAGGATTCCTTTTGAGCGTTGTAAAAGCACGCCCAGAAGGCAGCGGTAGACCGAATGACAATACTGCGGCATGGATTTTTGTGCCAAGCTCTATTGAGATCGCTGCACATGAAATGGAACTTGTTCTAACGCAAGTGTCAGAAGCGATTTCTGAAAGCAAAGGAATCAACAAGGATAAACTTGACGAAATCTTTAATAAAGAATATCCGAGCAAGAATGTTCTTATTCCTGCTGTCGGTACTATTGCATCTAATGCGGATGGAACCTTTGCATTACGATATTATAATAGCGACTATACCCTTGAGGAAATATTGGGAGAACATCTTGCCCAGACTGAATATGCGAAATACAAAGGTCTCTTTTTGGTTGACAAAAAGAGTGGGATTACGCCTCTTTCAGACCACGTCCTTAATTTTGAACCAAAGCCTTTCATCAGCATTTCACCTCTAAAGTCGGTTGATGGTTTTGTTGCAGGTTTCTCTAATGCTAGTGGCTTTGTCAAATTTGACAGAGAGATAGAAATACCTACAGGCAAAAAAATATCTATTGAGTGGCGCAAAGATAATTATGCACCCGTAGTGAAAAATTTTACGGCAGGATTGGACAAAACCCAAAAACTTGAAATCAATGATTCCGATAAAAAGATCCGCATACAACGATCTTGGTTTGTTGTAACGGATTCAAGAGGTGTTACGATTCCAAAAGCCCAAATTACGATAAATCACCAATTGATGACTAACGATTATCTGGACGTTCCAGAGAACTTGCTTGCCCTTGGAATTTCTGTTGATGTCAATGCTAATGGATATGAGGATTTCCAAGAGAAGTACAAAAACCTTTCGGCCAGGAATGTCATTCAATTGCAGCGTCGAGTGTATAATTCTGAATACATCGTTCCCATCTATGATGGCGAGAAACATATTTGTAATGCGAAACTGACTTTTTCTGCCAAACAGAAAATAAGCAAGTCTCCATTAAAAGGTTACGAAATCGAAGGACATAATGAATTGGTATATTGCATAGAATTTATGTCAAAGTTAAAGACTTTTGCATATGGATTCATTTCATGCTTAGTTCTATTCTTGCTCATTGCAGGTATGCAAGCAATGGAAGACTACGAATTCCAATTTAGCTGGCCTCCATTTAAACCTGTGGTAGCTCAACAGAACCCCACCGATAATGACGGGATGACAGGAGACGAAGATGATTCCAATGCAAATGACAGTTTGACAGTCAAAGCTATCAAATACCTTGACTCACATACATCTTGGAATAAAGACAGTCTTGAAAATGAATCTACTAAAGAAAAATTAAGAATAGCTATGACAGGAAGAAAACAATGAGATAACTCGGGGCTTATTTGACGAGTTGAACGAGTTCAAGGTCGAAGACCTAAAAGGAAGATTTGAAGAAAAGCTAAGTTCTTCACAAAATCTTCAAAAAGTTGTTGAAGCATTGTCAGAAAACCGTAATAATGGCTTTGACCCACATGTGGGGAAGCCTAATAATGGAGGGAACTATAACAACCCGACTGACAACAATATTAATATAGATAACTACATTAAGTATTTGTTAGTAAGCCATACTCCAGAAAAACCTGTAGATGATTTTGTCGAGATACCTAGTACTACTCAAAAAACTAGCAAGAAAAGTAAAATAACAGGAAAGACTGTATCCAACAACGAAACTTCAAAAAAGTCTACGTCTACGACAACAAAGAAAACGACACCTGCCGTTTCCAAAGAAAATAAAACGTCTAAAACTACGACGGGTAAACGAGGTAGTGAACAATAATATTTGCAAATATGAAAGTTACAGCTAAAATTATAATATTGGTACTTGCAATATCTTTAGCCATTGGTGGCGTGATGGTATATGCAAAAACAAAGGTTGCCCCTCCGTTAGCAACTAAACCTGTAGACCAATTCTCGAAGTGCCTTGCAGATGGCATAGCGTTATTAAACAATGCAGAAACAGCAACGCAAGAAGACTCGTTGTTTGCTGCATTGACAGAAAAAACGCGTATCTATGTGTTGGAAGGAAAGTTGAATAAAGATAATGGCAATGCAGATATAAATAAATTATGTTCAAAATACGTTCCATTATTCTTAAATCGTTCGATGGAGAATTTTAATGGTAGTACCTGGTCTGACGCAGATCATACTTATATGCTGAATATTGTGAATAAGTTACGTGCGCTTAAAAATTTTGATAATTCTCAGCCTTTGACCAAACAGAGTATAGATTCACTGGCTTTGGTTGAAAGAATCATATCAAATTACAGGCAAGCACGTCAGGTCTGCAGACATACAACATTTACAGGTACAAGTAATGCTCAAGCCACCATAAGTAAAGCTCGTCAGTTTGCTAAAGATTCCTACCTGTCACATTGTCATGATTTGGTGAACGCACTTAATGGCGTAAGACCAGCTATCGCAGCATCGCACTACAATCATGTTTGTGCAATGGTTGAGAAATTATCTCAATATCGTTATCTATCTCAATCATATTACGACAACACGCTTGTGCCTCAAGTAGATGCGGCAGTTACAGAATATGACAACAAGGCTTCTGCCCTCTACGGTTCAAAACGTGATGTAAGCAATTTATGGAATAGAGCACGTTCATATTATAGTAACGCATCTGAATATTACAATAACTAGACATGACAATGAAAATTCTATTTTGTATAATATGTGTGTCTCTTTCTCTTGTAGCTAAAGCCCAAGAGAAGGTGGATAGCTTGTCTAAGAAACAAAACAAGGTAGAGATGAGTGTTTCAATCTCTGTTGATGATTTAAATCGCTTGGAAAATGAAAAGAAACAAGCGGTCCAAAACAATAAGAATTTGCAACAAGCATATGACCAATTACAGAAACAAGATTCTGTAAAAACATGTGAGCTCAACAAAATCAGAACGGAGTATAATGTTCTGAAGGGTAATTATGACGCAGTCGTTAAAAGCCAAGAAATTTCGAATAAGAAGCTAGTAAATATAGCTTCAAATTTTTTGTATATACCTTATGAGGCATATAGTATTCAAGAAATAGCGATTCCTGCATTTAAGGCGGTTACAGACGAGCAATTGTTACATAAACATCAGATAAAATTAGCATTGTTGGAAAACTATCAACAAGACATTAGAGATTTGTTGTCCTTTATTTCAGATATCGAAAAGGAACTTAGTAACAGATTTGCAAAAGATTTGAGAGTTTTGGATCAACGTTACATAAATACAGATTATTACCATCGATATAACCAATATGATGATTGGAAAAACACCTTCCTTGGGAAGAGAATCAACTATATTGATGCAAAAATGAAATCATATAATGGAAGCAATAAGCCGGATTTCACATCGATAAAGAAAGAATTGAATCAATGTCTTGAAACAATAAACAACTTATGAGAATAAATCTTTATAAGACTATATTCATACTAGCCGTTGGTTTGTGCATTAACATTCAAGTTGATGCGCAAACCTTGACTAAATATGCCAAACAGAAACAGCAGGAAATTATAGAGAGACAACGTGTTGAAAAACAAAAATATGAATCTGCATGCAAAAAAGGGACGCTCGAAGCATTCCAAGAGTACATGAAATTGTATCCGAAAGGTAAATATGCAACTGATGTAAAAAATAGAATAGAAGACTATAATCAATGGTCAGAAGCAGTAGAAACAAATACAATTGAGGCATACAATAACTATATTGACTCCTCAAAATTCAAAAGTTTTAAAGAAAATGCTATTGAAGCAATAACAGAACTTCAATCTATTGATAAATGGAAATCTATTCAGTTTTCAAAAAATATGGCTGAAATAGAAATGTTTATGAAGTCATACCCTAAATCATCATGTATCAACAAAGCTCAAAAAAGGATTCATGAATTAAAGGGTGTAGATTTTTACTTATCTAATGATTTGCTTAATGCCTATCAAGAATTTAATAAAGCAGGCGGTAAATATGCCTTAGAACAAGCGAATCAATCTAAATTCGATGAATGCCAAGAGTATTGGGAGTATAATAATTTAACAAGTTATTCTGGTGAAGAAAAATTACTTGCTTTCCTCGAAAAATATCCTTCTGGGAAGTATTCTAATGAAGTCTCAAATAAAGTAGCCATATCAAAGGCAAAATCCTTTACTATGTATTCTGTAAATTATTCACTTAATGGAGCATTGGGATTTGCAAAAGATGGCACCACTCGCAGTATTGTAAAAAGATATTACGAAGCAAAACAAAAAGAGTATTCTCAACATAAAAAATCGCAAAGACGCATAAAACGCCAAAGAGATGGTGGTATCCTAAATTTCGGTATAGAATTTATGGATTTAGCATTTAATCCTTCTATGTATAGCGACATTGATAATGATGTTGATTATGTTATGTACTATAATGTAGGACTTGGTATTAGGCTTGGCAACTACAAATCACCTGTTCAATTTGAAATCGGAGCGAAACCTGGATTAGTGGTATATACTTTATGGTACGGTTCAGAGGATGAAACGAAAACATCTTTTCACTTACCTTTATATGCTAGATTAAAAATAGGTTTATTGGGTGGTACTTCTTCAAAATGGTATGTGGACGGAATTGGCTATTACAATGCTGTCAAGAAATCATTTTTGGAGAGTGATTATAGCGTATCAGCCGGATTAGGTGTTTCATGGAGACATTGGGATTGGCGCATATTATATTACAAACAAGACTTAGATGCAAAATACACATATCAAGATTACAAATTCTTAGGAACGTCATTCGTGTATTATCTATAAGATTTGTATAAAAATCATTGGTAAGCATAATAATCCTTATTGTTCCTTTTCAGGATAAGAAAATATAATCATGGATGAGAATAATAGAACTAAAAAAATGCCAGCAGGAAGGCTATGCATCACAAATTTCAATGTTAATGAAAAGGAAATGCCCATCCTTTGGCTTGCCGACAAAATTCTAAGCGATTTAGAGGGTGAAGATGAATTGAAGCTTACAGCCATTGAAACAGCAAAATCCAAGTTAATGAATATTAATCGCTAACTTGCAGCAAGCAATTCATTTTGGATATAAACAACGCAAGATTGATTTCTCGCAGACAATGGGAACTTTACGGTATCATTTAAGCTTGAGGCCGTAAGGTTTCTTTTGATTTACAGACACTTACAAAATATATACTGGTTCAAACGTGGAGAACCTACCTGTTGTCCATTCCACGTAACGAGGCTCTAGCAATTGCCTATCAAAGTTGAACAGACAACGTCAGAGCCCACGCCGATATGAAAACCACTCCTATGACAAACAACTTTACCCGCCCTATATCTCCCCGTAAGGGTACAATAAGGGCTTGCAAGTGTTCTCGCGGAATGATATAATCACACCCGGGACATCTACCGTTGGCCAAGTTCGAGACTTTGATAATTGTGAATTTGCTAGATTCGTTACGTCAGGAACAGGACGTCAAGTAAACGCCTTTGTAATATGTCGTGCCTCTCTGCCCACCCACTTCTCCTTGGTAACAAGGCTCGGCGTGAGTAATCGAGGCTTAGAACGCGTCGGCGACAGTACTATCTTCTTGGTCGTTAGGACATAAGAGATGCTCTTTGCCAACTATCGGCCAAAGTTACAAAAAAAATCAAACAAACAAAAGAAATGCAATGAAAATAATCATTTTCCCTACTATTATTCTTACTGTCTTTGGGCTCGTCATGATGTGAATTGTGATGGAAACTATATGGATGGATGTTTTCTCTGGTGTGTTTCTTTGTTGGATAATCGAATCAAAAAAAAGCGTGGCTCGGAGACTCCGGACCACGCTTTGGGCTATCTATATTTATGTTCTTACTTCACAGTGACAAGATAGTAGTTCTTCTTGCCGCGCTGTACGAGGAGGTACTTGCCGTCGATGAGGTCGTCGGCGGTGATGACCTGGTCAAAGGCTGCGAGCTTCTCCTTGTTGAGCGATACGCCGCCGCCCTGTACGAGCTTGCGCATCTCTCCCTTGCTTGCGAAAATCTTGACATCGTCGCGGGTGAAGAGCTCTACGGCGGGCTGGCCCAACTGGTCCTTGGCGAGGGTGAAGTGGGGCACTCCGGCGAAGACATCGAGCAGTGTGGCCTCGTCGAGCTTCTGCAGGTTCTCCTTGGTGGCTTTGCCGAAGAGGATGTTGCTGGCCTCGATAGCCATCTGCAGGTCTTCCTCTGAGTGTACCATTACGGTAACCTCTTCTGCCAGACGACGCTGCAGCACGCGGCGGCCTGGGTCCTGACGGTGCTCGTCGATGAGCGTCTCAATGGTATCGCGGTCGAGCGAGGTGAATATCTTGATGTACTTCTCGGCTTCCTCGTCGCCCACGTTGAGCCAGAACTGGTAGAAGGCGTAGGGCGTGGTGCGGTTGCGGTCGAGCCAGATGTTGCCGCTCTCGGTCTTGCCAAACTTCTTGCCGTCGGCCTTGGTGATGAGCGGACAGGTGAGGCAGTAGGCTTCGGCTTCTGAGCCGAGGGTGCGACGTATGAGCTCGGTGCCGGTGGTCATGTTGCCCCACTGGTCGTTACCGCCGAGCTGGAGCTGCACTCCGTGTCTCTGGTAGAGGTAGAGGAAGTCGTAGCCCTGGAGCAGCTGGTAGGTGAACTCGGTGAACGAGAGTCCGTCGCGGGCCTCTATATAGGCCACCTCTGTGGCATCA
>OQVZ01000737.1_pt1 | contig 12442 bp, 12 predicted proteins | sample 1691571 | NCBI WGS metagenome assembly OQVZ01 (sample SAMN03418261, study PRJEB22391) | human gut metagenome | biome: human-gut; feature: organic feature; material: feces | host: Homo sapiens | place: Tanzania | collected 2013-01
GTAGATGAAGGCTGGACCGCGGAAACTGCTCCACGAAGGTGTATGGGGGAGTCCCCATTCCACGAGCATGAGCGGTTTGACGCCCTCTTTTTCCCAGTGTTCGAGCCAGTCGCTGCGCTCCTGCGCCGGAACCCAGTTCAGATAGCAGTTGAGCGTCATGACGTCGCCGAGATTGCCCGATTCATGATGATAAACCGGACGCGTCGGGTCAAGTCCTCCGATAAGTTCTCCGGCGAGCAGAGCCTGCCTGCGTTCTTTGTTCGGCGCATCTCCGTCGGGAGAATAAACGCCGTCAAGTTTCAGCGGACTCTGATCGGCAAAGTATCCGGCGGCATTGTGCGTAGCCGCGTAAAACACGATCGCGGGATTGTTCTGGAAACGGCGGATGAGAAATTCCGACTGCTCCAGATAGCGTTTCCGCTCTTCCGGCGTGTCGAGCGCCCAATTGAAATGCGCAGGATGCGGCATGGAAAGCGACATCAGAATGCCCGCCTTTGCCGCCTCGCGGTAAAGGCTCTCCTGATAGCCGACGACTCCGGGGGCAAAAGAGTAATTGTAGGAGATAAGGTGATTGAACCCCATCGACTTCGCTCTCCGCATGACCTGTTCGAGCACTTCCCGGCTGGCGCGGGCGGAACCTTCCAGAACGGAGGAGACCGCCGTCGAACGCAGATGAATCACAGAACCGTTCAACATGAAGTTCCGTCCTTCGCACCAGAATTCACGGTACCCGAACGTCTGCGGGAAAAATTCATCCGCAACCGCACCATTTTCACGGACAAGACGGACTTTCGCTGTGTAGAGATTTTCCGGAGTGTCAATATCCCAGAGTTTCGGAGCAAGCCATTTCTTCGAAAACTTGCGCCGGGACTTCTCTCCATCCTTTACGGAAAACAGACGGGAGCGGAAGGAGAGAACACGACTGTCTCCGTCGAAAATCTCCGCTTCCAGACGATAGGTTCCCGGTTCCGCATGTTCAACGCCGACGTCGCAGGTGATTTTCTCCGCCCGCCAGCTTGTGATGACATGCACATCGGAAATCGCGGCTCTGCGCGGTTCCGCTGTGAGGAACATATCACCGGTGATGCCGCGGTTCATGATTTTTCCGGAAGTCTTGACAAGACGTCCCGGCGCCATGAAGACCGAGCCGACTGCTTCATCGTTTTTCGCCGAAACGAGCAGAGCAAGCTCCTGAGTCGTCCCCGGTTTGATTGCGGCGGTCAGATCGACTTTCCCGCCCGGATAGTAGAGCTCTCCGGCTCTCTTTCCGTCGACATAGACTTGTGCACAGGTCTGAAGCATGGAAATGTCGAGCGAAACCGCGCGCCCTTTCCAGTCAGCAGGAACCGCAACGGTCCGCCGGTACCACGCGGTATTCAGTTTTGCCGGATTGAAGCCGGCGGAGGCGAACGGAGAAAGAACGATTGCGGAGTTGTCCCCCGGCTGATTGTCCCCCCATCCCATGCCGGGCCAGATTCCGGGAACTTTGAACCAGCCCCATCCCGCCCCAGTCTGCGGAACTGCCGCCGCATCTGCGGCTTTGCTGACGGGGAAAAAGTTCCAAAGTCCGTTCAGACAGATCGTTTCGCGGGTCGGCGTGACAATCCGGAAAGCGTCCGCGACGTCCCACAGTTTCGCTTTCGGGGAACCGTCCGGAGAATCCGCATCCAGTTTGAGCTGTTTCAGGTCTGAGACTGGTTCCAGTTTCATCTCTTTGAATTCGACGCGTCCCGAAACGCCGAAGTTTGCCGGAGAAACTTCGAGCATCACCGCTCCCGCGGGGATTTCGTAAAGGCGGACGCAATCTCGGAGCGGTGTGTTTCCGGAGAATCCGAAAACCTCCGGCCACGGTCCGATTCCCTTCCCGTTTTTGTCATGAAACCGCATGGCGAGCCGTCCGTTCCGCCACCCGTCTTTACCGGGCTTGAGATTCTCCGTTCTCATTTTCATCGAGAGCGAAATCCATTTCCATTCGGGCTTCAGTGCGATTTTCCGGCTGACGCCGCATCCGCCGCCGTCAATGACGACGGAGAGCGTCCCGTTCTGCGCTTCCAGCTGAACCCCGTTCCCAGAGCTCCAGCCTTTGAGCGGAGCTTCGGGTTCCGGACTGAGCAGTAGATTTTCCGCTCCTGCGGCGAGACAGAGTCCCGCCAGAAGCGCTGTTGCAATTTTTCTGATCCATTTCATTCTGAGCACCTCACCGCGGCATGAAATCAACGCCCCATTTATTGTAACACCAGAAGAATTCCTGACTTGGAGCCGCGGAGACATGCCCGTCGCCCCATGCAGTGTTGACACGTCCGTTCGAGTGCGCATACCACGGCATCGCGCCCCAGTCCCCGGCGGAACTTGCCGTCATCCACAGTTTCGGGCGGGAGTAACGCGCGTCTGCGACCCGTGCATCTGCAAGCCAGACGAAGCGCGAGGGAATTTTGATTTTATTGAACGAGATCGTCCCTTCATCCTGCGAAATCCAGTTTCCAAGATAAGTCTGCGCCGCATTGAAGTTGGAGGCGTAGCAATGGTTGAAAAATTTGTCATCCGCCCCTGTATATCCGGGAAATTCGCCGTTCGGACAGTGTACAAGATTGAGCTGCTGTTTCTTGATGAGCCCCGCCGTTTCGAGCACACGGATATAGGTTGCCCCCTCGCCGACGGTTCCGTACCCGAGCGCGCTGGTGACGATTCTTCCGCCGTAGGAATCCGTGTAGAGCAGAGTATACGTGTTCATTTGTTTCAGATTCCCTGAACAGCTGATCTGCCGCGCCTTTTCCCTTGCGGCATTGAGCGCAGGAAGAAGCATACCGGCAAGAATTGCGATAATCGCAATTACTACAAGAAGTTCTATAAGAGTGAATCTCGTTTTTCTTGATTTGGAGACCGGCGGGAGGGGGAGGAATTTTTCTTTCATACAACACTTCCTTTCTTGTTTTTGGATTGTATGTTCGATTTTTGAGAGTCTGTCGTTTTGGCATTCCGGTCGACTACGGAGCCGCGTACGGAGACTTTGATTTCGGTCATGATGGTGATATGCCCAGTATTGACCCGGATCGGATGACGCAGAATGTTGTGCCGCACGACCTCCGCAACTTGCGCCGTGGAGAAATAGACCGTGTCGAGACGGTCCAGATTGTGCGGCGGAATCTCGTCGGGAAAATCTGTGCTGAGGAAAGAGACGTCTTCCGGAATCCGGATATTCTGTTCCCGCATATTGAACAGAATCCAGTTTGCATCGACCCACCGGGAAGCCCAGACGGCGTCGGGACGCTCGGTTCCAGTGAACGCCTTCCGGCAGTTGTTGAGATCGATGAATTTGACACTGGATCCCGGTACATTGTCGCGGAACCATCCTTCGAAGACCCAGCATCGGGGAATGGATTCGCGTCCATGCGTGCGCTTTTCCATCGGGACCCAGATTGTGCGGTGTCCGCGTTCCGCCAGATATTTTGCCGCGGTACATCCGAGTTCGCACTCATCGACGAGGACGGAAATATCGCCTCCGCGTCCGAAAACGTCGATGATCCGCAAATCCGGATTTTCTTTTCGGAGCCTGTCTTCGAGCCCGTCCGGGATGCCGCCGATGCAGATGACGATATCCGCGAGCTGAGCGGATTGCAGGATTTTTGCCGGATTTCTTTCAATATCGAGCAGCAGACAATTGAAATCCGCCGAGAGATGATCGATCAGTTCTGTTGCGCGGAGCGCGAGATATGGAACCAGCAGATAGCTGAGAATCAGCACGGTGGAATCCTTGACGGGAAAGAAATCGATTCCTCCGTTTTTGGCAAGGACGTCGAGTACGCGTTCGCGAGTTTTTCTGCTGACGTTCGGTTCCTGATTGAGCACTCTGTAGAGTGTTTTGAAACTGACGCCAGCCTCATCTGCCAATGTCTGATAATTTGCTTTTTTCACTTTCGAACTCCGTTTCTATCAGTAATTATACCGAAAAATCGAAAAAAAACAAGACCCCTCCCCCTGATTTTGCGAAAAATAAGTGACAAATTTTGTCAGCGCAGTTGTCTCCTCCGCCCTGCCCGCAGCCCCCGGAATGAGAGAATATGGAAAATATGTATTGAAACGCAATCCCCTTGAAGCGGGGCTAAAGGTCAACGAACGATGAATCCACGTTGTGTATGATGGGCAGCACTTGCAAGTGCCGCATAAAAAAACGGGCGAATTTTTATCCCGGGAAAGCGACTTTTTATCGTTTTACAGATTCGCTTTCGCAAGCGAAATTCATTTTCCCCCGCGCCTTTTACAGCGCGGGGGATGTTTCCGCCTTGCGTTATTTCACGTTGGAATAATCGTAGGCGTCAGAACGGAACGGATAGGCGGGAAGACCGGCGCCGTTCTGAAGATTGCAGTCTCCGCGATAGCCCGCATAACCATAACGGACATATTTCGGATTCGGAACCTTCGGTGAACTGACAACGACACTGTTGCCGTCAATCTTCGTATCCGCCCAGACAAAACGTTTATCGGCTCCGGCAACAGCAAAAGCTCCGGGGGCTTTGCCGTCGGAAGTCTTGAGCCCGTCCGCATACTGGAAGTTCACACGCATCGCATCGCCTTCCGGAGTCGCAGAGACGAAAAGAGGTCCGCGGCTGACAATGTCTTTGCCGTATGCGATACGTTCCGCTTCAAGCGCAAGACGCTTACCGACATCCTGTTTGTTCGCCGGGTGAATGTTCGCGGCTTCGCCGATGTCGATCGCACAGGCAAGACCGACGTTCGGGATGTTCAGCATCTGCTGCTGAATGTCGCGGGTGAGAGCATACCCGGAAACGTTCGTCGCGTCGGCGGTCGCCCAGTTGTTCTGGCGTCCGGGATCGTAACCGGCAAGCTGAACGATGATGAACGGCATTTCAGGATTGTTCCATTTCGCGCGCCAGTCGGCAATGAGCGCCTTGTGGAGCAGGTAATAGTGCGGCTGGCCGGCATTCGAGCAGCCCTGATACCAGATAACACCGCGAACCGGAAGCTTCGTCCATGCGTCAACCATGCCGTTGTAGAGGTTGGACTGGAACTGGGACGTCTTGTACGGAACGTAGATGAAGCCCGGGACTTTCTTCCCCGCGGTCTCTTTCGCGGTGCAGCTGAATTCATCTTTCATCTTCCAGCCGCCATTGAGGGACAGTTTGTTTTTCCCGACAAAAAGGTTTGCGCGGTTGATGATGTTTTCCATCTGACCGCGACTCTGCCAGTTGTAGAAGTATTCGCCGCGGATCGCAAGAACATTCTTTCCGTCCTGATTCCACTCCGAAGCAGGAAGATTCAACTGAATGATTTTCTTCGATTCCGGCACATTCGCTTCCCATCCGGCGATGCGCTTGCCGTTGAGATAAACATCGGCTTTTTCGCCGCATTTGTTCATGGCGAAGTGAATGGTTTTACCTTTCATGTTCTGTGGAAGCTCGAAGCTCTTGCGATACCACCGGGCAACATATTTCGGAGTCTGCTGCGGTTTTGCAGCTTCCCATGCGGAGTCGTTGAAATCAGCGGCAGACCAGCCCTGCGCGTCCGTTTTCGCCTGTCTGCCGGCAGCTTCAAAGAGCAGATGCCATACGGTCATCTGATCGGCGAAACGATTCGCTTCATTGGCTTCAAATACCTTCTTTTCATCGGCGTCCATGCGGAAGCGGTGAATCTGTTTCAGATCGGATTCGATTCCGGCGGCGGTGTAGCCTTCATCGGAAATCCACGGCTCCATTTTCGTTCCGCCCCAGGAGGCGTTGATGAGTCCGACGGGCACCTTCAGGTCCTGATGCAGCTTGCGTCCGAAGAAATAAGCGGTCGCGCTGAAATAATGCGCAACGAAGGGATCGCACTTGACCCATCCGTTCGCACGCTCGTAGACGGCGGGACGGAGCTGGTTGTGGGAGGAAACCAGACGCTGGAATGCATAGCGGATCTCCGGATATTTTGCGTCTGCAACTTCCTGTTCGCAGTTCTGCGCGCTCCATCCGCGCTTGAATTTTGCGCCGATCGGCATCTGCATATTGGATTGGCCGGAGCAGAACCAGACTTCTCCGATGAGAATATCTTTCAGTTCCACGACCTTTTTGCCGTCGGTGATTCTGACATTGCGGTTCATGCTGCTGGCCTCCATTGCGGGGAACTCAGCACGCCATTTGCCGTTTTCATTGACTTTTGCGGAGACGGCTTGACCATTGAATTCGACGGTGATTTCGTCGCCTTTGTCCGCCGTTCCGAAGAATGCGATCGGTTTCTGCTGCTGGAGCACCATGTTCGAGGAGAACACGGGATCCACTTTCAAGTCTGCGAACGCTCCGACGGAAAAGAGAACCGCCGCTGCGAACGCTGTTAAAATCTTGCCCATGATAAAAACCTTTCTTTTGTTAGAGAAAAACCGTATCCACTATAACCTTGAAAAACGGAATTGTCAAACGTGAATTGCCAGAACATTGAAAATAATTCTTTTTATTTCCCTGATTCGTAAACGCACCGCTTTCTTTTCCTCCGGAAATTACCTTGAGACGCATGAAAAACGAAAAAAAATCAAGTTTTTTCATTTTCCGATTTGCAAAATGTATGACAGATGCTATATTACGTTATCCAAACGATGTTGGAGAGATGGCCGAGCGGTTGAAGGCGCAGCATTGGAAATGCTGTTTAGGAGAAATCTTAACGCGAGTTCGAATCTCGCTCTCTCCGCCATTACTTTCTTATTTTTCCTCAAGTTACAATTCAGCTTTTGTTATAACTTCTTTAATGTTTTGAAAATTCAAACGACTGACAGATTTCTAATTTGAATTATGATCCCGAAACTCGTGCGTCTGCTTGATCGGCTAGTTGCTATTACTGTCCGACATTATCATGAGAATGTATTAATCTCGTCTTTTATTGTTATTACATTCTTTCCACCAGCAACCATAATAGACATTTCAAAATCAGGAAACCTACTTTCAAAGAATAGAGAAAATTTAAGAACTGAGCATGTTTCTGTTTTTGATAACGAAAAATCTGAAATGCTTACCTCTGATGGCAATGTCCAGTTTTTTAATAAAGTCCTGTTGAAAGTAAAAAAATAATCTGTAACATTATTTATAAAGATATGCGATTTGCACGCATGTGTTTCGAGATCAGAATCTTTTAACTCCCAACATATTCTTTCTAACGGTATATCTATTTTAGCTCTTTTAAAAGTAATATTGTCTAAGAATATAGTTGCATCGTGAATATAACTATTAAAGAAAGCAATATCATGCGCTCCATTTGCGTCATTTCTTAATTTGTAAACTAAAGGACGGTATTGATCTTGCATAAAAAGCCTGTTAAAATCAATTTGCTTCATTGCACTGCTCCATCATACATTTACATTTTCCACGGCTTCCATGATAATACCAAGTATTTGTGCACTCCGAACGGGCTAGAGACTTGAAAAAGCCTGTTTCCGTGATTGATTATTGTTTTCCAAAAAATCAAACGCAAGAAAACTTCTATAGAAAAATATAGCGCAGAAAAGCGAAAAGTCAATGAAAAAGAGATTATAAAAATGCAATTCCTTCCCTGCCTGTTTTCATAATAAACGGGAAAAACAAACAGGAGAAGGAACTTTGCAGAATTATTTCTGCACTTTGACCGACATCTTACTCAAAGCGTCTGTTTTCTTTCAACGCTTTAAGCAGAACGTCTTTTCTCGGATTTGAAGCGGAACGCTTGAATTCAAACGGCTTCTCCGCAGAGTGTTCCACACTCCAGCCGCCCCATTCACGGAACGCGTGATAGGTCCAGTCCCAGCCGTATTCCTCCATAAGCTCAATCATGTCGGAAAGGTATTTTTCTCCACCTTTCGCCCAGCAGATGACCGAAAATTCGCCGACAAAAATCGGGACATTGTACTTGCGCTGAAAGTCAATGGTCGATTTCATCGCCACTCTCAACTGTTCTTTATCCCAATAAGTTCCGGCAATATAGCCGGGATAACTCCATTTCAGCCATTTGTTATGCACCCCTTGATGAGAATACGAAAACGGCTGATAGAAATGAGGAGAATAAATGATGTTCTCGGCCCGGATCGGCTTAAGTCCTCCATCAAAATTATCAATCGCGGCACATGGCTCAATGATAATGGGCGTCACAGGATCTATTTTGCGAATTGCCTCGACCAGGGTTTCAACGACCTTCTGCCACGATGCAAGCGTTGCTTCCGTAGCGACTGGCTCGTTCAGCAGATCGTATCCATAAATGAGCGGATTGCCTTTGAAGTGAGCCGCCAGGCGTTTCCATGTTTCAATCAAAGTGGAAAAATTGGTGGATTCCGTCAGAATGTTACTGGCAACTTTGCTGACTTTCGTATTCGGTCCGGTATGCAGGTCAATGACGACTTTCATTCCATGCTTTTTCAGCAACGGCATGATACTGTCAACCTTTTTCATTTCATCGTCAATCCAGCTCAGGTAAAGTTCCGGAGTTGAAATATTCCGGTTTCCGGGCTGCATCTGATAGCGGATAAGATTGACGTTCCAGTCTGCAAGAGTTTCAAAAGCCGCTGCGGAAAGATCGTGTCCGCTCATAACTCCGCGATACCGTGTCCCTTTTCCAGGACCGCGGGGAATTGCAAGAGCCTCCCTGTTTTCCGGAACACTCACCGTGACGCTCTCATCGCTTTCTTCACAGCGGTAAATACGGACATAATCAACATCAAACTCTCCGGAAGCGCTTTGAATTCCGAGTGTAAGAATCACCTTCGTTGTATTCTGCGGAATTTCAAGAATCATGGCGACCGTCCGCCAGTCATAAGTTCCGAGCTTGCTGCCTTCCGGCTCAGGCCAGCTGTTTTTTTCCCGAACTGATGAAACAGCATGACTTTCGGTCCAAAATAGGCTTTGCTCCCGACAGCAAGTTTTTTCCCGCGAATCCGGGCCTCCAACTGAATCAGACCTTTCATTTTTTCCGCTGGCAGCTCAATTGAAATCAAATCGCTCTTCTGCCCGGAAGCGGAGAAACGCAGAAAGCCCGACTTTCCGTTTTCCCCGTGCCAGTGGCTCAGCACCGCGTCATTTCCCTTCGTTCCGGCTTTCGGCGCGAGACCAAGACTCCACTCGGTCAAAGAATCTCTTGTGTTGAACTCATTCACATAGAGTTCTTCCGTGTTTTTGTAACCGCCGAAAAGCGGCAGTGAGAGCGCAACTCCCAGAATCGCGCCAAGAACTTTTCTTTTCATAAGCAAATACTCCTTTTGTTTCCGTATTTTTAAAGACTCTTCTGTCCCCACATCCGGTTGCCTTCCGCACTCCAGAACCAGCGGAAAGGTTTCTGCTGGCAGGGGCGCAGTCCGGGACGGACAAAAATGCTTTCCACATGTCCATCCGCACAAACAGTGTTCACATAACCTTTGTGCCGGTTGGAAGGTTCGCCGTAGCTGGCATTGTTCCAGTCCGCATTGGCAAAAATAATCCGCCACCAGCCGTAATCATAACCGATCCGCTCGGAATCCATGAAAACAAACTTCTGCGAAGGCTGAAAAATCTTTGTCATGCGTATTCCGGAAGTTTCATTATAGCCGTTAAGATTGGAATTGAATCCGTAATCGGAAACCTGCACGTTGTTGCGCCAGGTCGCCGGATTTACGAGCCATTGATCCCCCGTTTCCCTTACTCCTCCCGGACAAAGAAACATTTTTTGACCGATTCCGGAATTGTCGCGGAGAAAACTCGTGAAAATCGAGGGATCCAGTCCGCCGTTTTCGTTTCTCGTGCATGCAGGAAGCTGCCCGTCATAATTGGATGCATACAATTCCAGGTATACCCCCCATTGCTTCAAATTGCTGGTGCTGCTGATTCTTCTTGCCGTTTCCCGGGCGGAATTCAAAGCCGGAAGAAGAACAGCCGCAAGAATCGCAATAATTGCAATCGTTATGAGCAATTCTATCAGAGAAAAATTTTTTCTTCTGCCTCGCCAAAAAAGTTTTTCAACAAAGCCTCTTTCCATACGACAGCCTCCTGTTTGTTGTTTTTCGAGTTCACACGTATCATGTGTTTTATTATATTATACTCAGAAACCCATGTTTTGCCTAGATGCGAAACAATTGAAAAATTACCTAAAAGCGGCAAAACATTACCTTTTTACATTACTGTGCTTTTTTCTGAAATATCTGCAGATAAAAACATCCGAACCGGCTTGTATTCTTCACGCAAGCTGTACAGTACTGAAAAACGGTCAGACCTTCCGGAGCGTGCAATGAAACAGATTTCAGAGCTTTACAATTTTTCCCGCAGCATTTTTTCTCCATATGAAGCATGGGATCAGTCATGGGATTACGGACGGCTTCACGCGCTCCCGCTGTGACCGGAATTTGTCTGCATATCACGCTATGGGAAAAATACGAAATATACACACTACTGTCCCACAGTCAATGCAATCGAATTCCCTCTGGAAGGAAATCTGAACATTGCTCTGACCGGAGAAAACATAACTCTTTCCCCGGCGAATTTCTTATTCTCCCGGCTGGGGAACAAAACACTCTCGCGACAAGCAATTCAGATTTCTGCAGGAAAATTTCCTGCGGACTCTGCGGTCCTCTTGCCGTTCCACTCCTGCATCAGCTGAAACTCGATCCTGGACGGAAATTCATCATAAAAGATCCGGAAACGGCATTCACCATGCTGAAAGAAATTAACCGGCTTCTGTTTTATAAAGAGAAAAAAGCATCCCGGATATTTGCGGAAAATGTTTTCATTTTCTGATGCTCCTTGCAGCATCAGTACCCGATGTCTGCAACTCTTTTGTCTCCGACGCCATCCGGATATTTGAAATAAAAGCCGGATCGCATGTCACAGTAGAACAGGTCTGCAGGGAATTGAACATTACCCCCGTAAAACTCACACGCCTGTTCAAGCAGCACACGAACCTCACGCCGAAACAGTACCTGATATCCATGCGGATGAAAAATGCAGAAACACTTTTACGCGCAAGCATGAAGTCTGTCAAGGAAATTGCATTCCTTTCAGGCTACTCCTCTCCGCAGAAATTCTGCCGGGAATTTGCAAAATTCCACAACTTGTCCCCACGACAATACAGAAAATTCGCAGCATCCGCACAGGAAACAACGCTGTAAATTCCGCTCGCCCTGTTCGCGCAAAGGCAAACAGGGCAAGGGATACAGCAGAGTTATTTCTGCACTTTGGCCTCCTGTTCCGCATTGTAACGGGAACCGCGGACGGGGATTTTCGCGATTGCGCTTTCAAGTTCGCGCATCTCCTCCGCACTGAACCGGATCTCCGCGGCACGCAGATTCTCTTCCAGATGCGAAAGCTTCGTCGTTCCCGGAATCGGCACAATCCACGGTTTGCGGTTCAACAGCCATGCAAGAGCAATCTGGGCGGCAGTGAAACCGCGCGTGCGGCCGAATGCGTGCAGGGCTTCCACAATCCGCAAGTTTTCACGAATTGCTTCCGGAGTAAAACGGGGAAGTTTAGGACGGTTGTCGTTCGCAAGATCAAATTGCGTATATTCGGTGATGTCTCCGCCCAGGAAACCGCGGTTCAGAGGGCTGTACGGAACAAATCCGATTCCAAGCTTCTCGCACAGAGGAAGGACGGATTCTTCCACACGGCGATGCATCAGATGATACTCGCTCTGAATTGCAGTCACCGGCTGCACGGCATGAGCACGGCGGATCGTCTCGGCATTCACCTCGCAGAGACCGAAATGCAGAACTTTTCCTTCCCGGATCAGGTCTCACACGGTCGATGCGACCTCCTCTATCGGAGTTTTCGGATCGACACGGTGCTGGTAGAAGATGCCCAGCGCATCGACGCCGAGACGCCGCAGCGATTCTTCACAGACTTTGCGGATGTTCGCCGGGGAACTGTCCTCCTCCGCCATCACCCGTTTGCCGTTCACATATTTGTGCCCGAATTTCGTGGATACAAACACACGGTCTTTGTATCCCTTCAGAGCTTTGCCCATCAGAATCTCATTTTTGTACGGACCATACGCCTCCGCCGTATCGAAAAGAGTGACTCCGCGTTCAATCGCTTCATGCACAAGACGGATTTCCATTTTTTCATCCGGATGCCAGCTGCGGTTGTAGCAGAGCCCCATACAGCCGAATCCAAGCGATGAGACGCGGAATGCCGCCGCGCCGCGTCCTAAAGTTCTTCCCGCCGGATCGTTCTTTTCCGGGACCGGAACAGCTCCGGTCTTCGAAGCGCAGGCTCCCGCGAGCGGCGCAACACTCAGCATTGCGCCAAGCAGAGCGGAGGTTTTCAAAAACTCTCTGCGGGACATTCCGGAATTCTGATTCTTTTCCATTTTACAGACTCCTTTATTTGTTCTGAAGAGGAATGGTATAATCTTTTACAACTCTGCGTGCGGGACCGGTGTGCGGCGCGCTCCGCCCGTCCAACCCCTTTTCGTGCAAAAACTCTCCGACGAGATCCGCGATCCGCTCGTTGTTGAGGTCGGCGCCGCGTCC
>OQVZ01000739.1_pt1 | contig 12430 bp, 10 predicted proteins | sample 1691571 | NCBI WGS metagenome assembly OQVZ01 (sample SAMN03418261, study PRJEB22391) | human gut metagenome | biome: human-gut; feature: organic feature; material: feces | host: Homo sapiens | place: Tanzania | collected 2013-01
CCAGCTTTTGGGCTGGTTTTGGGAGCTGTTTTGGGAATTTTTGTGCTCTTTAAGACTATAAAATGGGTTCATCAAGAGCTTTGAGTCGACATTTTTAAGAAGACAATTCCTATATCGCACATTTTCTTGTGCGGTCTACGGAATATGCTTTAAAGCGTTTTGAGGAGCGGTTGGGAATGGTGGATATTACCTTTGCGGTGACAAAGACAACATGTATAACTTTCTTTTCTTATCATATTTTGTTGTGATTTGCTCAAAATTCATTACCTTTGCGGTGACAAAGACAACTCTGTACTTGTGCTGCTGTCTACTGACTGAGTTGTGATTTGCTCAAAATTCATTACCTTTGAGGTGACAAAGACAACAGCCAGCAGCGATTCTGACAAGCGAGAACAGTTGTGATTTGCTCAAAATTCATTACCTTTGCGGTGACAAAGACAACGCATGACTGTACAGCTTACCACTCGTTTTAGTTGTGATTTGCTCAAAATTCATTACCTTTGCGGTGACAAAGACAACATATAGACAGGGAACATTCGTGCAGGTTCAGTTGTGATTTGCTCAAAATTCATTACCTTTGCGGTGACAAAGACAACCATAATTCGTTTACGGGTGTTGCGGAGACTGTTGTGATTTGCTCAAAATTCATTACCTTTGCGGTGACAAAGACAACATGATCTCATAACGGTCCGTTTCAAATCGGTTGTGATTTGCTCAAAATTCATTACCTTTGCGGTGACAAAGACAACTTTGCTTCGCGCTTAACGTCAGACAGACGGTTGTGATTTGCTCAAAATTCATTACCTTTGCGGTGACAAAGACAACCGTACTTTGAGGAAGTATTAAGAATGTCGAGTTGTGATTTGCTCAAAATTCATTACCTTTGCGGTGACAAAGACAACCGCTTCCATGCCAGCAGGAAGCCTCTGCCAGTTGTGATTTGCTCAAAATTCATTACCTTTGCGGTGACAAAGACAACGGATGATGAAACCGAATTTATAACAGACAGTTGTGATTTGCTCAAAATTCATTACCTTTGCGGTGACAAAGACAACCAGCCAATTGTTTCTTCACTAAACTTTTTAGTTGTGATTTGCTCAAAATTCATTACCTTTGCGGTGACAAAGACAACTTACTCCTTGAAGTGAAATGTTACGTTATTGTTGTGATTTGCTCAAAATTCATTACCTTTGCGGTGACAAAGACAACATTAATTTGGTATTTGGCTGAGAATCAGAGTAATGTCGAATGTGCTAGAAATAAAAAAAGATGTTGTCTAAAAAGAAGAACTCACTGTTAAAGTTGAGTTCTTCTTTTTTGTAGGTGTGCTTACTTCTCGATTTGTGAGTTAGAATAATTCTAACTGTGTGCCTGGCGTGTTAACAGCTTGAGGCTTTTTCCCATAAAAAAGACTTATGTTGGAGAATTGTTTGTCTGTGACGCACATTATCCCAACTTTACCATGTTCTGGAAGAAATGATTTCACACGTTTAATGTGTGCATCAGCATTTTCCATGCTTGCACAATGGCGTATGTATATTGAGAACTGAAACATCGTAAAGCCGTCACTTTGTAGGTGCTTGCGAAAAAGCATGTACGCTTTTTTGTCTTTTTTTGTCTCAGTGGGCAAATCGAAGAATACCAGTATCCACATAACGCGATATTCGCTAAAACGGTTCATGTTTCTTACATTATTATAATGTTATGCTTAACGTACAGGATAGGCAATGCGACGCAATTCTCCTGAGAAACATTTGTAAAGAGATGCCGTGGTCTGTGTGGCTGCCACCATCAGCGGACTGCGTTTGCCTCCTATCACAACGTCAAGTGTGGGTATGGAGAGCAGACGCGCTTTAAGCGTTGTTGTTAGCTGCAAGTTCTCCACACCCTGGTCTTTTACGATCGCAAAAACCAGTTCGTCAACATAGGGCCGGTAAGGCTCCATGATGTCGTCTGCAAGACAATAAGCGTTGTAGCGGTTGTGATGATGTATGCCTAAGGTTGGAAGCATGCCGCTTGCTACCAAGGCTCGTGCCACGACGGCTCTTAAAATGGCATAGCCATAATTGAGGATGTTGTTGGGGGCCATGCCTTCACGGCTGCGTGTGAACGTTTCAAGTCCTGTAATGGTGCTGAAGAAGTTGCGCCAATAATAAGCCGCGGCATGACCTTCAACATTGTCTGGGTCGCCACTGCGCACATCGTCTGCCCACCGTTTCATGTTTTTGACGGGTGTGCCACTGCAAGCCGACAATACGGCTGCCTGATTTTCTATCTTGGCTTTAATGGTTTGCTGCCATAGCTGTTTGCGTAGGGGGAGCGATGCTTCCAGCTGATAACGGAAACGCTCGTTTTGTGTGGTGTTGCCATAGAGCGGTAGCATCAGGCCTACGGGCAGACTATGGCTGTCGCAGGTTATCACAGCACAGTTGTTTTCAAGCAGGGCCTCAAGCAGACCTTGGGTGATGGTGATGCGACGGTTGTCGAGCACCACCACGCCAATGTCTTCTATAGGCTTCGTCGTTTCAGCCCGTTTTTTCATCACTTCTGGCAATTGATCGTTGCTTTCCACTTCGGGTAGCTTTATCACCATTTGCCCTGCTCTTAGTGAAAGGTAGGCTGGGTTCCCAAAATATAATGTCTTTTTTATCATAGGGTGGTGTTTGATGAGGGGTTAATATTCGCCAACGGCAACGATTTGTCCGATGTTGTTGACGCGAACTTTTACGATGCCCACCAAACGGAAAGTGCAAGTCCGAGAAGTCCGCCAACGACAGTCAGCCAGCACAATGCCGTGACTCCGCCCGACATGCCTGCCACATAACGATTTATTATTCTCAACGCTTGTCTCTAAATGATGTCTGAAGAAATAATCTTTTGTTGTTATCTTCTGCACCCTAAACAAGTTGTCGCTTATCACCGCATAATTTTTAGGATCAAGCAGATCAAACTCTTTAGGGTCAAATCCTGTCTTTTCGTTCGGGAACACGAAGTATTCGTTGCGTTTCATTGTGAACAAGAACTGCCAACCCTCATCTTTATTATAGTCACGGTCCACGATGGGCAGATGCTGGATTGCCCTTGCTGTAGCCTCAAAGTAAGACACGACGTGTTCTTGCAGGTTGCCGTTGGCATCGCGGAAGATGGCCACATGATGATTGTTGCTTGTGCTTACATAGTCGGACGGCATGCGTCGTCTTTCGCTGTCGCACATGGGCTTACCTTGCACATCGTGCTTGTCGTGCAAGGCAACAGCGTTGCTCACGCCACGAATGGTGACACGCTTTATCTGTATGCCACGCTCGCGGTTCAGCCAAATGGGGTTTTCGTCAAGGTTTGAGAACGCCTTCTTGGCATCGCCTCCAAACTCTTTGAGACGAGCTTCCATAATTTCTTTTACATGCTCGTCAATCACCTTGTCAACCTTAAGGTCCTTGTCTATAGGTTTGCGCTGTGTAAAGATTGTTTCGTATGTCACAGTTTTTACCTTAGCAGGCACGCTCAAGGTGTGGTCGTCGTTCAGATATAAAGGATTCTTCTCCAAACTGTTGCGGCCTGTGAATGCCTTTTTCGCATTGCCACCATATTCGCCCAACCGCTTGAGAAGAGCCTCACGATAACGAGGACTCGCCACGGTAGCAATTTTTTCTTCTGTGAATGAAGAGCTTATCTTTTCTTCCTTCACCACACAACAGCGCATGCTGCCATACACCGTTTCGTTATGAAGCTGGCAACGCGGGGTGAGTTGCACCGTTTGCTTCTTCTCGCCTCTACGTTTTATGGAGTTGATGTTGCGCGTAACGACCTTGTTCTTTGCTTTGGTAGACACCAGTATGTCCTGAAGCTGTCGGCGTGCTTCGGCTCTGAAGACGTCAAGCGGCATTGGAGGCGTAAAGCGCAGTTTGCCGTGCGCATCTCGATAGAGACATGTCTGTTCGATGGCATAAATGCTGCCTGCCTTGTTGCTGCGTGCGTTCAGGTTGTTCAGATACTGAATGAAGCTATGCTGTGTGAACGCTATCGTCAGCGCATCCATGGCATGGTGACGATGGTCGTTGCGTTTGGTCCAATCTTTTATACGTTTTATTTGTCGCCCGTCATGATCCTTGAACGTTTCGGTTAAGCCCAATTTGTCATACTTGTCCCAATTGAGCTCTTTCATGATGTCGACGAGTTGCCAATCGTCACGCAAGCGGTCGGTCACAGCACCCGTTGTAGGCACCACCACCCGCACCATGCTTTCAAGAATTTCGCGTGCCTTGCGGGCGATATATTGCGAGTCGCGCAAGTCGCGATTGATGAAACCTTCAGGTATGTCGGCTTCCTTCATCAGCAGTTTGTCATGTTTTGTTTTGCTGATGACGCCGTCAGCATAAAGATAGTTGATACGTTCCTTATATTCTTTGGCGCCTTCTTCACCATACTTGCTTTGCACATAGTCGAAAGCTGTGGCGTCGCTCTTCTCAAGATTGGCTTGGCGTGCTTCAAGCGTTTTGTTAGAGAACGAGTCGTCAAACAAACGGGCTTGCGGTATGATATGCTCAACGTCAAACTCTTTAGAAAAGAGCTTTTCACGGGGGATGTATGTCTGCGAATAGAGCGTCTTATAGCCGTTGTCTTTTAGTTCAAGCCAGAGACGGTAACGGGTGATGTCGTTTCGGCTTACATGTGGCATGCCGAACTCGTCTTGTAAGATACGTCTATATTCTTCTTGCTGGGCTGTGGCGCGTGTTATGTCGGCGGTCATCTGCTCGCGTTCCTTGGCGCTCTTCTTCAGTTCGCGTGCCATCTCAATGCGTATCTCGTCGGGCTTGCCATATTGTGCAGACACCTCCTTAACCACATTGATCATTTGGTTAAGGATTTTCTCAACCACAGGGTTGCGCAAGCTGTTGCGTGGCAGCAGAGGCAACGTGTCGACAAGAGGCTTCTTGTCAAGTTCTTCTTTTGTGAGCGAGCGGCGTGAATGTCTGTATCCTGCATATTCGCATGCCACGCTATATTCGTTGCCGTCCATCATGTAAGGCAAGATGCGACGCATGGCCTTGGCGCTAAGATTGCCGTAATCGGGCATGAACGTTATGGCTGCAAACACGGCAGCATAGTCGTGTTCCATGCCAAAGGTTTCTGCAATGCGGGTAATGAGCTTCTCGTTGCCCGTGGCTGAGCTGTCGCCAGCATACGAGTAGAGCAGATGCCACAGCTGGTAGGCAGGTTGATGCTCAAACGCTTTGCCCTCAAGACATGGGTCGAAATTGAGAAAACCAGACTTTATTCCCAGCGCATTGAATATCTGATTGATGGTAGACACGATGGTTTTATACGGCAGCTTTGCAAAGTCGTATTCGTTATGTCCGCTCATGACAATAATGGTTTGGCATGCTTTTACAAAAGCCGCCATTGTGCGGTTGCCGTCTACCTCGCGGAAATTGAGGCTCAGCCCCTTTCCGCTCTTAAACAGCAACTTCAGAATTTCGGCTGCCGACATGCGCTCTTTTAGGCTCAGCTCTTATATAATGTCTGCTTTTCTTCTTCTGTAAGACAGCGGCTGCCGTACTTATAGGTTGCAACCGTGCCAAACAGGTCGAGCTGTTTTTCAGGGATAATGTTGCCCGACACTTGCACATTGTTAAGCGTTTGCCATATCTTGAAGCTTTGGAACAGTGGCGACGACTTGGGACACACGCGCAGACCTGTCGTTATTGTCTTCTTCTTTCCGTCAACCACAACTTCTTTCGGTTTGCTTTCCAGCTCGCAATAGCCCACAAGGCTCTTTTGCGATTTCAGTTGACGCTGATAGAAAATCACGATGTCACGAATCTCATGTTTCAGCTCGGCGGTGAGCTCCGGGTGATAAGTGGCTTGAGTCTCCCATATACGTTCAAACTCGTCAAGATAGTCTTGGCGGTAAAACACTTGGTTCTTCAAGCTCGTGTTTGGGTCTTTTTCAAGCAGTTGCATTTGATATTGCCCCACTGTTTGGTGGTTAAAATAAAGCTCTTTGCTGCGGTCGCTTATTGCTCCGAGGTAGCCGCTTGTGCCATGTATCTGACCGTTAATCTTTTGCAGAACGATGGCCAGCTCTTCCAACCCTATTTTCTTGTCTAAAGCTTCTGAACGCCAACGATAGTTTTCGCCCTTCTGTTCGGCAGCAGTGCCGTTACGTTTCATGCCGTTTATACCGAACGGTTGCGCACAGATGGCCCATGTCTGCTTCTCGTTTTTGTTTTTTAGCGCATCAAAAAGTTCTTGCGTCAGCAGTTCGGGGTAATAGGCTTGTTGCGCATGCCAAACGGCCTTCAGCTCGGCAGTGAGGTCGGAGGGATAAAAGTCGGGCAAATATTTCTTGCCATTGCGCAAAAGGTTTAAAACATACTGGCCTGGTGTGAGGTGCTGTTCGTACAGTTGACGCGCTACGCTCATGCCGTCAATGAGTTTGCCGTCTTCGCCAGAATCGGCTTTACGGCTACTTTTATAACCACGCTTTTTGTTTATCATTAAAAGCACACGGGCCAATTGTTCAAGGGTTATTTCTTCGCTCACGGCTCGTGCTCTTAGTTGGCGCGTTTCAAAAGTGGTGCGGTTGCCTTGTTCGCAAAGCACGGTTTCGTCTGTAATGAAACCGTGTTCTTTTAATAACGTCAATAGGTTTTCGCGGCGCAACTTGAAGCGTTGTAGGTTACGCCGAGCACTGCGTTTCAGCGTTCGGTCTGCATTAGTGGTGATGGCCTTTCCTTTTTCAAAGTTCGATTGCTCGTCAACAGAGAGAGGGTTTACCCTTACACCAAGTTTTATGATTGACGACTGTTCGTTGTCGTTTTCTTTCTCATTTACCAAAGCCCATCCTATGCTGGTTGTGCCTAAGTCAAGACCTAATATTTTTTTCATGTATTATTCTTTTTTATGGGTTGTTGCTTAATGTGCAGTGTTTTTTAGTAATAGATTACAAATTTAGCAATAATAATTTTATAAGTTATATAAAATCCGAAAAATATTTGGTCGTATGATTGTTTTTCGTTATATTTGCAGCATGAATTTGAGCAAATCACAATAAGGATTATTCCGTTGTGAAAACATTAGGTTCGCCCATCGTCCTTAACGGTGGGCTTTTTTGTTTGTTAAGCCTCTCTTATCTAACGGTATAGCTTATAACGAAGCCATGATGATAGCCACCACCGCCTTTTGTTTTGTCTACCAGAAGTTGCTCAACGAAGAACACGTCGAACTGTTCGACTATGCCAGCACCGTTGGTTAGATTCTTCATGTGCTCAACATGAGTAAGACTGAATTGTTGGCCATTCTGCAACTGTCAAAGGCAAACAAAGATTTAATAAAATCATTCCTTGTGTGTAAGTTTTCTGGTTGTCGTGCGACTAATGATGTAAAGAGTCGAACGATAAGAATAAGTTTAAAATGGAAAAAAGCGAATTAGAACAAAAGTTTCTAAGCTTGGTGGACAGCTACAAGCAGGTGATATATAAAGTCTGCTTCATGTATGCCACCGATGACGAGACCATCAGCGACCTCTATCAAGAGGTGGTGCTGAACCTCTGGACTGCCTTTCCGCGATTCCGAAGCGAGAGCAAACCATCGACATGGGTGTATCGCATCAGCGTGAACACCTGCATCTCACACCTGCGTCATAACATAAAGCGACCAGAGACTGTGAGCCTTACGATGTCGATGGGCGACCTCTTTCCTGAGGAATCGGAAAGGGCACAACTTCAAAAACTCTATCAGCTCATAAGCCAGCTCGGCGAATTGGAACGCGCGCTGATTCTGCTGTGGCTCGACGATAAGAGCTATGAAGAGATAGCGAAAATTCTCGGTATATCAGTATCGAACGTTGGAGCGCGCATCAACCGCGTCAAGACGAAGCTAAGGGAAATGTCTAATCATTAAAATCAGAAAACTATTATGGAATTAGAAGATTTGAAACAAAAGTGGAATATGCTCGATGAGCGACTCTCAAAGAGTGAGGTCTATAACAAACGAGTTTTGGAAGAGGTAATCAAAGGTAAGAATAAGACTACCTACGAGAAACTACAGAAGCAGGGGATGTTCAACTTCTTTGTCACGCTTTCTATTGCATCTGTCATCTTACCTTTATTGTATAGCATGGGAATCTTCCGCGACATGTCGTTCTATATTTTAGAGATAGTCTGTCTTCTTGGCGTAGTGATGGTGGCTTGTAGACTGACAGTGCTTTATCGTTTCAATGTAATGAAGACGCCTACTGAGCAACTATGCAATCTTGTCAACTACAAGCGTTGCTATTTCTTTGAGTCTGTGGTTGGCGTACCACTGGGCGTTTTGGGCATCTTTGCCACGGATTACTTTGAGCACACGACCTCTTCATTCGGACTGTTCTTTGACCTTCTCGGTGTAATAGCAGGCGTTTCATGTGCTTATTTTGGATATTTGAAACATAAGACTACGATGTTGGAGATAAGTCAGAACCTTACAGAACTCAAGAACTTCGGATAAACAAAGAAGCAATAAGAAGAGCCGGGAAGACATGCTCACCAGAAGAAGAATTGCGGAAAGTAATGATTAACGGAAAAAGCGGTACAGAAATCATGCTATACAATTTCTATACCGCTTATATTCAACGCTTAAAGCTGTTCTTATAGCTATTTGAACGATTAATATTCGTCATCATTGAAGAGGAATAAGGCGTGTTGAGTTTTAAGTGGTTATATTGCTGTGTCAACCTTTTCGATCATTTTACTTCATTGTGAAAGTCAATAAAAGGCGGTATAAATCTCTGCTATAAGCATGATTATTTGTCCAACCATTTCATAGCCCACTCAGCTAAAGGCGAGGGACAAGCTAACATACCGCAGTTTTGCTGTAAATTGAGAAATGAGAAACGTATACGGTTCTTGGGCTGGTAACGTTCGTTATACACAACAATACTTCTTCCGCTGACACAATTTTCTGCCTTTACCTCTACAGGGATTATCTCATCCTCTCGCTGTAACAGAAATTCAATCTCTGCCTTTCCTTCCGAAGACCAATAGTAAGGCATTGAACCATACGATGGCAACAGGCTTTGCAGCACTGCATTCTCCGCCATTGCGCCTTTAAATTCTGTGTAATTGGCAGTCGGGTCAATGACAATGCTTCCCGGTAGTCCGGCCAATCGTCGCAACAGTCCGCAGTCACTGGCATAAATCTTGAATATGTCTGGTTCTTCGTAGGCACTTAAAGGCATTCCTGGTTTCGACACCGCATTCACGCGATATATCATACCAGCATCTTCAAGCCACAACAAAGCGTCTTCATAATCACGACTTCTTGCTCCTTTCTTTATAATCTTATATATGAACTTTCTATTTTCCTTGGCAAGTTGAGATGGAAGTGAACGCCAAATAGCATGAATGCGCGGTATCTCGCGAGGTTCTGCATACTTGGCAAAGTCAAGCTCATACAAGTCTAATATGCCTTGTAATATGTCGTCCACAGCTTGCATGCCTTGATTTTCAAGCATACTCACGGTAGCTTCTGGCATTCCTCCAGACACCATATATCTGCGGTATTCAGACTTCAACTTGTCAAGTATAATAAGAGGCAATTTCTCTGGCTGTTCTATCTGTTCAACAAAATTGAATGTCTGGGAATCGCTGGCTCGCAGATACTCTTTGAACGTAATCGGATACATACGCATAACCTGCACCTTTCCTACCGGTACGGTCATTCTCCTCCTTTTAACAGCCACTCCTAACAGCGAACCTGCTGCAATAATATGCCATTCGGGAGCATCTTCACAAAAATACTTTAACGAGTTGAGCGCTTCTTCACATTCTTGTATCTCATCGAATATGAGCAGTGTCTTGCCCGGGACAAGGGGTACTTGGCTGTAAAGGGCGAGTTCCTTTATGATGCGTGCAGGTTCCTTTGATACGGTGAAGGCTGATTGTAATTCTTTCTGACGGTCAAAATCAAATTTTGCCGTGTAGTCGAAATACTCTCTTCCAAACTCCTCCATAGCCCATGTTTTGCCTATCTGACGGGCGCCCTTCAGAAGAATTGGCTTGCGCTTTTCAGCATCTTTCCATTCTTTGAGTTTGTTTATTATGTCTCTCTTTATCCTCATATTTGCACTGATAACTTCGGATTTGTGTCAAAGATGACACTTTTTCGAACTTGTTAGGTGCGAATGTACAATATTATGATGAACGAAGCAACTTTTCGGAGCGTTTTATCATTCCTCTTTCATGAGTAGGCTTTGCATGTGCTGTGGGTGGGGCTGTCAGGTGCTAAAAAAGCGGTATAGAAATCTGTATGTCAGAATTTCTATACCGCTTATCGAAAGGTTTTGTGCTATATGTTGGTTATAGCTTGGGTGTGAGTTAGTATTCGTCCTCGTTGAAGAGGAAGTCCTCCTTTGTAGGATAGTCGGGCCATACGTCCTCGATGGTTTCGTATATTTCGCCTTCGTCTTCAAGTTCCTGCAGGTTTTCTACCACCTCCATCGGTGCTCCTGAGCGCATGGCGTAGTCAATGAGTTCGTCTTTTGTTGCTGGCCAAGGTGCATCTTCAAGCTTTGAGGCCAATTCCAATGTCCAATACATAGTGTCAGTTATTTGGGTTTGAGGTTATACTTAAATGTCGGGCAGCATGGGCCGTTCCTTGGTGCAGCATGTGTGAGGTGCTGCGCAAGTTCCCAACTGCTCAGTGGTTTTTGGCGGCAAAAATACACTTTTTATTGTAATGGAGGGTATATGTTACCTTCTTTTTTGCCGCCAAATGCTGATTTGTGCTTTTGGCAAGGGTTTATTTCGCCATAAGCGCTTCAACCTCACCCTCTGTTATGCCAAGCGAAGTGGCGATGGTAGCCACATCTAATCCATTGTTCATCATGGCTTTAATGGCAGATTGCAGCATCTTGTCCTTTTCGTTGAGTTGGTTTTGCTGCTCGTTGAGTTGGTTTTGCTGCTCGTTGAGTTGGCTTTGTTGCTCGTTGATTTGGCATTTCTGCTCGTTGATATATGCCCTTTGTTCAGCTATTTCCCTTTCGTTATTCATAATGGTAGTGTCGCGGTTCTCGATAGCTGTGAAAAATTCGTCCTCGACGTTCATGTCATGGCGGATAATGGGTTGTCAGTCCTTGATGTATTCGCTCCAGTCAACCAGGCGCATGTCACCCTTGCGGCGGTAGGTGTCGTGCATGGCAAAGGCCGCCGGTAAGATGTGGTGCGTGTGTCCGCCGTAGGCACCGGCCAGACGCATATATTCGCGCAGAATGGGACGGTAGTCGGGATGGGCAATGGCTATGAGAGCCTCGGCCTTTTCGAGGGCAGACTTGTTGCGGAGGTCGGCCACGCCATATTCGGTTACGATGGCATCGACGTAGTGTTCAGTGTGGTCGACGTGCGAGCAGAATGGCACAATGCTGCTTATGCGGCCCTCCTTGGCGGTTGAACCACAGGTAAACGTGGCCAGCATGGCGTTGCAGGTAAAGTCGCACGAGCCCCCCACCCCGTTCACGTCAACTTCACCAAAGTATGCGTGTGCCGCATACTTTGGTGGAGTTGACGTGACCGTAGATGTCCACCTCGATGGCTGTGTTGAGCGAGCACACGCCAAGGCGGGCAATGATTTCGGGGCAGTTTGATATTTCGGAGGGGCGCAGCAGCAGACGTCCGCGGTAGTCGTTCATATTGCGGTAAAGGTCCTGCAGATGCTCCGGGCTCAGTGTGAGTGCACCGGTTGAGGCGGCCATTACCCTACCCTCGCGTATGAGGCGCATGGGCTCCTCTTGCAATACCTCGGTGTAGATGGAGAAGTTGGGCACCTCCTTCGACTCGCCCAGGGCACCTATCACGGCATTGGCTCCGCTACCCACACCGCTTTGCAGTATGAGCTTGTTGCGGAAGATGAAGCCCTGTTCCATGTTCCACACCAGGAAGTCGGCCGTGTGCTGGCCAATGGCACGTGTCACCTCGTTGGCAGGGTTCATGGCGCGTGCCTCGTCGGGCAGATGGGTCATGACAATGCCGCGCACGTGCTCGGGCTCCACCTCGATGTATGGCAGCCCGATAATCTCGATAGGCTGCGTGATGCGTATCGGGGCACGGAACCAGGGGTCCTCAATCTCGTAGATGTCGTGCATGCCTATTACCTTGGTGCTGTGCCAGGTGTTTAGTTCAATGAACACACCCTTTTCGGCCAAACGACAGATGGTGGGCGCAATGCCTATGCCCGCAGTGAGGTAAATGCGCAGTTTGCCTCGCACCTCCTGCACATCGCAGGCTTCGATAATGCCCCATGTGATGCGCCCCGTGAGCCCCTGGCGCAGGTGTGAGGCATTGTCTGACAGGTTGAGGTCGGTGTAGCGCACATGCCCCGTGTTGTAAGCCTTGCGCATTTCGGGGTTGACGCTGAAGGGCAAACGGCGGTCGACGGCATCGACGCCACGTGTATG
>OQVZ01000741.1_pt1 | contig 12421 bp, 9 predicted proteins | sample 1691571 | NCBI WGS metagenome assembly OQVZ01 (sample SAMN03418261, study PRJEB22391) | human gut metagenome | biome: human-gut; feature: organic feature; material: feces | host: Homo sapiens | place: Tanzania | collected 2013-01
GGTCAAGATATTTTGGATAAACTTCTTTAAAACAAGAAAAATACCAATCATTTTTAATAAAAAAGACATTTATCTTTGTATTAGGAAGTTTTGTCATATAAAGATTGAATTTGTGTGGTTGATTACCAAAAGTCAACCACATCTCAGAGTTTTCAACCTCTTTAATCTTATATTTATCTTTGTCGATGCATCCATGTAGAGGGGTGAAAATTGCGATTTCAGCATCTTTTTCAAGTTCTTTTGGTAAACTGCCTACTACATCAGCCAAACCGCCTGCTTTTGAAAATGGTGCTACTTCAGCTGCTGCAAATAATATTTTCATTTTTCCTCTCTTTCTGAATACGGATAAATTCATTTAATTCTAATCGGAGAAAAATTCAGAAGGATTGACGACATCACCATCATTCTCGCTAAATTCTGATAAATTTTCTTCGACAGAGATACTCTCATCTTGCTTTTTAACAGTGCTTTGAGCCTTGTTTTGCTCTGCTGTGCTAACAGAATTTTCCATCATAATTTTTTGAATGTCAATATTTAAGTTGAAATTTAAACCATATTTTTGAACAATTGTTGAAGCTTGATTCATACAAATTTGAGCTTGGTCTTTTGCGTCGGTACACATTAGGATTTTATACATGTTTACTTTGTTTAACATTGTCAAATAATCACTGACAACCCCATTTTTCTCCATTTGAATATCAGAGTTGTTCAGTACGCCATAAGCAATATCGTACTTTCCTTCTTTGATATTTAGAATACTCATTACATACCAAGCCGAGTGAACAATGGCATTCATTCCTTTAAATTTTGCATCTTTTATAATCTTGTAAATGATTGCAGATGCTTTTTTGAATGAATTTAAACCAATATAGGCATAGCCAATCATTAGGTCGCTAAACAATTCAAATTGAAACATCATTGCATTTTTGGCAATAAGTTTTGATTTATAGATTTCTTGCGCAAATTTTTCAGGGTTATTCTTGAAAGATATAAATGCGTTGATTATATGATAAAGAATAGGTGAAAATACATCTTCTCCATCCATACTTTTGTCCAGATTGACAGATTGCCCTTTTATCAGGTTTTGAAGTTGTACAAATATAGAGTAAGAATCAGGCAAGAAGTTTAACAATTTTTTTGAGATGTCCAAAAATTCGCCAACATCTTCTTTTAATGTGATAACATCAACAAGAGCGATATATCCGACACATTCAGATACCAAATACTTAAATTCTTCTTTTGATACAATTGTGTATTGTATTGAGTCGATTTTCTCAGAATCCAAAACATTCAAGACATTATAACCGATATCAAGACAATCTTCATAAGCACCGATATTAAATAAAATTTTGACATAAATTATTGACATCAACAAGAAATACAAATTGAAATCAGGTGATGATGGGTCAATTGAAGATTTGTCCAAAGATGATAAGACCCCATGTGTAAGATTCATCGCGTACATATAATCACCATGTTCAATAGAACCTTGAATCATCCTTGTGCAAAGTGATACATATTGTTCAGAACTACCACTTCTTTGTATACTTAGTAATGTCTTTTCTGCAAGTTCTCTTGTTTTTTCAGGGTCATAATCAAACAAATTATTTGAAACATTTTCATATAGTGAAAATTTGAATTTCATCAAATCTTCTTCTGACCAGTTTTGGGCATATTTGTCAAGTGCTGTTAAAATCTCATGGGAACAATTCAAATACGATGCAAAATCACCCATAGAAAGGTTTGTATTTGCAAGTTTTTCCCATTCAAATATAACTTGTTCTCCCATTTGAAGTTTATCAAATAAGAAAGTTTTTACAGGTGCCGGCATAGATTCGATAAACACATTTTCAAATAATTCACTGGCAACAGATTGTAAATATTCAGGTTTGATAACTTCTAAAAGACATTTTCGCAAAATGTTGTAATTAGGGAAATACAAACAATTGTTGTATGTGTACATATAACCCATACCGCTCAGTTTTTCCACCATTTTTTGCCAATTGTTAAATCCTAAAGAATTGATAGTTTTTTCATCGACTCTTGTGCCTAAAAGTACAAGCATAGTCAAGAATTTAATCATTTCTTCGTCGTCTTTCATCAGATTTATACGACGTTTAATCAATTTGTCTAAACCTGATGGAATAATAATTGTTTTTGGATTAACCATCACAATTGAATCTTCTGTATATTCATAAACTCCTGATTCTATCAGGTATTGTATTGCAAAATCCAAAAATAACGTGCTTCCGCAGGCATATTTTGCAATTCTTTGAAAATAGAAATCAGTCATTATATTTTTGTAAAAATCTAAATCTGACCCAATGATGATTTCAAATGGAGTCGGAGTGAGGGTTACTTCTGTGTAATATGGTCTAGCCAATAGAAAATGAGCGTTTTTGTGGAGTGAAAATTCTTTGTCATAAGATATTAAGTAGCTTATATTTGTCTCGTCAAAATAATCAAATAATTTTTCTAGGACAAACATAGAGCTTGAGTCCATTTTCTCATAATTTTCAATAAATATCAGAGTGTTTGGAATAGCTTTTAACAAAGACAAAAATACGTTGCAATAATCTTCCCTTGTTTGTTCCATATTTTGCATAGGTCGTTGATTTAGTCTGACCAAATCTTCAATTAATTTTGATTTATCAATATTTGCAAACATTGAAAAATCATTGGTATCAAATAATTTTTGAGAAACAGTGTAATCAAAAATTGAAGAAACCAAATCTCTGAAAAATGCGTATGGAGAATATTTCATATCATCATGACATGTTACGGGGATTACGTTGTCATAGATGCCGATTTCTTCAACTGCTGATAATAATTTTAAAGAATATGGTTGATACATTGGAGAGGCTTTTATTGCCAAAACCCCTTTTGGAACTTGTTGTAGAGTTTGTACAACGCAATCAAGCACATTTATGCTTTCTGTTTTAATAAAAGCGCAATTTATCTCTTCAAAATTAATCATTTCGATGTCATAAATTTCATCATCAGAAAGCTGATTTTCTTCTTTTAGTGCCTGTTGGGTGATTTTTTCTTGGTCAATAAGCGCAGATTGTACAAAATTTGGAATCTCAAGATCTTCGTGAGACTCTTGTTCTTGTTGGGCTTCGTTGCGCAAAAATTCTCCAATATTTACAAATTCTTTGAGGTCGATTTCGTAGAATCTTTTCATCGCTCCATCTACAAGAGTAGAATTTAAGGACTCCATTTTGTATTTATCTTTGTATGAGTCATAAAAATCTTCATCAGTTATTACCTGAAAAGCATCCAAAGCTTTCATATCTTTTGATGAGCTTTGATAAACCATATTTGCATGGAATTTTGAATCAATATCGTAAGGGTTTTTGTCAGCATCTCTTTTCATTATTGAGAAATTGCATCTTAGTGCAACTCCTTTTTTCTTCAAAAGTTTGACATTCAGCTTGGTTATCATGTTTAAAAGTTCAATTGTTGCTAGAATAGCAGAGTTAGCTGAAGATGTGAATGTGTAATCTCTGTTGAATCTTATAATATAGATGTCGTTTTTGATAATTTGACGTCTTACTCTTAGGGTGCTGACATAAGATGCAATCATTGCATCAAAATTGGTTCTAAACTTTTGGTATAGTTGATTTGAACCAAGCTTTGCTTTTACAACATCACTATTTGGAAAGTCAATTCTTACGACTGCGAAACTGTCAGAGTTTGACTCACCTTGAACTGCGCTAATTTCGTTAGAATAACCGCATTTTACACATTTGGGGTTTTTCATAAGGTTTATCTTGCCACATTTTGAACATTTGGTAACAAGAATTTCACCGCATTTTCGGCAAACATTTTTTGTATTCACTGTCCGACAAACAGGGCAAACGATTTTGAGCACCTTCTTACAATTAGGGCACACCATTGCATTTTTATCTATTTCTGCTCCGCATTTTGGACATTCCATACCAAAATTATACCATAGCGCGTGTGGTTTAAACTAGTTCAAAAAGATGATATTTAGTTAAAAACTCTTATTCACTATCAAGGATTTTCGTGCTAATATTTTATAAGGACGAAAAGAATATGAGTATTATTGCAGACGATAACGATTTTGAAAATGATAGCGAATTAAAAACAGTCAAAAAGAATCCTGTTGTAAAGCCGGAGGCAATTGACCTTGACAAAAATTTTGAAAATTGTATTCGTCCAAAGTCTTTTGATACATATATTGGTCAATCTAATTTAAAAGAAACTCTAAAAATTACTATCCAAGCTGCAAAAAAACGCGAACTACCACTTGACCACCTACTGTTTTATGGCCCTCCGGGACTTGGCAAAACTACGCTTGCAGGTGTGATAGCGCAAGAAATGGGTGTCGATATAAAAATTACATCAGCTCCTGCATTGGAGCGTCCGCGTGATATTATTGGGATTTTGATGTCTTTACAAGGTGGAGAGATTTTGTTTATTGATGAAATTCACCGATTGAACAAGGTCGCAGAAGAAATTTTGTACCCTGCAATGGAAGATTTTTATCTTGATATGACAACAGGAAAAAGCCAAACAGTAAAGACTCTACGCGTTCCGTTGCCAAAATTTACTCTGATTGGTGCAACAACAAAAGCCGGAGAATTATCCGGACCACTTAGAGATAGATTTGGGATAATTCACAGATTGGAATTTTACACAAATAAAGAGTTGGCGCAGGTAATCAAGCGCACTGCAGGAATTTTGGATATTGAAATTGATGAAGATGGTGCTTTTGCAATTGCTAAGCGTTCAAGAGGTACTCCACGTATTGCAAACAGGCTTATAAAAAGGGTCAGTGATTACGCACTTGTAAAATATAATGGTAAAATTACAAAAGATATTGCAAATGAATCCCTTGATATTTTGAAAATTGATGAATTTGGACTAGATACTACAGATAGAAATCTTTTAAAATTAATCATTGAAAAGTATGATGGTGGGCCTGTCGGTATTGAGACCATTGCTGCTGCCATTGGGGAAGATGCAAGAACAATTGAGGATGTTTGTGAACCGTTTTTGTTGCAAGCAGGATTATTGCAAAGAACACCGCGCGGACGTAAGGTTTCTCCTGAAACGTACAGGCATTTGGGGTATAAAACAAAACATAGTGATTCAATCCAACAAAATTTGTTTTAGTTGATTTTTAGAATATCAATACCTTTTTGTGCTTGACGCAAAATTCCATAATAGTATTCGAGTTCTTGTTCAGATTTTGCATCATTTAGAATTTGCAATGCTTTTATATAAAAAGGACTATCGTTGGTTTTGAGGGAATTTAACTCAAGTCCTACATCTTCGATATTCAAATCGAGGGCAGTCAAAATTTTGTTAAGAGTATTGTAGGTCGGAAAATACACTCCTGTTTCGATTTTTGAAATGTGTTTTTCATTTATTCCGGCAAGTTCAGCTAATGCTTCTTGAGTCAGATGTTTTGCTTTTCTTACTTGCTTGAGTTTTTGTCCGAAACTATTTTTTGCCACAATACCCTCCTTTTGGATAATTGTAAAAAATTATTCAGTTTAAATATACAGTGAGTATCGTTAAGAAATATATTAATATTCGTAGATAAAAGGATAGTTTCTGCATTTTTATGATACATTTAAAACGGAAATAGGATATTTAGGAGGATAGAATGTTTTATAAAAATAAATTCGGGTTTACTTTAGCAGAGGTCCTAATAACACTAGGTATTATTGGGGTAGTTGCTGCGATGACAATACCTGTTATGATAAGCAGTTACAACAAGCATATAACAGAAACTCGATTGAAAAAATTCTATTCTTTATTCAACCAAGCAATCAAACTTTCTGTCGCAGAAAATGGCGAAGTCGAAGGTTGGGACAGCTATTGGGATGCGTCTAAAAATATTTATGATGAAGATGGAAATGTAAAAGAAAACTCGGATGTTGTTGATGCAGCTTTTGAAAAATATCTGGCTCCTTATATGAAAGTTATGACGAAAAAGAGAGTAAAAGAGTCACGAAATAGAACTTTAACTCTTTATGTTTTAGCAGATGGTAGTGCGTTTACCTATCGTTCATATGATACTAGAGATATTACATTTTTCCCCAAAAATCCAGAAAAATGCATGCAAAAAAATCCATATGTTGGCGTTTGCGCGTTTTTATTTATATTTTATCCAATAAATAATGCTGATGCTTGGAAATATCACTATCAACAGGGTTTTGAACCATATATGTATGACTGGGATGGGAAAAAAGAATCACTGAAAGATAATAAAACATATGGTTGTAATAGTGATGGAAATGGTTATATGTGCGGAACACTAATCAAATTAAACGGTTGGAAAATTCCTGCCGATTACCCTCGAAAAATTCAATATTAAGCGTTAGCAAAAAACATTTCCTTGATGTAAAATCATAACTATGGTTGAAAATCTTGACAAAATAAAAGCAGCTATAGATATTGAGGTTAAATATCGCTATATCGATATACATGGTAAAACTCAAAAATTTTCGAGTTTTATCAAAGGTGAGGCGCGCAAAAATTACAAAAAGTCAGGAAAGAACCCTCGTTGGGCAGTTGTAGAAGAGGCTTTTGAGGTTTATCCTTATGCATCCGTTCCAGAAAGGCGTAAGGCGATTGAACAGCTTGTCAGGACAATAAAAGCCGATATTCAGCAGGAAAAACAATCTCAAGAAGAAGAAAAAACAATGCAGCTCCAGCGACAAAAGCATCCGTCAGAAGTGGATGTTATGTATATCAAAGGCGTTGGACCAAAAGTTGCATATAAGTTAAACAAACTTGGCATTTTCACTGCCCAAGACTTGATGATGTATTTCCCTAAAAAACATATTGACTATTCTTCACGTACTCTTATTAAAAATCTTGAAGAAGGGCAGACTACAACTGTTTTTGGCTATATAAAATCAGTTTCGGCATTCAATACTCGCAACAATTTGTCAGTTATAAAAGTTGTTATCGGTGACGAAAGTGGTCGATTTGAGTTGAGTTTTTTCAATGCTAAAGGTAACAAATATTTACTTGAGCGCACCAAAGCACAATTTCCAATAAATGCGGGGATAATGGTTTCCGGAGTTGTGAAACGCAATAGTTACAACAATCAATTAACGATGGATAAACCGACATATTCAATTATGAGCGGTGAGTTTATGGAAGATTCAGGGACAAAAAATTTGAATGTAGCGCGTATTGTGCCAATTTATACTGTGTGTGAGGGGCTAAGTATCAAAACCTTGCGCAAAGCAATCTATAACGCGATTGAGTTATACAAAAATGATATTGTAAATATTGTTCCTGACCACATTAGAAATCGTTTAGGGCTTGTTGATAAAAAAGTTGCTGTTGCTCAAATTCATTTTCCTGAATCTATGGACAGCTTGGAGCACGCGAGATTTTCTTTGATTTTTGAAGAATTATTCTTGGTGCAATTGAAGTTAATCAGGTTGCGAGAAAATACCGCTAAAAACACCTCATCCTATGCCTTAAAAGTGCACAAAGACGGACTTGTTCAACAGTTTATTAAAAATCTGCCGTTTGAATTAACTTCCGGACAAAAACAAGCTGTAAACGAAATTTTGCAGGATATGGATTCGGACACCCCAATGCAAAGACTTTTGCAAGGTGATGTAGGTAGCGGAAAAACTGTCGTTGCAACGATTATGCTACTTGCTGCCATTGAAAACGGTTATCAAGGTGCACTTATGGCACCGACAGAAATTCTTGCGCAACAACATTATAATAACCTTATTCAATGGCTCACTCCAATGGGATTAAGTGTTGGTCTATTCTTGGGCAGTCACGGCAAAAAGGTTCGACAAAAATTTGAAACTGACCTCAAAAATGGTCAGACAAATATTGCGGTTGGCACACACGCGTTAATTCAAGAAAATGTGCAGTTCAGTAATCTTGGGGCAATTGTTGTGGATGAACAGCATAGGTTTGGGGTAAAACAACGAAATGTTTTGAAGAAAAAATCACAAAATCCGCAAATCCTTACAATGACAGCAACTCCGATTCCAAGAACTTTAGCATTGACTGTTCATGGCGATTTGGATTTGACAGTAATAAATGAACTTCCAAAAGGTAGAAAACCTATAAAAACAAGCTTGACAGGTTCACACAAAGCAGTGTGGGATTTGATTGAGCGTGAAGTAAATGATGGTAGACAAGCTTACATTGTTTATCCGCTGATAGATGAGAGTGAAACTTTATCTGCAAAAGCTGCTACAATTGAGGCTGAAAAGCTACAAAAGGAGGTCTTTCCACAATTTAAAATAGGCTTACTTCATGGCAAATTGAAAAACGATGAAAAAGACGAAGTAATGAAAGATTTTAAAGACGGCAAATATGACATTTTGGTATCTACAACAGTTGTTGAGGTCGGAGTTGATGTGCCAAATGCAACGGTTATGGTTATTGAAAATGCCGAGCGTTTCGGCTTGTCGCAACTTCATCAGTTGAGGGGGCGTGTTGGTCGTAATTCGCTCCAATCGTATTGTGTGCTTATTACAGCCTCAAGGTCGCAAGAAACCAGAGAGCGTTTGAAAATAATGACAGAAACCAATGATGGATTTGTTATTGCGGAGAAAGATTTGCAATTACGTGGGCCTGGGGAATTTTTAGGGACACGCCAATCTGGTTTGCCTGATTTGATTATTTCAGATATTGTTAGAGATGCCAAAATCCTTGAGCTTGCTCGTAATGAGGCAATTGATTTTGTGAAAGAATACAATATTGAAGACTTTCCTCTGTTGAAAAATGTAACTTCGCTTGAAATGTTTACAGGCTTGGATATTTAAGGAAGTTCAGAAGGCAAGAAGGCAGGATGTCAAGCTATTTAACGTTATTCTAAGTATTGTCTAGGTCATTCCAAAACAAGTTCGGAATGATGTTCCCTCGCCCCTTGAGGGAGAGGGGTAGGGTGAGGGGTGTTTAGTTAGAGATTCTGAATAGCAAGAAAATTTAGTGTTCGTTAAACTTACACCAATTTTCTAAGCTTTCAGAATGACATAGGATTGTTATACCTAATTCCAAGGATAATCATTTGAAATTTTCCAACCGTCTTTGAATATAACGGCAGCGCATCCTGCACCTAAGCCAGGACGATTACCGCTGTAGTCTACTCGCCCTACTTTGTTGCAATTTCTCAAAATATTGGTTGCAGTTAGTAATTCTTCTCTTGAATATGCAACATGTGGGGTTCCACAGTTATCAAACCCTCCTGGATATATACCATTTTTAATGTTTTTATATTTTTCCGTACCTGTATTGCAAAGATTTGCACTATTATATGGATAAAAAGAAAATACATCTTTTCCTAGTACATTTCTTTTGCTTTGACCATTAACATCTACAAAAATTGAAACTAGATTAGTTCCGTCTATTTTTGAAAATCCCAAGACCATGCCATTATTTAGAACGATACTATATGGGACATTTGTCATCTTGTGACCTGCTAAATCGTAATAGCCATTAAAATCACCCGTTTTCCAACAACCATCTTCAATTCTTGTACATATTCGTGCAATTTTTAAATAAGGTTTAAAATACTTTTCAGCAAAGGCTTGTGGAGATAGTGTAGTATCAAACTCTGCGCTGCCTTCTTCATCCGTATCAGCTGTATATTGTCTTACTGCTTGTGTTAAAATTGATTGAGCTTCAGCAATTTGCGAACCTATTGCCTTTTTTTGTTGATTCGCAATTAAGTTTGGAATTGTTATCGCAGCAACGACACCAATAATTCCAAGGGTGATTAAGACTTCCGCCAACGTAAATCCAAACTTTGCTTTAGTTTGTGGCGAATTTACGTGCGTAGCACCCTCAGCCAATGTGAAACCAAATTTTTTCATAAACATATAACAACCTTTCAATTATATCGTGATAAAATTCTGTAAATTATCATTATTAATTCTATTTTATCATGGTTAGTTATATTAATCAAACTTTTATAATTTACAATTTGTTAATATATAAAAATTTAAACCTTAATATTAATAAAAGGGTAAATTTGAGTATGAATATTAAAAAACTAATCGGTCACAGGATTAAAGAACTCCGAAAATCAAGACATTTTTCGCAAGAACAGCTCGCAGAAATGCTAGATATCAGTCAAAATGCGCTTAGCTATATAGAAACTGGTGAAAACTTTTTCTCTTCAGATACCTTAGAAAAATTAATAAATGCGCTGGAAATTGAACCGCAAGAACTGATGACTTTTGCGCATTTGCAAAGTTCAGATAAATTGTTAAACGAGATTGTGGAGATGTTAAACAAAAATCCTGAAAAAATCAAAGATATCTATAAAATTACTAAAGCAATCACTTGCTAAAAAATAAATAATTCGCTCAGTGTATTCAGATAAGGATTTTTGTAGTATAATCTCATCAGAAAAGGAGAGCAAAATGGATCAAGAAACATATATGAAAATAATGGGTTATGTTCCGACTGTAATTGAGGCATCTTCACGCGGAGAACGCTCATTTGATATTTTTTCAAGATTATTAAGAGAAAGAATTATTTTCTTAGGAACAGAAATTGACGATGATGTTGCAAACTCTGTTGTAGCACAGCTTTTATTGTTAGATAGCGAAAACTCAGAAAAAGATATTATGCTATATATCAACAGCCCTGGTGGTGTAATTACAGCTGGTATGGCAATCTATGACACCATGAATCTTATTAAATCAGATGTTTCAACTATTTGTCTTGGTGAGGCTGCATCAATGGGTGCGTTTTTGCTTTCAGCAGGTACAAAAGGTAAGAGAATGGCTCTACCTAGTGCAAGAATTATGATTCACCAACCTTTAGGTGGTGCTCAAGGTCAAGCAACAGATATTGAACTAGAGGCAAAAGAAATTTTAAGAATGAAAGAAATGTTAATTGGAATTATGGCAGAAAATTCCGGACAGCCGGTAACTGTCCTTGCACAGGAAAAAGGAGAGGGTACAAAGGAAAACATTACCCGGAATTTCGGAATGGTATCTCCGGAGGGGTACTGGAAATCCCTGCGTCTGATGCAGCAGGCAGAGAAATTTCACCGTCCGGTGATCTGCCTTGTAGATACACCAGGTGCATTCTGCGGGCTGGAAGCAGAGGAACGTGGACAGGGGGAAGCCATTGCAAAAAATCTCTATACACTGGCTGGTCTCACAGTGCCGGTGCTTTCCGTTGTGATCGGTGAAGGCGGAAGCGGAGGTGCTCTTGCTTTGGCTGTGGCAGATGAGGTATGGATGCTGGAGCATTCCGTTTATTCCATCCTGTCTCCAGAGGGTTTTGCCTCCATTCTCTGGAAAGACAGCAAAAAAGCGAAGGAAGCTGCAGCAGTGATGAAGCTCACAGCCGCAGACCTTTACCAGATGGGAATGATCGAGCATGTGATCCCGGAAGCAGAGCCTGTAAGCCGTGAGAACATAAATGATATCGCAGGCTATCTGGAAAACGGAATTGCGGATTTCCTTGAGAAATATGGCGAAGAAGAGCCGGAGAAGCTTCTGGAACATCGCTATGAACGTTTTCGGAAAATGTAGAAGCAATGAGTGCAGCGAATTTGTAGTCTGCAAAGCAAAAATCCAGTGGAAAAAATGCCATATTTATGTTACGATGGCTTCATAAACAGAGAACCGGAGAAGCTTTTTTGCTCCGGAGAAACAGGAGCGGGTAGAGTGGACAATCGGGAAGTTATAAATGACGTGCTGGTGAATCTGTTCAATGAGATCCTCCGACTGGAGGAAGAAGCCATCATCACAGATAAATATAAAGATATTTCCAACAATGATATGCATATTATCGAGGCCGTAGGTCTTGGAGGCGGGAATATGTCTTCCATTGCAGCTAAGCTGAAGATCACCGTAGGCTCCCTCACAACATCCATGAACAGCCTTGTAAAAAAAGGCTATGTGAAGAGAGAACGAAGTGAGAAGGACCGGAGGGTGGTATTTATCCAGCTTACAAACAAGGGACGTATGGCATATCATCATCATGCGGAGTTTCACAGGCAGATGACAGAAGCGGTGATCGCAGAGCTGAATGAGAATGAGACAGAGGTGCTGGTAAAAGCGCTGGACGGACTGCGTAAATTTTTCAGACAGTATCATGAACAATAAAGAAACGTATAATAAAAGCATCCGGATCGGTAATGAAGGACAATTACCGATCCGGATGCTTTTTGCATAACAGGTATTCCTGACACGGACATTTATTGAAAACAGTATTAAATGTCGCCTTTGTTTTTGTGATATGAGATTTTATTCGTCCCAGCCATCCTGGAAGCGGATATTTACAGAGATATTGCGGACAACGTCCCCCTCCTGAAGCTCCAGATCGCTTTCATCGGAAACCGGAGGAAGCTTTCCCTCAAATTCCATAAGCTCTGTGTAGATCCAGTCGTATGCAGCTGGACAAATGACGTTCCGGAAAAAAGAACCAGTCCGAT
>OQVZ01000743.1_pt1 | contig 12397 bp, 10 predicted proteins | sample 1691571 | NCBI WGS metagenome assembly OQVZ01 (sample SAMN03418261, study PRJEB22391) | human gut metagenome | biome: human-gut; feature: organic feature; material: feces | host: Homo sapiens | place: Tanzania | collected 2013-01
TCAGTACTTCAAAACCCGGTGTAGTTGAAGTCGTTGCCTGCCACAAACTGACCTGCCATCTCGTTGCCGCAATAGCCCAGTCCGCTGGTGGTTTCCAGGCCCATCTTGTTGATGTCGAACATCAGCTGCTTGCCGCTCCAGCCTGCCGTGAGCCCGTAGCTTACGCCCGGATCCTTGTCGAAGTCGAAGCCCTGGAAGGTGTCGTTATCCACCACCTGTGGCGAAGCCAGACGATGGAAATTGTTGACCACCAATACCTTTTGCGAGGCTGATGGATTGTAGAGGGCCGAGAGGGTTTCTGATGGGAAACTTTCGCCACCCTGGTTTACGGCTGCCACGCGGAAGTTGTAGAGCTTTCCCGGCTCCAGCTTCACGAAGTGCTGTGGCGAACGCACCAGGGTTCCGTTGTCGAATCCGCCGTTGCCCTCTGCCTTGTAAACGATGTAGCGGGTAGGCTTGGCGCTAGGCTCCAGCTTATCCAGTTGCGGGCTCCAGGTGAGTTTGGCGTATCCGAACTCATCTATCTCTACGCTGAAGTGGTTGGGCGCCAGTGGCTGCACCACATAATCCTCGCCGTGGTTGCTGTTCACGAATCTCAGGATAGTCTTGTAGATGGAGCGGGCGATGGTAAACTTGCCCATCGGATCCTGGGCGATGCGCATATCCGGGAAGCTCTGGTGAGAGAGCATTTCGATGATTGCCGATGGTACTTCTGGCAGTCGGGTCTCCGAATAGTTCCTGTCCCAGAGATAGCGTTTTCCGAATGAACCAAAGGTATTGGTCATATCTTCTACAAGATTATCTCTCAAAGCCTTAGCGAAATCCTTTGAAGCAAATCTTGAAATACCGCTATTCAGCATACCATCATTGAAATCGGTGGTGCAGATGGCGAGTGCGCCCCAGGTGGATTGTCCGTCAGGGTTGTATCCTGCGTCGCTGTGCAGGGCGAGAGAAAGCTCTATCGGCACGCGCTTGCCGTCCAATGCCGGCATATATATGCTGCCGCCTCCCAGCCAGTTGGTCATCATCGAACGGGTGTTGATGTCGTCGGCATAGTCGTTCTTTCCCTTTCTTCCGCCATACACGCTATAGGGTGCTCCAGCCCACTGGGCGTAGTATCTTGCTCCTTCCAGGCAGCGGGGCATTCCGCTTACGAATCCGCCACGCTCTATGTTGCCCATACCGCCTCCGAATCGTACGGCATCGGTCGTTACGACACCTCTGCGTGAAGCGTGATTGGTGCAGACCACACGGTTGAACTCATTGCATCCCTTGTCGAACTCGAAGGTGCCGAGATATACCCATGTGCCGCCACCCATGCGCTGGTTGACGGTAAATTCCGTAGCCTGTCCCTTGTGATAGACGATGTATTTGGCATCGGGTACACTCTTGGGCAGAGTCTGATAGCTTACGTAAACGGCATATTTTCCCTCTTTCTGGAAGTTAGGCTGATAGCTTACCATACTGTTCTTCTTTCGCTTGGTAGCCTTCGCCTGTCTCACGGTACCCATCTGGAACGGATTTTCTCCATCCTGGTAGGAAGCCTGGAGGTTAGCGAATCCCAGAGAGTCGCAGTTCTTCCATTTCTTGCCATTCACGAATTCCTGGTAGGAGATGGAGTGCCTGTCGTCGTTATCCACCACAATCTCCTGCTGCTGCCAGTCGCGTTCACGGGGAGTGAAGACGATGGCGCCGGCATTTTCCAGCATCGGGATGAGATAAGGCACCACAATGGTCTGGGTAAAGAGGTCTTCCGTAGTACAGAAGAGGTTAGGACGTTGCCATTTCCATCCTCTTTCAGCATCCCAGTATCTTCCGTGCGATGCCCATAGTGAGAGATGCCGGTTCTGCAGTCCGGCAGTCACGAAGTAGGGGCGTGAGGCATTGAACACCCACGGATCTTCATCGTATTCGATGTTTCCCCATGCATGACTGTTTCCCTCATCGAATGCCTGCAGCATGAATCCGGAAGAGATAAGCAGACTGCTTATCAGCCCATATTTTATAAAACTCGTTTTTTTCACTTTCTTCTATGATGAGTGTCGCACCCCTGCCTTTCAGCCTGGGGGCGACACTCCTTTCTTTTTGCTTGTTAGTCGATATTTCCAATGGAGAATTTCTCAGGTTTCTTTCCCTTGAAATCCTTGAAGTACAGCTTGATTTCGCGCATGTCCTTGTCCACATCTCCCGAAGGGATGATCATCTTGGTGCACTGTATCACCTTCTTCTCGTAATCCACGCCGTAGAGTAGGATAGGGATGCCTGCCTTGAGGGCGATGAAATAGAATCCCTTCTTCCATTCCGGGTTGAGCGAGCGGGTACCTTCCGGGGTGATGCAGAGACCGAAACTCTCGCGCTTCTTTGCCTCTTCGGCCAGGTTGTCGGTCATGCTGGTATGCTTGCTTCTCCACACCGGTACGCCGCCCATCTTTCTGAAGATAGGTCCCAGCGGCCAGAAGAACCATTCCTTCTTCATCAGGAAGTTGCTCTTGATTCCTTCGGCATGAGCGTAGAGTTGTCCGATGAGGAGGTCCCAGTTGCTGGTATGTGGAGCAAGACAGATAATATACTTCTCGGGATGGGCTATGGTAATCTCCTTGTTCCATCCCAAGCGCTTATAGAGTATCCATTTGGATAATTGTTGAATCATTACAGTGTGTTTCGAAGTTTTGGTTAGAAAACTTATATTATATATAATAATGTAAGAATCAGAATTCCTTCCAATAATTAATCCAGATTGTTGATTTGGTCAATAATCTCGCAGGCCTGCTTGTTGAAGTCTTCAATGAGCTTCTTATAGTACTTTTTCTGCTCCATGCCTGGCTCTGGATGTGACACGCGGCAGATAAAGTCTGTGCGAATCATGACAATAGCAGTCAGAATGCCGTCGACGTCTTCGGCTGCTGGTTTGCTGCTATACAATGAAGCTGCTACACACTCGGCGAACATATCGCTGGTGATGTAATTGATTGTACGTTTTAAATCTCTTTTATTAGCCATAGTTTTTATCTTTAAATGAATGACAATATGATTTCAATGCTCAAAGATAGTAATTTTATTCGTAATTCGTGCACAAGAATGAAAAAAAAGTTCTCTTTAACTCATTTTTAGCTTTATTTGTTTCTTTATGTGGAAAAAATAAATTACTTTTGCAGATGTTTTGAAGTTTCAGTAAATAAAAAATTATAAATTCTAAAAGACATGGAAAAAAGTGAATTGCAATTAGCACGAGCAGCCTACCTTCCTAAACTCCCTAAAGGATTACAGGGCAACGTAAAAGTGAAAGAAGGTGCTCCTACTCAGAGTGTAGACAATCAGGAAGAAATCAAGAAGCTCTTCCCTAACACTTATGGTATGCCTCTCGTAGAGTTCGTACCTGGTGACGAGGCTCACGACACCAAGATGAACGTGGGTGTTATCCTCAGTGGCGGTCAGGCTCCTGGCGGTCACAATGTCATTTGTGGTCTTTTTGATGCATTGAAGAAGTTGAACCCAGCCAACCGCCTTTATGGTTTCCTCATGGGTCCTGGTGGCTTGGTTGACCATAACTATATGGAGATTACAGCCGACTTCATCAACGACTACCGCAATACTGGTGGTTTCGATATGATTGGTTCTGGCCGTACCAAGTTGGAGAAGACCGACCAGTTTGACAAGGGTTTGGAGATTATCCGCGAGTTGGACATCCAGGCTGTTGTTATCATCGGCGGTGACGACTCTAATACCAATGCCTGCGTATTGGCTGAGTACTATGCTGCCAAGAAGTGTGGTGTACAGGTAATCGGTTGTCCTAAGACTATCGACGGTGACTTGAAGAACGATCAGATTGAGACTTCTTTTGGTTTCGATACAGCCTGCAAGACTTATTCTGAGTTGATTGGTAACATTGAGCGCGATTGCAATTCTGCACGTAAATACTGGCACTTCGTCAAGTTGATGGGTCGTTCGGCTTCTCACATTGCTTTGGAGTGCGCGCTTCAGACACAGCCTAACATCTGCCTCGTTTCAGAGGAGGTAGAGGCTAAAGATATGACATTGAACCAGATTGTAGAGAATATCGCTCAGGTAGTAGCCGACCGTGCTGCTGACGGTAACAATTTCGGTGTTGTGCTGATTCCTGAAGGATTGATAGAATTTATCCCTGCTATCGGTCGTCTTATTGAGGATCTGAACGACCTCTTGGCTGCTCATGGCGCTGACTATAAGGATTTGGACAAGGATGCTCAGCGTGAGTACATTCTGGCTCACCTCTCTAAGGAGAATGCCGAGACATTCGCTACTCTTCCTGAGGGTGTTGCCCGTCAGCTCTCTCTCGACCGCGACCCACACGGAAACGTTCAGGTTTCGCTCATCGAGACTGAGAAGCTCCTCTCACGTATGGTTGAGAAGAAGCTCGAGGCTTGGAAGGAAGAGGGCAAGTACAATGGCAACTTCTCAGCACAGCACCACTTCTTCGGCTATGAGGGACGTTGCGCTGCTCCGTCTAACTACGACGCTGACTACTGCTACTCACTCGGCTACAACGCTTCACGCCTCATCGCCAACGGCAAGACTGGCTACATGTCAGTAATCAAGAACACAACTGCTCCTGCAGCTGAGTGGATTGCAGGTGGTGTGCCTATCACAATGATGATGAACATCGAGCGTCGTAACGGTGCCAACAAGCCTGTTATCCGCAAGGCTCTCGTTGAGCTTGACGGTGCTCCGTTCAAGTTCTTCGCTGCTCACCGCGAGGAGTGGGCTAAGAACGACTGCTACGTATACCCAGGTCCTGTACAGTACTGGGGTCCGACAGAGGTTTGCGACCAGCCTACTAAGACTCTTAAGCTTGAGCATGGCAAGTAATCATTGCCACGCAAAGTCAGCTTCAAGCTGAGTTACATACAACAACATAGAGCAGGATGGCATTGGTCATTCTGCTCTTTTTTCGTTAAGCTTTACATTAATTTTCCTTCACTATGAATGAGTCCAACCGCTCTAAAAGGCGCAATAACAGAAAACGCAGAACAAAGAAGAAACGATCTGCTCTCTCCGACCTACTCGCCCGCAACCCTCACGCTGCATGGTGGACAGGCGGCATTGCTGTCATGTGCCTGTATGTATGGTTGTTCTACTCGTTCTTCGTGAGTCCCACGGGGTTCAGATGGCGTGCCCTTTATGGCGATGCCAACTATCCTGCCGGATACGAGATACATGGTATAGACATCTCTCACTATCAAGGCGAAATTGACTGGGAAAAACTGCGCGGAGCCAGCATAGAAGGATGTCCACTGCGCTTTATAATGATAAAATCTACAGAAGGCTCTACTCGCGTTGACGACAAATTCAAGGACAACTTCCGTCAGGCACGCGAATACGGATTCATACGTGGCGCCTATCACTTCTGGAGCAACAAGTCGTCGGCACGTTCGCAAGCCTACCACTTCCTTAATACCGTACGTCTTGAAGAGGGCGACCTGCCTCCAGTTCTTGATGTGGAGCATAAACCTGCCGACCGCTCGGTTGAGGATTTCCAGAACGACGTTCTTACATGGCTTCACATTGTTGAGGACAAATACCACGTGAAGCCTATCATCTACACGTATTACAAATTCAAGGAGAAATATTTAAGCAAGCCCGTATTCGACGACTATCCTTACTGGATAGCCCATTACTATGTCGACAAGGTGGAATACAAAGGAGCGTGGAAATTCTGGCAGCATACCGACGTAGGACGACTGCCCGGAATAAAGAGCTATGTAGACTTCAATATCTACAACGGCTCGTTCTATGATATGAAAAAACTTACCATAGGCAATCAAGACACCGTATGGTAAGTTAAGACAGCTGGACTTTCGTCCATATAGAGTTGAACTTTTACCCTTTAAAGTGAAAGTTCAAATAATGCACATGCCCACTCCTCGTCTTCTACAACATCCTTTAGCTGTAGCCCGTTGGCTGCTGCCGCTTCCTGAAGCATCGGAACATCTGTAGTGTAGAATCCGCTGAGAATAAGTTTTGTACCATTGCCACGCATCACACTTCTGAATGCCGACATATCATTGATAAGTATGTTGCGATTGATGTTGGCAACTACAAGGTCGAACTTGTCTTGAACGCCCGACAATACAGAAGCGTCGCCAAGCAACACATCCATATTCTTCACGCCATTAAGCTCGGCGTTGTGCTTGGCATTCTCCGAACTCCATTCGTCAATGTCATAGCCTAACACTTTCTTGGCACCCATCTTAGAGGCTGCAATTCCAAGAATGCCGGTTCCGCAACCGCAGTCAAGCACATCAATACCTGCCATATCCATATTCTGAAAACGACGCAATATCATGCGTGTGGTCTGATGAGTGCCCGTGCCGAAGGCGTTGCGCGCCTCTATGAAGATGCGCATCACGCCGTCGTTGCCTGCAAACATATTCATGTCGGTGTGCTTGGCATCATATATAATAAGGTGGTCGCCTACACCTATAGGCTCGAAGCCTTCGTCTTCCCATCCCTGGTTCCAGTCCTGGTCGGGCACTTCCTCAACATCATAAGTCACAGTTGCACCCTCTGGCATATAGTCGGCTATGGCTTCATCGAGCGCTTCCTTATTATACAACGGACGCTGCACATATCCCATCAGTCCACTGTCAGTATCCTCAAAAGCCTCGAATCCAGCCTCGCAGGCTGCTGCCGACAACAATTCACGTGCAGGCTGCATAAGCTCTGCCTCACATTCTATCTTGAAATTAGCTACAAAATACTTCATCTCTCCGTTCCTGTTAATTATTCGTACACCTCTTCAATACCATACTCCATATCGTCCTCGGCATTGTGCGAGCAACCGTCAAAGCCTTCAGGCAAATCGAATTTGGCATTAGGATCGTACGGCAGAGTCTTGTCGCGATACACCTTCTTCATGAAGTAAGCCCATATAGGCAGCGCCATTGTTGCACCCTGACCCATACGCATTGAGTCGAAGTGAATATCGCGGTCGTCGCCACCTACCCAGCAGCCACTTACAAGCTGAGGGGTGAATCCCATAAACCAAGCGTCGCTATTGCGGTTGGTAGTACCGGTCTTGCCTCCTATCTCGCCCGTGAAGTTGTACTTATAGCGCAGGCGGCCTGCCGTACCACCATCGACTACTCCCTTGAGCAGCACAAGCATCTTGTTGGCACTCTCCTCGCTTATCACCTCATTCATACGGGGTTGGAAATTGGTGATGACATTGCCCTCATTGTCCTCAATACGGCTCACAAACATCGGAGCCGTACGTATGCCATGATTGGCAAATGTGGTATAGGCGCTCACCATCTCTGCCACAGTCATCTCACACGGGCCTAAGCACAACGACATAGACGGATGGATGTCGGGATTGTTGATGCCGTAGTCATGCAGCAACTGCACGAACTGCTGCGGACTCAGCTTGCTCATAAGATAAGCCGAAATCCAGTTGCTCGACTGGGCAAGTCCCCACTTCAGCGTAACCATCTCGCCTGCACGCTTATGGCTTGCATTACGCGGAGTCCACGGTTTGCCTGCTACCATATATGTATGCTGTACGTTAGGAGCCAGGTCGCAGGGCGAGAAACCGTTCTCCATAGCCAGCGAGTAGAGGAAAGGCTTGATGGTAGAACCCACCTGACGACGACCTCCCGTAACCATATCATACATGAAGTGTGTATAGTCCAGGCCTCCCACATAAGCCTTAACAGCTCCTGTCACCGGATCCATACTCATAAATCCGGCTCTGAGGAACGATTTCACGTATCGTATGCTGTCTATAGGTGTCATCGTTGTGTCCACATCGCCATGATATGTGAATATCGACATGTCAGTAGGCGTATGGAACGACTTGTGTATCTCTTCGTCGCTCGCACCGTTGGCCTTCAGTATGCGATAGCGTTCGCTTTGAAGCACGGCACGTTCCATAATCTGATTCACCTGCTTCTTGGTCAGTTGCGAGGTGAAAGGAGCATTAGGTTTACCCTTGTTCTCCTTGAAGAACTCCGGTTGTAGATAGCGCGCCACATGTCCATACACTGCCTCTTCGGCATAACGCTGCATGCGCGAGTCGATAGTGGTATATACCTTCAGTCCGTCGGCATTTAGATTGTATGGCGTACCGTCCTTCTTGAAGTTCTTGTTACACCATCCATATAGCGGATCGGTATCCCATGCTATAGAGTCGAGCACGTATTGGCGCTTGTTCCACGACGGATACTTGCTGCGGTCAGGCCGTTCTGCCGACATGTACACACGCAAGAACTCGCGCAAGTAAGGCGCTGTGCCGTCCTTGTGGTCATTACGATGGAAATTAAGAGTAATGGGCAGAGCGCACGACTTCTCGTATTGCTCGTCAGTTATATATCCAGCCTTGCGCATCTGGTCCAATACCACATTGCGACGTTCGCGGCAACGCTCCGGATAACGCACCGGATTGAACAGCGACGGATTCTTGCAGAGTCCTATCAATGTCGCTGCCTCCTCAAGCGTAAGGTTCTTGGGGTCCTTATAGAAATAGGTGGTGGATGCGGTCTTTATACCTACTGCATTATGCAGAAAGTCGAAATAGTTGAGATACAGAGCTATTATCTCCTCCTTGGTATAGTTGCGCTCAAGCTTTACGGCTATCACCCACTCTATCGGCTTCTGCAAAAGGCGTTCGAGCGTACTGCCGGCAGCATCCGAATACAACTGCTTGGCAAGCTGCTGAGTAATTGTACTGCCACCACCGGCACTGGTCTGTCCTAACAGTCCGCGCTTCACAATGGCACGGCTAAGCGCAATGAAGTCAATGCCCGAATGGTCGTAGAAGCGCACGTCTTCCGTCGCAACCAAAGCCTTGACAAGATATGGCGACAGATCGGAATAAGGAACACAGATACGGTTCTCGCGATTGAAATTCCATGTACCAATCACTTTGCCGTCAGACGAATATATCTGTGTGGCAAAACGACTTATGGGGTTCTGCAAATCTTCTACCGGAGGCATATAGCCTATCCATCCGTTCCATATAGCGACAAACGCCAATGAGCTGCCTAAAAATGTCAGGCCCAACAGCCACCATAGAAAATGTATAAAAACTTTTCGCATATATTCTGATAAAGTGAGTGCTATTAGTTATTCTTTTGATTGCAAAGGTAAGGTAAAAAAGTGAGAAAAGAATAAATAATACATTTCATTTGCCACTTATCTGAAAAAATATAACTACCTTAGCACACAAATAAAAGAATAACCATTAATTCTATAAAACAAATGAGACACGATTTCGTAACAATTGCCGACCTTTCCAAAGAGAAAATCATGTATCTCCTTGAGATGGCCCAGGAATTCGAGAAGTATCCAAACCGAGAGCTTCTGAAAGGCAAAGTGGTAGCGACACTTTTCTTTGAGCCGTCAACACGTACACGCCTCAGCTTTGAGACGGCTGCCAACCGACTCGGTGCGCGTGTGATAGGTTTCTCTGATGCCAAGGCTTCAAGCGTATCGAAAGGAGAAACACTTAAGGACACAGTATTGATGGTGTCCAACTATGCCGACGTTATTGTAATGCGCCACTATGTAGAGGGTGCAGCACAATATGCCAGCGAGGTGGCTCCCGTTCCTATTGTAAATGCCGGTGACGGTGCACATATGCATCCTTCACAATGTCTGCTCGACCTCTACTCTATCTATAAGACACAGGGCACTCTCGACAATCTCAACATATATCTTGTAGGCGACCTCAAGTATGGACGTACCGTTCATTCGCTCATCACAGCAATGCGCCACTTCAATCCTACATTCCATTTCGTAGCACCTAAGGAACTCGCAATGCCTGATGAATACAAGATTTATTGTAAGGAGCATGGCATAAAGTTCGTAGAGCATACCGACTTCAACGAGGATGTCATTGCCGATGCCGACATTCTCTACATGACACGTGTACAGAAGGAACGTTTCTCTGATTTGATGGAATACGAGCGCGTCAAGAATGTCTACATCCTCAAGAACTCAATGCTTGGCAAGGCTAAGCCCAACATGAAGATTCTACATCCGCTGCCACGCGTCAACGAGATTGCATACGATGTCGACGACAATCCTCACGCTTACTACATACAGCAGGCTGGTAACGGACTGTTTGCACGTGAGGCAATATTCAGCCACGTGCTCGGCATAACACTCGACGAGGTTAAGAACGATAAAACCATTATTAAGTAATATCATAAACGCGATGAACAACAAGAAAGAAAGACTGGTTGCCGCCATCAAGAACGGCACCGTCATCGACCATATACCAGCCGAAAAGACTTATGAGGTTGTAAACCTGCTTAAGCTGCAAGAACTGCCCGTACCGGTAACCATCGGCTACAACTATCCGTCAAGCAAAATCGGAAAGAAGGGCATCATCAAGGTTTCGGACAGATTCTTCACCGATGAGGAGATTTCACGCCTCTCTGTAGTTGCACCCAACGTAGTGCTGAACATCATCAATGACTATGAGGTTGTAGAGAAGAAGACCGTTGAGACACCCGACGAGTTGCGTGGCATCGTACTTTGCAACAACCCCAAGTGCATAACCAACAACGAGCCTATGCAGACTGTGTTCAACGTAGTAGACAAGGCTCACGGCATCATCAAGTGCAGATACTGCGACAAAGAGCAGTGCATGGAAGATGTAAAACTCGTTTAAAATAAATTCTATTCAATTACTTTTTTTAAACCTAAACCAATATGGAAAGAGACCAAGTGATTTTTGATCTTATTGAGAAAGAACATCAGCGCCAGCTGAAGGGTATCGAACTCATTGCATCAGAGAATTTCGTAAGTGACGAAGTTATGCAGGCCATGGGGTCTTGCCTAACCAATAAATATGCCGAAGGCTATCCTGGCAAACGCTACTATGGCGGATGCCAGGTTGTCGACGAAGTGGAGAATCTCGCCATTGAACGTATCAAGAAACTCTTCGGAGCTGAATATGCCAACGTACAGCCTCACTCTGGAGCACAGGCCAACGCTGCCGTGCTGCTCGCTGTACTGAAGCCAGGCGATGTCTTTATGGGACTTAACCTCGCACACGGTGGCCACCTTTCACACGGCTCGGCTGTCAATACTTCTGGTATTCTGTACCATGCCATTGGTTACGACCTCGACAAGGAGACAGGTCGCGTTAACTACGACCAAATGGAGCAACTTGCTATAGAGAACAAGCCAAAACTTATCATCGGTGGTGGCTCGGCATACAGCCGCGAATGGGACTACAAGCGCATGCGTGAGATTGCCGACAAGGTTGGCGCATTGCTCATGATTGACATGGCTCACCCAGCAGGTCTTATTGCAGCAGGCCTTTTGGACAACCCCGTCAAGTACGCCCACATCGTAACTTCTACTACCCACAAGACTCTTCGCGGTCCACGTGGCGGTATTATCCTTATGGGTAAGGACTTTGAGAATCCATGGGGACTCAAGACTCCTAAGGGCGTAACCAAGATGATGAGCCAGCTGCTCAACTCTGCAGTATTCCCCGGACAGCAGGGCGGACCGCTTGAGCATGTCATCGCTGCCAAGGCTGTAGCATTCGGTGAGGCTTTGAAACCCGAATTCAAGGAGTGGGCTAAGCAGGTTCAGAAGAATGCCAAGGTATTGGCTGAGGAACTCATTAAGCGTGGATTCACCATCGTAAGCGGTGGCACCGACAACCACTCTATGCTTGTCGACCTTCGCGACAAATATCCTGACCTTACCGGTAAGGTGGCTGAGAATGCTCTCGTGGCAGCCGACATCACCGTCAACAAGAATATGGTGCCCTACGATACACGCAGCGCATTCCAGACATCAGGCATTCGCCTCGGTACACCAGCCATTACTACACGTGGCGCTAAGGAAGACCTCATGGTACTCATTGCCGAACTCATTGAGGAGGTTCTCAACGATCCCGAGAACGAGGAGGTAATAGCTCGTGTACGTGCCAAGGTGAATGAGACAATGAAGAACTATCCATTGTTTGCCTGGTAAAGACATAGCATGATTGGCTATCAATCGACAAAACCACGGTGCTGTCCTTTTGCCCTATGCAGAAGGGCAGCTTTTTTATTAAATACCAATTGCACCACACTATGAATATACAATATATAATAGTATTCACAATACTTATAAGCGCCATTGCTTACATTATTCATCGTATCACAACGACATTCAAAGAAGCCAAAAACGGATGTTACGGATGCAAGGGATGCGCTTTGAAAGGTAAAATAAGGCACAGAAAGATGAAAAACGTAGGCAAGACAAAGAAATTTGACTGTTTTGAAGAAAAAGTCTGAAAAACATTTGGAGGTTACATAAATTATTCCTACCTTTGCACTCGCAATGTAAGCAACATGCCTATGGTACCTTGGCCGATCGGTTAGGTAACGGTCTGCAAAACCGTGTAGAGCAGTTC